>FWPU01013064.1_pt1 | contig 10687 bp, 15 predicted proteins | sample 2228361 | NCBI WGS metagenome assembly FWPU01 (sample SAMEA103939777, study PRJEB20133) | metagenome | reverse complement strand
TAGTGACCCACGCAACCCCTCACCATCCGTCCACCGGAATGCCACGCAACTGGAAACCCTAAACGCGGAAGGTTCCCCCAAGCAGTCCTCCTCCACAGACCCGAATACCGCGCAACCGGGACATCCTCAATCGGAGCCTTCGCAAATACGCAACAGGGGTTTCTCAACGGGTCCCTCGTTTCCGTCGTCCGTCTTGAGCGGTGTTTCGGAGGATAGTGCGATAGCCCGTTCGCCTCCGTATTGACGAACCCCGATTTTTATGCTAAAAGGAAGCGCCTCGGTTTCGGGTATTAGGAATCCTTGCGATGGCGAAGAAATGCGAAATAACCGGTAAGAAGCCAATGAGCGGGCACCGAGTCTCGCACTCACAGAGGCACACTAAGCGCAGGTGGTATCCAAACTTGCGCACCGCGGTGATTATTGATGAGGACGGTGGGAAGAGGAAAGTGAAACTGAGCGCCAAAGCCCTAAAAACCCTGAGCAAGACGCCAAAGCTCAAGAAGCCTAATAATTAGGGTTTGGGCGGAGGGAAGATTGCGGAATACACCGTCAGATGACGGTTCCCCCGCCCCGTTAACCTTCAAATAGGCGTTCAACTTCCCTTTTAGTTACTCCCTTTATTAGGATCCTCTTCAATTGCGACGTTTGCCCGCTGAGGAAGTTAATGTCGCCAAGGGGCACCGAAAGACCGCGTGATAACAATTGAACGAGTGCGTCGTTTGCCTTGCCCCTTTCCCTCGGGGCGTGAACGTACGCCTTCAATTGCCCGCCGAGACGAACGAATCCTTCCTTTCTTGAGCCTGCGGTGACCTTAACTAGAATCTCCACGCCTAAAGCGGTTTCCTTTACGGGTTCGCTCATTTGACAACAACCAAAGGCTTAATTTTCGCGAGTTTCTTCTCGCCTATTCCTTTAACCTCAAGAAGGTCCTCAACGCTCTTGAACCCGCCCAACTCCTTCCTCTTGGCGATTATCCTCTCCGCAAGCACCTCGCCTATTCCCGGGAGTTTCATAAGTTCCTTCATCGTAGCGCTGTTCAAGTTGATTAGAGAACTTGATGATGATCGGTTCTCCTTGCGCGCGCCTGAATCGGCATTCGTTTCATCCGTCGCTTCGCGGTCAGCTTCCTCTTCCGCGTCCGTAGCGTTTTCTAGAATGGGGTTACCCGCCTGGTCACTGGGAGTTTCTTCGGGCGGGAGTAGATTGAGGACCCTATCCGGGGTCGCGGTGAGTGCTTCATCCTTCAGGAAGAGGCTTCCCGCGTTTATCTCGCCGGCTGGTGCGCTAAGCTTTGGCTTGTTCACAAGCGTGAACAATAGCGACGAGACGCTAAGGATGGCGACCAGAATTCCCGCAAAGGCAACGACTCTTAGCCTAAAACTCATAGCGTCCTCTCCGCCGGTGCGGACAAAGTTCCGCGCACTTCAAATTCCAGACGCTGGTAATGGGCATGGATAACTCCAAAATCACCATCCCGCGCCATATCCCGGCTAATCTTCCCGCCTATCATCCCACAGCCGATAACGAGCGCCTTCATCTTGCCAAGTATATTATCCCACTTAGCTTGAGTCGTTTTGAGGACCTTCACCCTACCACTGGTCGTCCGCCCAGATCCTATCATCTTCGTTACCGTTAATCACCTCGTCCATGGTATGCCAGGTTCAAGCTTCCCTATGCAAGAAGTGCTCCGGGAGGGGGCTGATGTCCTGGATGTTCATCACACAGCCCCCGTTTCCGTCAATCCAACCCCTCCAGCTATCCCCCTCACTCTCAGCAGTCTCCTGGAAATGTTCCGCGAGGGGTGTAATGTCAGAAACGTTGACACTTCCGTCCTGATTATAGTCCCCAATGTTTTTGTATGTCCAGGTGAGCGTGAACGTTCCATCCCCGTTGTCAGTGATTGTCAGGTCGTCAACCGCGTTTCTCGTGCCTGTCGGCGGACGGGAAACCGCCTTCCCGCTTATCTGCAGAGCCTCAAGTTCGCGGGTGCTAACTCCGAAGTTCTCCTCAAGGACGCGCGCAAACTCATCATGGAGATTCTCCTCTATGTTCCCTTTCTCAGAACTAAGCACTTCCTCTCTTCCTGGATGATGTTGAATAATGCTCCTTTGCCCGCAGGACGCAAAGACGAATAATAGAATGATGACAGTGTAGAATAAACCGTGAAGTTTTCTCAAGTGCTTCATATCTTACTCCTTATTAACTTTTGTCACAGCTGTGCGCGACCGCGCTCAACCGTCCGCTGTCTGGTCTTTCCCCAATCCATGTTTTACCTCAACGCCAAGGATTCCGCAACCCGCCTCCGCCAACCCTGCTCAGGTTCTCTGAAACCTTTGCTGGATCAGGTCCGTCTCGGGCGTGTCCTTACCCCAGACGAGGACGTCATGGGCTCCAGATTGGAAAGTAGGTTGCCTTCCCCCTCCGCAGGTGGAGAAAAGGAGCGCAAAGGCGCAGAAGGTCGCGGAAACTAAAATTCCCCGAAGTATATTCCTACCCTTCATAAACGTAACCTCCGTTACTCAATTCCCAGCCGGAAAACCCGCCCACTGCGGGTAAACCTCATTCTTCGAGGGTGAAGTTAAGAGGCTAAGTGAGTTAGTACTTCTTGCCCTTTCCGAGGGGGCGACGGACTTTCGAGCAGTATTCAGCAGGAAGCAAGTTTAAGGATAGTATAGTTAGAAACTATTAAACTTGGGCGCCTTCGTCAACCCACCGCCAGCCTATGCGCGAGCTGGTGGTACTTCTCGTGGACGCCTTCGCCCATCTCCTCCGTTAAGGGCACTTATGCAAGGTCACTAATCAATGGGAGCCTGCCATCTTCGCCACCTCTGTGAGTGCTTTCTTTATCAACGGTTCAACCGTAGGAATCTGTTCGCTTATAATCACCCACAGGAGTTCAAGGTCAACCTCAAAGTATTTATGGACTGCGACGTTCCTGAAACCGATTATCCTGCTCCACGGAATGTCCGTGTATTCTTGCTGAATTTCCTTCGGAACGTTTCTGGACGCCTCGCCAATTATTTCACAGTTGCGAATAACCGCGTCAACCACCATTTGGTTCTTTCTTAGCCCCTGAAAATCCATTCCGCGTGTATATTCCCCAATGCGACGGATGGACTCCAAAATATCTCCTAGAAGCAGAACCGCATCCCTCTTAGGCATTGGCTAACTCTTTCTCCACGATTTCCAACAGCTTTGGTTTGTTCCTTAAAGCGCTGTAAGTCACTAGGTCAACGCTCGTCTCCAAGAGCTCTTCAAGCAGTTCTTTGAGATCAACCACCTCCCAACCGATAGGACGCTCAAAATCCACAAGGATGTCCACGTCGCTATCGGTATTCTGCTCACCCCGCGCCCAAGAGCCAAATACCCCGATTTTCTTAACGCCGAAATCGGCTCGGAGTCTTTCCTTGACGGAAGACAATCTACGCAGAATTTCCTCAAGGCTTATCATAGTTCATATCATAGCACGCTTGCGAGGCAGACGAGGAAGGCTACCCTTCTCCGAGCCTATGCGCGAGCTCGTGGTACTTCTCGTGGACGCCTTCGCCCATCTCCTCCGCTTCCACTTTGTCAAAGGCTTCCGCAAGCTCTTTCTGGTCGGTTTCCGAAAGCACGCTATCGCCCATGGGGAAAAGAATCTCGTTCTCTTTGTCAATGTGGCTTCGCAGAAGCTCCACGTAGCCGAGCATCGCGTCGCTCAACTGCAGACGCACGCTCTCGTCGCCCAAGGGCTTTTCAATTAGCTCCGCCATCCGCCTGACAAAGCCTCTTCCTTCCTCATGCTCAAGAAGCATTACTCCTATAGGACCGCCTTCACGCGGGATGCCTCGCTCCTCCATCCTCGGGAAAAGGTGCTTCTCCTCCTTACCGTGATGGCATTTGTCGGTGAAATTCCTAAAGAAGTCAACTACCTCGGCTACTCTTTCTGTATTCACTATCCCAGTCGTGGCAATGGCATTCGCCTCGCGCTCAACCCCTTTCAGGACAAGCAGAATAATTTGATGCTCGTGCATTAGTACTTCAGTCGGTTTCATTTGTTACTCCTTTAACCACAGTTATTCTTAAGATTCCGCTGGAACTCTTACGTTCAAATTATAAGAGTTATCCGAAGTTGATACCCAGTGTAACCCTTTAGCGAAGTTATTGAATATGACTTAAGTCTCAGCGAATTCACGTCCGGCGAGTCGATAACGAGCGACTAGAAAGCCTTGCTTCTTGGAACAGGGTGAAGCCAAGTTCCCGCTTGGTGCGCACTCTCTCCCTGCCAGGAATATGTTTAGCAGGTTTTTATTTGAAAACGGTTCATTTCCGTGAATCTATAATATGGGTGAGTCGCGCTCCAGGGGCGAGGCGAGTATTCTTGAGTCAGGTTTGGGGGATGCCAAGCAACCTTTGGAACATGAGAGTGATTATCTCATGAAAAGGAGGTGAATAAAATGAGCGGAACGTTTCACGAATTGTACCAGGAAGTAGGTTGCCTTGACCCGGATTGCTATCAGGTTTATACGACCGATAGCTATCCCTCTTGGCAGGAAGAAGATGGGTCATACATACTATTTCTTTTCGGTTGGGACGACCGACTGCTTGTGTACTCTAGACGCGGATTTTCAACGACTGAATCGCCGGGAAGCACGTGCTGCCTAACAAGCACTGGTAACAGGTACGATTCGCCATTGATGCCGAGTTGCGGTTCCTCCCCCCCAACCCCTGGATGCGAAGGGTGCAATGCAGAACCTGGCGTTAATTAGAGTCATCTTAGGCTTTTCAGAATACGAGTCTTGGCGGACAAACGCTCGGTAAATTGCGGCGGCAGTAATGTAGAGTCTGGTTGCTTTCTTCTATCCCTGATTTCTGGGCTATATGGTCCGCCTAGGTATCGCCATGTGATAGGGGTAACGTTCATGAAAGCTAGAGCGCATAATAACAAAGTTTGTGTCCCCCGGATTCCCCTTGAGGTTCTTTTTGGGGATCCTGAGCGGATGAATTCACTTCTGTCCCCTGACGGGCGAAGACCGGCCTGCGTGGCTCCTCTGGACGGTGTTCTGAACTTGTGGGTAATGTCTACCGGGAAGGAAGACGACAAGCCGCTTACCGCCGAGACACAAAGGGGAATCTGGTCTTACGAATGGATGTATGATTCACAACATCTGATTTTCAGGAAGGATACTGCGAATGACGAATACCACAGGCAGTACTCTGTGAATGCTGTAACGGGAGAGATACCCCCCTAACTCCAGAAGAATCTCCCATTAGGCATAAGGTGATGGCCAGAGTACTTGGTTTGTCGCCGAAGAAGCCTTGTGAGGCTGTAATTGGTTTGAATCTCCATGATCCCGGAGTTCATGACGCGTACATGATTAACGTAGAGACGGGGAAAATGGAACTCTTGGCTACTGGCGAACGAGGACTGACCCTGTTTCCCGGTTGGCTCATTGACTCTGAGATGCGGGTCAGAGGCTTCGTTCGTGCGAATGCTGACGGTAGCAAGACAATACACTTGAGAAAAGGGAGAAATGACCCCTTTTCTCCTGCGTAGAGGTGGGGCCCAGAGGATTCGTTATTAAGTAGTCTAATTTGCTTTACTCCCAACGATGAAGGGTTGTATATGTACGATAGTAAGGAGCGGAACTCCGCATCTCTAATTGAGTGGTATCCTAGTGAGAATTCGGTCAAGATAATAGCTTGTGACGATGATTACGGTATCAGATATTGCTCCTTCAATCCGACCGAGCGATCTATAGATGCTTACGCGCTTGCCAGGGACCGATTTGAGTGGGTCGGAATTACGAAGCGCGTCCAACAGAGTATTGCTACCCTGAGACAATCACTTGTAGGTGACTTTTGGATTGTAAGCAGGTGTATGGATGACAAGTTATGGCTGGTTGCGGAAGTGAGAGATTGCAGGCAAACAACTTATTACCTCTACGAACCTACTAAAACAAATTTGCAATTCTTGATGGTGACAAATGAAAGGATAGAACGGTGGAAGCTCCCGCGCATGGATTCCATCGCTTTTCCCGCAAGAGATGGATTGACAATTCACGGTTACCTAACGCTTTTGCTCGACTTTGACGCACCGGGACCAACGGTCCTAAAAGTCCACGGAGGACCATGGACCCGAGACTACTGGGGGTTCGACCCGGGAGTTCAGTGGCTGGCGAATCGTGGCTACGCGGTCCTTCAGGTAAACTATCGTGGTAGCACTGGGTATTATAAGAAGTTTACGAATGCTGGGAATCGTGAATGGGGTCGCAAGATACAAGATGACTTGACGGATGGAGTGCAGTGGGCGGTAAACAAGGGAATTACTGATCCCAAAAAGGTTGCCATGCGGAGGAGGCCAGGAGTAAGTGGGATGGTAGGCCGATTCTGGAGTCGTAAGTTAGTTCGGCTGCTGTTTGCGACTGTCTCAAAAAAGCACATATCCGGGAGCTCGCGCGCTTCCTCGCCGAGAGTTCTTACAGAAAGCGTCTTCTGGAACAACCTCTTGATTTCACCTTCACATTCCGGCTTTATCCACCAAAGGACTTCGGTCAAGTCACCACTTTCGAGCGCCTTCTCGCACGCCTTGACGACAGGACCGTCCAGCGTGTCGTAGTGGACAAGCGCGGCATTGGGCGTAACAACAACCGCGATGAGAGCTGAAACCGCAAGTGCAACCGTTCTACATATGCTTATCGCTTTGCTCATTAGGAACCCTCCTTGTTTCAAGTGATGATACTTACATCAAAACTGTCTTAAAACTGCGTCAAGTGGCGAGAACCTACTCCAGCACGAAGATGTTCTTCTTCGCGCAGATATCCTTAAGAATCTTCGGCCAGACGGTTACGGAGACTTCGCCCAAGTGCGCCTTCTTCAGAATCGCCATATAAGTGCGGGACTGCCCGATTCCTCCGCCTATTGAAAGCGGAACTTCACCGTTCATAATCGCCTTGTGGTAGGGTAGGCTAAGGTTCTCAAGTTGTCCGCTCATCTCAAGCTGAATCTTGAGTGTTTCGGCAGTAACGCGAATACCCATTGACGTGAGTTCGTGCCTGCGCCGCGTAACGTGGTTCCAAATAAGGATATCGCCATTAAGTCCGTGCATCGGACGTCCGTCCTCGGAGACGGTTTCCGTGACCCAGTCGTCGTAATCCGCGGCGCGCATCTCGTGCGGATAGCCATCCTTTAGGGGCCAGCCGACGCCGATGATGAAGATGGCGGGATACTTCTGAAGCACCTGCGTTTCCCGTTGTTTCCTGGGAAGGTCGGGGAACATATCCAGGATGTCCTCCGCGTGGAGGAAGGTGAGCTCTTCTGGCAGGTCAGGATATTTGTTGGTTCGCAACTTCGGATAGAGCTTCTGCACGTGCTCCTCCGCTCCCTTTAACACGCGCCAGATTTTCTGGACAACCTCGCGTAGGAACTTAAGGTTGCGTTCCTTCTCGGTGATTGCCAGTTCCCAGTCCCACTGGTCAACGTAAGCGGAGTGGTCGTGGTCAAGAAAGTAGTCCTTCCGGACTGCGCGCATATCGGTGCAGATTCCCTCGCCGGGCTTGCATTTGAACTGCGCGAGCGCCATCCTCTTCCACTTCGTGGCAGCCTGAACCACCTGCGCGTCAACGGGATGCTTGTCGTAATCGTTGCTTATGTGGAACTGAATCGGGGTGCGGGAGCCGTCGCGATCCAGCATATCGTTCACCCCGCTCTCCACGTCCACGATTAACGGAACCTGCACCATCATTAGGTTCAGCGCCTTGCAAAGCTCATCCTCAATGTACTCCTTCACCGCGAATATCGCGCGCTGGGTTTCGCGCACGTCCAAGATTGATTCGTAATCGGTGGGCAGGATTTTCTCCAGCTCCGTGTAGTCGCCAATTCCCGGTCCCGCAAGGTCAGCACGTTTATCAGTCATATTCACTGCTCCTTAAAGTTGAGAATAATCGGTTTGACGCTTCAGTAGCGGATGGCTATGGGTATAGCGGAATGCTACCTAGGCATAGGGCGATGAGGTCTTGTTGGGTGTTGATTCAGGCTAGCCCATAGTTTGAGCCTGTCTCAATTCATCCTTCAAACCTTCGCCCTTAACTTGTGAATTATAGCACAAAAAGAGGGAACGTTGTAGGGCGTGGTCTCCGCGCCCTCTTGAGGATGTGCGAACTCATCTAGGGCGAAAGGGACCTGGTGCAATACGCTACGCGGGATTTCAGTCGTATCTAACGAGTAACTACAGAATTGCGCCGATAGTATCCCGGAGTTGTGCGGGCAACCGTCGGTGCAGGAGCGCCGGATCTGGCAGATGGCGGATATGCTCGCGGATGCGGTGAACCTGACGGGCGTCGCGGTGGGATTGGCATTAAATGATGTAATCACGGGCGCGCGGTTAGGGAAGTTCAGCGGAAGAGCAATCCCCTCCGATAGAGGGCCTTCAACCTCCGTTCCATCGCCAAGAATCCCAACCGGCTTGACCGCTATTCTATCGCTGATATTTACCTCTCTCCCTATCATTGCCTTTAGGTCCGCGTAGGAGTAATCGCCCTCCCACTTGATACGGTACCAATGCGGCGGTGGATTTGGCGGAACATTTGGGGCATACTCCTCTAGCATCCATTGATCAATAAGAACCTCACTCAGCGGGTTCTCGTAAGGAATGAAGTAAACGTCATAGCGGCTAATCTGGACGTGGAAGTTCTCCGCGATGGAGGAAATCTCTGCAATCGTAATGGCGTTATCCCGGGTAGAAACCCGATCTACGTCCGGGTCATCGGGCCACCATGTTCCTCCTTGTCCATCATAATGACCTAGTCTTAGTCCTAACTCTGCCAAATCTGCATCCGCGGAATTCTGGCCCGGGTCACCAACATATCCATTCAAATCAATGTCCCCTTGCAAAAGTTCCAGAAAGGACAAAGTCCATTCCCCCGTGTATCCGCCGTCCTTCATCACAACTTGCAGATTCTCCTTGTCAGCGCCAGTCTCAACTTTGTGGAATTCGCTGTTAGGACCGAGATACGAGACGCCTTTCCTTCTCGCTAACTCGTCCTGAAAACGCCTCTTGAGGGCGGAAAGTCTCTCGTCGGGAGACATCGCAAGAAGTCTCTCTGTTTCAGCGTCTAGGACTGGTGCGGTTGACGCGTGGGCGTTAAGGTTAGGCCCGGAAAGCCTGCTTTGCTTCCCTTTACCACAACCAGCTATCAATACTACCCAAACGAAACTCAAAGCAATCAAACTTGTTCTTCTAACAAAGAGCATTCTTCACCTCCTTAAGTTAAATGCTTCACACTAATTAAAGAAACAATTACCACAAACTAATTTAAGTTCCTCTTTTCAATCACCTCCTTCACATTGAATTCCTACTAACAATCACGCTAAGGATTCCGGTTTCCCCATCCACTATGCCGTCAATGTCAAACGCTGTAATATCAGTAGGGGATTGTTGGATAGGAAGGGCACTAGGTGAACCATTCAAGTCCTCCGAGGTCAAAGTAAGATCCGTCACCACGACTTCCAAATCTGTCCAAATGGCCGGTTCCTGTTCACTCGTTCCCACTATGACAGCGGCACCGTCCGGGGTTGAACTTACACGAGGCAATGAGGTTTGAACTCCTAAGAAACTGCTACCTTCCAGAAACGCTGCTGTACCAATACTCCAGCCCTCTGTAAAGACAACGTGCGTAATTTGCCAGTAACGGTCTTCAGGGCCATCAGATCGGTAGCCCACTAGGTCTATACGGCCACCTTGCCTTTGTGCTACGGCTGAGACACCTATTTCCCCACCGAAAAGCGACATAAAGACGCTAGAAAGTAGGAGCCCCTCTTTCGTGAATGTAATGAGGAACTCACCCCCGTTTACGTGGCGATTAGTGATTAACAACTCATCTTCGGTAAAGAGCAGGGTTGTTGCATACCCTTCTCCCGTTGTTTTTCCCCAAAGAAACGTTCCATCTGAGTCGAAACACAGTATCTCATCTTCGCGTGACGTACTGAACTCTACGCTACGGCTTCCTACTACGAAAACTGAGCCCAGACTGTCTACCTTAATTCGCTGTGGGAAATGGGAATCGCCTGCGGTATCCCACATTTCGGAGAAGACAATACCCCCATTCGTATCCATCTTGACGATAAAAATGTCCCAAGGGTCGGAAAGAACTGGGTCCTTCCTCGCACCCACGATGTAGGAATTCGCCTCAGCATCCACCGCAATGTCCCTCGTCCACCAAGCGTCTTCCGTTCTCCAAAATGACTTCGCCCAGATAAGATTTCCATCCGTATCAAGCTTAAGCACTACGCTTCCCTGATGCCTAGGGCCCTCGTAGGAGTACCAGTCCCCCGCGATGTAAAGATAGCCTTCCGCATCCATCGCTATTCCACGCGCTTCCTCGCCCCCAGGACCTCCGTAGGCTTTGGAGAATATCACCTCTCCGTTGGCGTTGAATTTGAGCAAGAGCACTCCTATTGTGTTGTACCCATCAACGCTCGTCCCCGCCACGTAGACATTTCCATCGGCGTCGGTTACGACACCGGCGGCGGTCGCATAACCATTCTCTTGGCTATTAGTCCACGTGTGAACCCAGGAATCAGTGGGAGTCTCAACGGTCAGTGTGAAGGGGAAGGAAGCTTCGCCGTATTGGTTGGTGACAGTGAGGAGGGCGGTGTAGTCGCCGGGAGTATCCGCAAGGGTCACCTCCGCAGTTACAAGTTCCCAGCT
>FWPU01013062.1_pt1 | contig 10690 bp, 10 predicted proteins | sample 2228361 | NCBI WGS metagenome assembly FWPU01 (sample SAMEA103939777, study PRJEB20133) | metagenome | reverse complement strand
GGTCGTCCGGCCGTTCAAGATCACCGGCCCTCTGTTCGATGATCGGGAGATCACGGCCGCACTCACCGCCTCCACCGAAGACGGTCTGTTCGAAAGCCTGATGCTCCGCGGCCTACTCGATGACTAGTCCACTCAAAGTGGACGTGTTCGTCGAGGACCAGGCTCACGAGAGATTCCTCGTGCCTCTCCTTTTACGGATCGCCAGGGACGAAGAGGTTGCCGTCGAGCCTCGCGTGCGGTCGGCCCGCGGCGGGCATTCCCGCGCCGTCGAGGAGTTCAAGCTCTATCAGAGAATCCTTGCCAAGGGCGCCCCGACCGCCGGGTACCCCGACCTCCTGATCGTGGGGATCGACGGCAATTGCGCTAGCCTCAGGAAGGCTCGCCGGTCGATCGAGGACGCGGCGGATGCCCAGGTGGCGGACCGCCTGGTCGTCGCCGCCCCGGACCCGCACGTGGAGCGGTGGTACCTCGCGGACCCAGAGTCGTTCCGGCACGTCGTCGGACGTCGACCAGCGGTGGGCCGAAAGAAGTGCGTGCGTGACCACTACAAGCGCCTGCTGGTCGAAGCGATCCGCGCAGCAGGCCATCCAGCGCCCCTGGGGGGCCTCGAGTTCGCCGCCGAACTTGCGGACAGTATGGATCTGTACCGGGCGGGAAAGGCCGATCACTCGCTCAGAGCGTTCGTCGATGACCTGCGCAGGCAGTTGAGACGCGTCGCCCAGGCAATGTCAGCAGCTGAAAAGACGGCGGAGTGAGCCATGGAGCCGTGGTACCGCGTCGTCAGTCCAAGGAAGGAAGTCAGGGAGGGTCGGTCCTTCAACCCGGACGAGTTCGCCATCGCGCTGGAACAGGTGGTCGCCCGGACGGCTCCCGAGGATTACCGAGAGCCAGAGCAGTTCTTCGACCGGACGTGCTTCACGCGGGCGCTGACGGAGCACGCGAGCATGGCTCTCCGGCGACTCGCCGGGCATACAGAAAACACCGCTCCCGTGATGGCCCTGATCACTCAGTTCGGTGGCGGCAAGACCCACACGCTTACCGTGCTCTACCACTTGATCAGGCACCCGGAGCGCGCGATCTCGAACGGCGGCGTGCGGTCGCTTTTAGCGAACGCCCGGCTGACTGAAATTCCAACAGCCCGTGTCGGGGTATTCGTCGGCAACGCTTGGGATCCGGTTGAAGGAAAGGAGACGCCCTGGATCGACCTCGCTCGCCAGGTCGCCGATGACGGCGGCGTTCGTGCTCTCGGTGACGAGGCGCGCGTCAAGGCGCCCGGCACGGACGCGATTCGTCGTCTGTTTGACGCCGCTGGCGGTCGTGTCCTCATCCTCTGCGACGAGGTGCTGAATTATCTGAGCCGGCACCGGGATCGAGCCGAGGCATTCCGCGATTTTCTCGGAAACCTCGTCCGGGCGATGACCGGGACACAGGGGTGCGCGGCCGTTGTGAGCCTACCTCAGAGCAAGCCCGAGATGAGCGACTGGGACATGCGGTGGCAGGAGCTCATCGCCAAGGAGGTGGGACGGGTCGCCCGCCAGCTGATCGTCAATGACGAGAGCGAGATCAGCGAGGTCGTCCGGCGGCGCCTGTTCGAGCAGCTCGGAGGCGAGCGGTTAAGGAAGAACGTTGCGAAGGCGTTCGCTGACTGGTGCTTCGAGCGGCGCGCCGAACTGCCACCGGAGTGGACCGCCGTCGATACTGCGACGACTGAGAAGAAGGCCCGTGAATTCCTGGAGAGCCGCTTCGACGCGTGCTACCCCTTCCATCCCGCCACGCTCCTGGTGTTCCAGCGCAAGTGGCAAGCGTTGCCTCAGTACCAGCAGACGCGAGGGACTCTGGCGATGCTGGCGCAGTGGATCTCGTGGGCGTACCGAGAAGGATTCACGACGGCTCGCACGGAGCCTCTGATTACCCTCGGTTCGGCGCCGCTCGAGGTGCCGGAGTTTCGGGCGGTCGTGCTTGGCCAGCTCGGCGAGCCCCGCTTGGCCCCGGCCATCGATGCCGACATCGCGGGCGCCAACTGTCATGCGGCCGCGCTTGACGTGGACGCCAAGGGTCGGCTCGCGAAGATCCATCGGCGGGTCGGAACGGCGATCCTGTTCGAGTCTACAGGAGGGCAGACCGAGAAGATCGCGCACCTTCCCGAATTGCGGTTTGCCTTAGGCGAGCCCGGCGTCGATACGACGTCAATCGACAGCGCGGCACACGCGCTCGAGAACCGCGCGTTCTTCATCCGCAAGGTTGGCTCAGACGGCTTTCAGATCCGCTACCTGGCGACGCTGAAGAAGGTCGTCAACGACCGGCGCGCGTCGCTCGACCCAGACAAAGATGTCGCGCCGGCGATGCGCTCCATCGTGCAGAAGGAGTTCGAGCGAGGCGCGAGTATCCCGCTGGTGCTGTTCCCTGGGGACAGCGCCGCTGTCCAGGATTCCCCGCGGCTGACGCTTATCATCCTTGACCCGAACGACGAGTGGTCGGCCGGCGGTGCGGTTCGGACGAAGATCGCAGAATGGACCCGGCAGCGCGGACAGTCGCCCAGGCTCTACCCGGGCGCTCTCGTCTGGTGCATCCGAAAGCCGGGACGCGAGCTCCGCGAGAAGGTGGAGCTGTTGCTGGCGTGGCGCCGAGTCCAGAAGGATGTCGCCGAAGGCCTTCTGGGCGCCGATTACGACCGTGCGGAGCGGTCAGACGTGCAGGCGAAGGTCGCTGATGCCGAGGAGCAGGCGAAGGACGAGGTCTGGGCCGGCTACCGTTACGTCGTCCTCGCAGATAACGCCGAGCCCAACGGGCTGAAGGTGATCGATCTGGGGGCCGGGCATGCGAGCGCGTCCGATACGCTGTGCGGTCGCGTCGTCGCCGCGCTGATGGCCGAATCGCTGTTGAACGAGCGGGTGGGCGCCGGCTATATCGATCGCAACTGGCCACCGGCGCTCGCCGAGAGCGGGGCGTGGCCGCTCTCGAGCCTTCGTCAGAGCTTCCTGAACGGTACGCTCACGCGGCTCATCGACCCCGACCGGGTACTCCGCACGAAGATCGGGGAGTTCGTCCTAAACGGGGACTTCGGACTGGCGTCCGGCGCGAGAGCCGATGGCACGTATGAGCGGGTGTGGTTCAAGGAGCTCGTCGCGCTCGACGAAATCGCCTTCGAGGCGGGAGTCTTCCTGCTTAAGAAGGGCAAGGCGTCGGCACTGAAGGAGGGGCGCATCCCCGGCCCTACTCCGCAGCCCGAGCCGCCAATCGTCGAGCCGACTCGGGAGCCCCAGCCGGTGACACCGCCTGCCGCGCCCGGAGTCGTAGCGGCTACCAGGACGTTCCATGTAGTGGGCGCGATCCCCCCTGAAGTCTGGAACCGCCTCGGCACGAAGCTGCTCCCGAAACTACGCTCCGGGAGCAGTCTCCAAGTCGGGGTCGATTTCACCGTCTCGGTAAAGGCCGAGTTAATCGGATCGTTGGAAGCGGATATCCGGCAGATCCTCGAGGACCTTGGACTAGCGGGCAAGGTGCAGATCAAGCCGGAATGAGATCGTGGATCGAGCGGACCTTGAGGAGCTGCATTACATCGTCCCGATCGCCAACGTGCCTTCGATCCTCGAGCGCGGCATCCTCTCGAAGCGTCGTGCCAAGCCTCTGAACCCGGCGTCGGTCGCGATGGAGGAGGTGCAAGCCATTCGCGCGAACAAGGCCGTGCCAGGCGGCCGCCCACTTCATGACTACGTGAACCTCTACATCTGCGCGCGGAATCCGATGCTGTACAAGCGCGCGGGCCAGCACATGCAACTTGCTGTACTACGGGTCTCGCCGGCGGTCCTGGATCTGCCGGGCGTGGTGATCGCGGACGGCAACGCAGCCAGCGCCTACACCGGTTTCTGGCCGGCGCCCGTGGGCCTCGCAAAAGTCGACAAGGACGCGGTGTTCGCGGAATACTGGACCCATGCGGACCAGATCGAGAAGTGGCGCCGGATGCGCGCGAAGTGCGCCGAGGTGCTGGTGCCGGACCGGGTGGATCCTCAGCACATCACCGGGGCGTATGTCTCATGTCCCGAAGCCGCCGAGGCGGTGGCCGCCCTGGGTGTAACTCTTACGATCACCGTCGACCCTCACCTGTTCTTCCGAGGGTAAGCCATGGTCAAGGTCCTCATCGGTAACCTCCTTGACTCGAAGGCGCAGACGCTGGTGAACACCGTGAACTGCGTCGGCGTCATGGGTAAGGGCATCGCTCTGGAATTCAAGAAGCGCTTTCCGGAGATGTTCGAAGATTACGAGGCGCGGTGCCGGCGTGGGGAGGTCCGGCTGGGTCGCCCGTACCTGTACAAGCGGCTCTTTCCGCCGTGGATCCTGAACTTTCCCACGAAGGACCACTGGCGATCGGTCGCGAAGATCGAGGACATCACGCGAGGCCTTGAGTACCTCGTCGCACACTACGAGGCATGGGGCATCACCTCGCTTGCCGTACCGCCGCTCGGCTGCGGCCAGGGGCAGCTGGAGTGGCGTGTCGTCGGCCCCACCATCTACCGATATCTGAGCCGCCTCAAGATCCCGGTCGAACTTTACGCCCCCTTTGGAACCCCGCACGAGGAGCTGCAGGTCGAGTTCCTCTCATCCGCGCGCGAGTCGGCGCCACCAGCCGAGAGGGTGAAACCCTCCTGGATCGCTCTCGTTGAGATTCTCCGGCGGATCGAGCAGCAGCCCTACCACTGGCCGGTGGGAAGGACGACGTTCCAGAAGATCGCGTTCGTAGCGACCGAGGAGGGGCTGCCGACAGGCTTGACACACCAGCGAGGAAGCTACGGGCCATTCTCCCCCGAGGTGAAGTCGCTCGTGACAAAGCTCGTCAACAATGGCCTCGTGCGGGAGGAACGGCTGGGCCGCATGCTCGTCTTGAGGAGTGGCTCCACGTACGACGACGCGCGGCGGGCCTTCGCGAAGGACCTAGCCCAGTGGGAGCCGGTCATCGAGAAGGTCACCGACTTGTTCATGCGGATGAACACCGAGCGCGCGGAAGTCGTCGCTACGGTGCTGTTCGCCGCCAGACAGTTGACCGAAGAGCGCAAGGAGCGGCCGTCGGAACGGGATGTCGTCGACGCCGTCATGGCGTGGAAGCAACGCCGGCGGCCGGCCCCCGACCGGACGGTCGTGGCGAGCACCGTGCGCAACCTCGCGGCGCTGGGATGGCTGAACGTGCAGGCGAGCGAGGATCTGCCGTTCCCTGAGGCAGCCGCACTCGAAGTGTCCACGTAGCAGCTGCCGACGCTCCCAACCCCGCCTGGGCAGGGAGCCCGTTTTCGTGCACCCCGCCAGGTGGCGTGGGTGTGTAATCCGCTAATCAGCGGATCAGCCGTCAGGCGGTCGCGAACGCCGAAACGCCGAGAGGGGACTGACGGATGCCAACATTTGGGCAGACGATCGCTGAGGCCAGGAAGCGCGCCGGGATGACTCAGAAAGAGCTGGCGGCAAAGCTCAAGAAGGAGGATGGCACGCCGATCTCTCCTCAGTATCTCAATGACATCGAGCACGACCGCCGCGGGGCCCCACCCGATTTCCTCCTGAAGCAGCTCAGCAAAGTCTTGGACCTCGATCTAGATCTGCTCGCCTACCTAGCTGGCCGACTCCCCGAGAACCTGATCGATCACCGCGCAGACCCGGCCCAGGTCGTCCAAGCGTTCAAAGCGTTCCGTCGGGCGATAGGCAGGGGCCGGTGAGATGAAATGGGTCAGAGACCGCAGCGCGCGTTTCGGCGAGCGGCCGCATTACGACCCCCAGGAACTCGACGAGGCGTGCGAGCACCTGATCTCGGAGTTTTTGCGGCGTCACCACGGCCATGTGCAGTATCCGGTGGTCACGGATGATCTCGTTCGGCTCATCGAAGAGTTCGTTGACGATCTTGATTCCTACGCGGATCTGAGCGACGAGGGTCTCGACATCGAGGGCGTCACCGAGTTGGTACCGGGGAGACGGCCTCGCGTCCGTATCTCCAAAGAGATCTCCGGGCGCCCGGAGTTCGAGAACCGATTGCGGACGACGCTCACCCACGAGTTCGGGCATGTGCGGTTCCACGACTTCATGTTCCAGATGCGAGCCGGCGACTCGTTGTTCTCTGAGATACCGATGGCGGTGACGGCGAAATGCAACCGGACAAACATCGTCAGCGCATCGCAGCAGGACTGGATGGAGTGGCAGGCCGGTTACGTCTGCGGCGCGATCTTGATGCCGCGTCGTGCCCTGCAGGACGTGGTCCGGGGCTACCGCACCGCGGGTGGCCTCGGAGCAACCATCCTCGAGGTCGGGTCCTTTGAGGGGCAAGGGTTGATCCACGAGATTGCCGGGCGGTTTGCAGTTTCGAGAGAGGCCGCAAGGGTCCGTCTCCTAAAGCTGAATCTGCTCGCCGAGGGGGGCCATGTCGGGCCGGGTCTGTTCGGGTAATGTATCCGGCTTGATTTTTTGTTGCGCGTTGGCTACGCTAATCCGCGGATCAGCAGTACGACAGTTCAAGGGCTCTGACGGGCGGAAACGGAGGATCTCATGGGATCGACGGCGCACGGGGAGACCAAGGCAGGCGAGGAGGATCGGCACGGGCCGTTCTACACGTTTTTCGTCGACGATCGGGAGTTCCACGTCGACCAGGCGACGATCAGCGGTGCTCAGATCATGGACCTGGCCGGGATCCCTCGGGAGGTGGGGCTCGTCCTGCTCCTGGAGGACGGGACCCAGCGGGCGTTCGGAGCCGACGAGACGATTGAGCTCGAGCCAGGGCGCCGCTTCAAAAAGGCGCCGCGCTTCAAGCGGGGGTAGCCGTGATCGAGCGGCGCAAGGAGGAGCTGCGGCTCGTCGAGGCGAAGTACGGCGAGCTTGAAGTCGATCCCAACCTCGAGTGGTTCATCATCAAACGGTGGATCCTGGGGCCGGGGTGGAACGCGGCCGACACCCCGGTGCTGGTCCTCTTCCCGCCAGGCTATCCGGTCACGCCTCCCGACAACTTCTACACGCGCAATGACCTCACCCTGGCCGCGGGCGGCGAGCCCGGGAACACGAGTCGGAACGTCAACCAGGCAGGCCGCACGTGGCGCCAGTTCTCATGGCACGTCGAGGCGGCGGACTGGCGGCCCCACGCCGAGGTCTTGAAGGGGCACAACATGCTAACCTTCCTCGAGGGCGTCAGGCGGCGCCTGACCGAGGCGAGCTGATGGGTGTCGTGCGGATCCCAAAGCCCGTCTTCGAGACTGTCCGGAAACATCTCTTTTCCACGCCCGGTGAGCACTTCGCATTCATGTTGGCCCGCGTCACCTGGTCCCAAGGGGGACCCGTGTTCATGGTTCGCGAGGCGATCCTGATCCCGGACCGCGACGTGAAGGTCACGAGGAAGGGATGGGAACTGAGGACTGAGGCGATCTTGTCGGTGGTGAACGCCGCGATTCGCTCCGGCCACGGCCTCGTTGAAGCTCACAACCACGGAGGCCGGAGGCCTCGCTTTTCTCTCACCGACGTGGATGGTCTCAAGGACTTCTCGGCGTACGTGTTGAGTTCGGTACGCGGGCGTCCGTACGGCGCCACGGTCTGGGGCGACGATCTCGTCTACGGGGAGTATTTCACGCCGGACGGCGGCCGCGGCACCCTGCGGAGTCTTCTCGTCGTCGGGCCCGCGTTGCAGCAGGTGATCTCTCGCGATGACGACGATCGTATTGATCTTGCGTTCGACCGACAGCTTCCATGGTTCACACCTGCGGGCCAACGCATGCTTAGCCGCCTCCGCGTCGGTGTCGTAGGCGCGGGAGGAACGGGTTCACTAGTTGTCCAGAACCTCGTCTATCTGGGCCTCCGCGACTTCATCGTCGTCGATGATGACATGGCGGACGAGACGAGCATGAACAGGCTGGTCACTGCGACAGCGGCGGATCTCGGAACGGCGAAGGGAGTCTTGGCTCGACGACTCGTCAGGAGCGTGGCGCCCAGCGCGACGGTCAGATACATCCCGTCGAAACTCCAGTCGCAGACGGCTCTCGACGCCCTCAAGGGAGTCGACGTCTTGCTGGGATGCGTCGACAACGATGGGGCGCGACTGATCCTGAACGAGTTGGCGCTGGCATACCAAGTTCCATACCTTGACGTGGCGGTTGGCATAGACGCCGAGGAGGGGCGCCTCAACGTCGCTGGCGGCCGACTCTGCGTGGTCCTGCCGGGAGGTCCGTGTCTCTACTGCATGAACGAGATCGATCCCACCGAGGCGCGCTTCTTCCTGAGCACGGAGGAAGAGCGTGCGTTCCAGGTCGAACGTGGGTACATCCGCGGGATGAACGTGAAGGCCCCCGCCGTCGTTTCCTTGAACGCGGCGCTGGCGGCGATGGCCGCCAGCGAGCTCGCGGTTCTCGTGTCAGGCGTCCGCCCGGTCAACCACTACACGGAGTTCGACATGCTCGGCGTCGGTCGGCCGCTCGGGAGTCAGTGGGTCACGCCGAGGCGCGTTGAGAAGAATCCGAACTGCATTGAGTGTAGTCTTGCGGGCGCCGGCGATGACGCTGGGATCGAGCGGTACGTACGGGGAATGCCGGATGCGATGGTTGATACTCCACGCAGCTGATCCGGACCGGCGCGTGCCCGACTTGAGGAGCACTCATCTTGCCGCGGTAATGCCAGGCGATGCTTCTTGCGCCGCAGTCGTTGTGAAATCTAGGGAAACGGTAGGGTGACTACTGATGCTGCGCGGCGCGTGAGCGAGAGCTGCCAGACTTGCTGATCACCCGCGCCAGCGCGGGCCCCTGGCGCCCTAGTGCTCCCGCCACCGCCAGCGCCTCCTCCCTCAGCGCCTCCCTCATCGCCATCGGCTCGACGACCTCCGCCTGCGCGCCCCACCCGAGGATCCACCGCCGCACCTCGGCGGTATCCGCCACCTGCAGGGTGATCTCGAGGCGGCCGTCGGGCAGGTCATGGAAGCGCTGGCTGGGGTGCCAGAGGCGCTCGCGGATGTAGCGGGCGACGCCCCGGGCGAACCGGACGCGGACGGTCACCAGGTCGCCGCGCAGGATGCCCCAGGCGCCGGCCAGGTACTTCTCGGCGTCGAAGTCGCGGGGCGGCTCGAAGCGGCGCGCCCGCAGCTCCACCCGGCGCATGCGCTCGAGGGCGAAGATGCGCACGGCCTTCCGGAGGTGGCACCAGCCGACGAGGTAGAGGCCGCCGTTGAAGTAGGTGAGGTGATAGGGGTCGATGTCGCGGTCGGTCTCGGCGTCGCGCTGGAACGAATAATAGCGGACGGCCAGGGTGCGGCGGTCCACCAGGGCCTGCTGGATCTTCGGCAGGTGCTCGGCGGCGGGCAGCTGCAGCTTGCCCCCCAGGGCCCGCACCCCGACGGTCTCGCGCATGGCCTCCAGGTGGTCCAGGGCGTCCTTGCTCAGCACGCGGGCGAGCTTGTCGAAGGCGCTGGTGACGGCCGGGCCGAGGACGCCGAGCGGGGCCAGCAGCTGGCGGCTCATGAGGAGCGCGGCCAGCTCGGCCAGGGTCAGCCGGACGGGCAGGCTCGTCTTGAAGTGCTCGGTGACGCGCCACACGCCCTGGCGGCCGTCGGAGGCGCGGTCGTCGTAGATGGGGAAGCCGGCCGCCTGGAGCACGCGCAGGTCCCGCCAGATCGTCCGGACCGCGCAGCCCAGGTCCCGGGCCGCGTCGGCGACCGTGATGCCGGCCGGCCGGTCGATCAGCTGCAGGAGACGCCACTGCCTGGTGAGCTGGTCGCCTCGGGGCATCGGCACTGTCATTCTCGGAACAGCCTGAGGCCGGTGTCAACGCGCACGTACACCCCGGCCCCTTTCAGCGCCCCAGGGGCGCCGGGAAGGCCATGAGGTGGACCAGGCAGTCCGCGTGCACCAGGGCGGCGCCGGCCGCCTCGCCGCCCAGCCGGTACTCGGTGCCCAGGCCGAGGCCGGGCGCGGGCGCGACCGGGCAGCGAGCCAGGCGCTCCAGGATGGGCTGGGCCGCGACGGGCACGCCGGGGTCGGGCGCGAGGCCGATCGCGTCGGCGACATAGCCCAGGCAGAGGCGGTCCCAGGCCCGGGCGAAGAGGCCGGGGGCGGCCAGCAGGTCGAGCCCCACCCACTGCCCGGCCAGGAAGACGAGGGCGCCGGCCTGGCCGGGCTGCGCCCCGAGCAGCCGGCGGGGGGCGGCCAGGCTGCCGGCCAAATGCGCGTACACCGCCGCGAGGTCGGCCGTCGGGCTCGGCACCCCGTGCTCGGCGAGCCGGCCGGCGATGACGTCCCAGACCCCGCGCTGGTCGCCCTGGTGGCCCCGGCCCCGCGCCAGCGCCTCGCTCACCCGGGCCGCCTGGCGGCGCCGGAGCGAGGCGAAGAGGGCGGGGTCGGCCGGGACGAGCCGGGGCTGGCGCCACCCCGACCGGCCCTGCTCCACGCAGCTGACCGGGATGGCGAGGGTCGCCCCCGCGGGCACCAGGACCGTCGTGTTGAGCGCGCGGTTCTGCCGGCCACCCGTCACAACCTCGCCGTCGAGCAGGAGCAGCGGCCGGCCGGCGCCGTTCGTCACCCGGAGGGCGCCGATCTCGGCGTCCTCGCTGATCTCGGTGATGGTGACCTCCTGGCCGGCCTCGGCCAGCGTGAGCCAGTCGGGCTCCTGGGCGCCGTCGAGGACCAGGGGGATGACGGTCAGCGCCTCCCAGGCGAGGGGGTGGCCGGGAACCACGCGCCCCAGGAGGCCG
>FWPU01013060.1_pt1 | contig 10691 bp, 9 predicted proteins | sample 2228361 | NCBI WGS metagenome assembly FWPU01 (sample SAMEA103939777, study PRJEB20133) | metagenome | reverse complement strand
GGCCGTGCTCCTCTCGCTTAGCGCGGAAGCGCAGGGGGATGATATCCGTGCGCGAATTCAGATGGTCGAGCCGCTGGATCAAGCGGCGGCCAAGCTGCAAAAGGGTCTGCGCGTATTCATTCGCGACGCACAGCCGCTTGAGGCAATCTCCAAGCGTCTTTCCCCGCCATCGAATGGCGGCCGGACGCCGACGGCTAAAAACGACGGCGAAGTTAGCCTGATCGTGCTGCTTGGCGGGGGTACCGAAGTGGAGGTGAAATTGCCGGGCCGATTTCCGGTTTCGCCGCAGATTGCGGGTGCGCTCAAGGCGGTGCCCGGCGTCGTGCAAGTGGAGGCAATCTAGGCGCTTCTTGCATCGGCGCGGCACCGCCTATATAAGCCGCCCATCTCACACGCGGATCATGGCCGACTCCGGGTCGAGCGGTCGTTCCGGTGGCGAGGGCGCAAGCCCTGCCCACACGATCCGCGGCGGAAAAACCGGAGAAGATCATGGCGCTGCCTGAATTCACCATGCGCCAGCTCTTGGAAGCTGGCGTGCATTTCGGCCACCAGGCCCACCGCTGGAATCCAAAGATGCGGGACTACATCTTTGGCGTCCGCAACAACATCCACATCATCGATCTTGCGCAGACCGTGCCGATGCTTCACCGGGCGCTGGAAGCCATCAGCGACACGGTGGCCAAGGGCGGCCGGATTCTTTTCGTCGGCACCAAGCGACAGGCGCAGGACCCGGTGGCGGAAGCCGCCAAGCGGTGCGCGCAATACTACGTCAATTCGCGCTGGCTCGGCGGCACGCTGACCAACTGGAAAACCATTTCGCAGTCGATCGCGCGACTGCGCAAGCTGGACGAGATGCTCGCGTCCAACGAGGCGCAGGGCTACACCAAAAAGGAGCGGCTCACGCTCACGCGCGAGCGTGACAAGCTCGAGCGCGCGCTCGGCGGCATCAAGGACATGGGTGGACTGCCCGACCTGCTGTTCGTCATCGACACCAACAAGGAAGACATCGCGATCAAGGAGGCGCGAAGGCTCGACGTGCCGGTGGCCGCGATCGTTGACACCAACTGCGACCCGGATGGGATTACCTATGTGATTCCGGGCAACGACGACGCGAGTCGAGCGATCTCACTCTATTGCGACCTGGCAGCCAGGGCGGCGCTCGACGGCATCTCGCGGGCGCAAGGCCAGATGGGGATCGACGTGGGCGCGGCGGCGGAACCCGTGGTGGAGCCGCTACCGGCGGCGGAGGTGGGCGGGCTCGGCTTCGAGCCGCTGCCGGGCCCGCGCGGCGTAGCGGATGACCTGAAGAAGCTGCCGGGAATCTCGCCGGCGATCGAAAAGAAGCTCAATGATCTCGGGATCTTCCATTATTCGCAGATCGCCGAACTGAGCCCAACTGCTGCTCACAACATCGGCGAAGAAGTCGGCCTGCCGGGCCGGGTCGAGAGCTGGATCGCCAAGGCGAAAGAACTCACGGCCGAGTAGCATCCTCACCGCATCGCGGCAACGCGCACCAGAACAGCCATGACAAACATCACAGCCCAAATGGTCAAGGAGCTTCGCGAGCGAACCGGCGCGGGGATGATGGACTGCAAGACCGCATTGGTCGAAACCAAGGGGGACATGGAGGCCGCGGTCGACTGGCTGCGCAAGAAGGGCCTTGCCAAGGCGGCGAAACGCGCCGGCCGGGTGGCGGCCGACGGGCTGATCGGGGTTGCCGTCAAAGGGACCAAGGGCGTTCTGGTGGAGGTCAATTCGGAGACAGATTTCGTCGCGCGCAACGATCTGTTCCAGGGCCTGGTGCAGATGATCGCCAATGTGGCGCTCGAGGTTGGCCCTGACGTGGAGCGCATCAGGGCGGCGAAGGCGGGTAGCATGACGGTTGCAGACTCGATCGCGGAAACGATCGCCAAAGTAGGGGAAAACATGGCGCTGCGGCGTGCGGCGCAGCTCACCGTGGGGAACGGCGTGATCGCCCGCTACATGCACAATGCGGTGTCGGAAGGCCTCGGCAAGATCGGCGTCCTTGTTGCGCTCGAGTCCAACGCAAGCGGCGAGGAACTGGCAAGGTTCGGCCGGATGGTCGCGATGCATGTTGCGGCTTCGAATCCACAGGCCGTCGATCCGGCGGGACTCGATCCCGCGCTGGTGCAACGCGAGAAGGAAATCCTTGCGGAAAAATTTCGGGCCCAGGGCAAACCCGCCAACGTGATCGACAAGATTGTCGAATCGGGGTTGAAATCCTTCTACAAGGAGGTGTGCCTCCTGGAACAGCCGTATATCCACGATCCGGCCAAGAGCGTTGCGCAGGCGCTGAAGGAGGCGGAAGGCAGGATCGGCGCGCCGATCAAAATCGCGGGCTTCGTGCGCTTTGCCTTGGGCGAGGGAATTGATCGGCCGGAGACTGATTTCGCGGCAGAGGTTGCGGCGGCGGCCGGGCAACGCTGAGTATCGGCGTTTGACGACGGGAGATCATCAGCGATGGCAAAGCCAGCCTACCGCCGTGTGATCGTTAAAGTCTCAGGTGAAGCGCTCACCGGACCGGCCGAATTCGGGATTCATCAGCCGACCATCGAGCGTTTTGCCAAGGACATCGTCGCTGCGCACAAGCACGGCATCACCATCGGCGTCGTCATCGGCGGCGGCAACATCTTGCGCGGCGTACAAATCTCCGGGGAATACCTTTCGCGGCCGACCGCCGACGCCATGGGCATGCTGGCGACGGTCATGAACGCGCTGATGCTGGAGGCGGCAATCGAGCGGGCGGGCGCTCCGGCCCGCACAATGTCGGCGCTCACCATGCCGCAGGTCTGCGAAACCTATGAACGGGCGCGCGCGCTGCGACATCTCGAAGAGGGTCGAGTGATCGTCTTTGCTGGCGGCACGGGCAATCCGTTCTTCACCACCGATACCACTGCCGTTCTGCGCGCAGCGGAAATGGGCTGCGAGGCGGTGCTCAAGGCAACCAACGTGGACGGCGTGTACAGCGCCGATCCAAAGAAGGACGCGAACGCAATACGTTACGATCGATTAACCCACCAGGAGGCTCTGGATCGGGACCTTAAGGTGATGGACGCCACAGCGTTTGCGCTTGCCCGCGAGAATCGGATGCCTATCATCGTATTCTCGATCCTATCGGCGGGGGCGATTGAGGCGGTGCTGCTAGGTAAGGGCCGCGCCACAGTGGTCGGCGGTTGAGTCGGCGACTGCGCGGATCCCGGAGCGGAAAATTTGCGCGTTGGGCTTGCGGCAAGATGACTGCCGGCCTTGTCTGGGAGGAGCCATGAACGTCGCGACTTTCGATATCGGCGATTTGAAGCGTCGCATGCAAGGCGCGCTCTCGGTGCTCAAACAGGAACTTGCAGGACTGCGCACCGGCCGGGCTTCGGTGCATCTGCTCGATCCGGTCCAGGTGGAGGCTTACGGCCAGACCATGCCGCTCAATCAGCTCGCCACGGTGACAGTGCCGCAACCGCGCATGATCAGCGTGCAGGTGTGGGACAGGTCAATGGTCCACGCGGTGGAGAAGGCGATTCTTGCCGCGAATCTCGGACTCACTCCTGCCACGGAAGGACAGGTGATTCATCTCCGGATACCCGAATTGAATGAGGAGCGGCGTCGGGAGCTGGTCAAGATCGCACATAAATATGCGGAGACGGCACGGGTAGCCGTGCGCCACGTGCGCCGCGACGGCATGGAAACCCTGAAGCGGCTGGAAAAAGAGCACAAAATTAGCCAGGACGAGCATAAGCGCCTGGACAACGAGGTGCAGAAGGCCACTGACCAGGCGATCGCCGAAATCGACCACGTGTTGGCCGCAAAGGAAAAGGAAGTCATGACGGTGTGAAGGGAACGGGCGCAAGCTCGTCGACCAATGTCCGAAGCATCGTTGAACAGATCTCCGCAGGCGTACGAGGTGCCCCGTCATGTGGCCATTATCATGGATGGCAATGGACGTTGGGCTGCGGCGCGCGGCCTGCCGCGCGCAGAAGGCCACCGGCGCGGGGTTGAGGCACTGCGCCGCACCGTTCGGGCGGCCGCAGAGGTCGGGGTGTCGATTCTGACAATCTTCTCATTCAGCTCGGAAAACTGGTCGCGGCCAGCCGCGGAAGTGCGTGACCTGATGGGCCTGCTTCGGCGGTTCATCCGACATGACCTCGCGGATCTGCACCACAACGGCGTGCGGGTCCGCGTGATCGGCGACCGGGAAAACCTCGAGGCAGACATTCGGCGGCTCCTGGAAGAGGCTGAGGAGCTAACTCGGGCAAACGATCGATTGACGCTGGTCGTCGCCTTCAATTACGGCGGGCGGCAGGAGATCGCGCGCGCAGCGCGGCGTATTGCCGACGAAGTCGCGAGCGGCCAGCTTGCGCCCGAGGCCGTGACGGCCGAGTTGCTGGGCCGCTACCTGGACGCCGGCGACCTGCCGGATCCGGACCTGATCATTCGCACAAGCGGCGAGCAACGACTGTCAAACTTTTTGCTCTGGCAGGCCGCCTATAGCGAGCTTGTGTTTGTTCCAATCTATTGGCCGGATTTCGACCGCGCCGCGTTCGAGGGTGCGCTCATGGAGTATCGCCGCCGTGAGCGGCGATTCGGAGGCCTCGACGCGAAGACCGGGTTCTGATCGTGGCCGGCGCCGACCCGGTCAAACAAAGAAACTTGCTTTCGCCGACGGCAGCAGGCAGTTCGCTGACGCTTCGCGTCCTCTCCGCCCTGGTGTTGGCGCCACTTGCCCTCGGAGCGGCCTATCTCGGAGGATCATTATTTCTGGCGTTTTGGGCGGTTGCCGCGCTCGGCGTGCTGTGGGAGTGGGATTCGCTCGTCTGCACCAAAGACCGGAATGCGGTATTTGCCATGGGCGCCCTGACCATCGTCGGCGGAGCCGTGTTGTGGGACCTTGGGCGCATGGTTCCCGCCGTGATTCTGACCGGGCTGGGCGTGCTCGCCGTGGCGACGCTTGCCGCCAGCAGCAGACGGTTGTGGTGCATCGCCGGCATTATTTGCGCCGGGATGTTGCTGTACGTGCCAGCCGTGCTGCGCCGCGATCCGGCATACGGATTGATCGCAATTCTGTTCTTGTTGGCAGTCGTTTGGTCGACCGATATTGTCGCCTACTTTGTCGGTCGCGCGGTTGGCGGGCCCAAGCTTGCTCCGAACATCAGTCCGAACAAGACCTGGAGCGGGGCCGTTGGCGGGCTGGCGGGCGGTCTAATCGGCGGAACGGCGGTGGCCATGCTGGCCGGCATGGTCAATATCGCCGCCATAGGGGCGGTTGCCGCGGTGCTCTCGGTGGCTGCGCAGATCGGCGATCTTGCCGAGTCGGCGATAAAGCGGCGGTTCGACGTGAAGGATACAAGCCGGCTCATTCCGGGCCATGGTGGCCTGATGGACAGGCTCGATGGATTTTTCGCGTCGGCAGTAGTAGCAGTGACCATCGGCCTGGTGCGCGAGGGCTTGGACTCCCCCGGCCGCGGTTTGCTGTTCTGGTGATTTGATGACCGCACACGGGACCAGACTTCGCGTCGAGCTGAGCCCGGCGCCGTTGCCGCGCCGCGTGACGATCCTGGGCGCCACAGGGTCGATCGGCGCCAGCACGATCGACCTGATCCGACAGAACGGCGGCCGTTTTCGCGTGGAGGCGCTCACCGCCCACCGGAACGTGCCGGCGCTTGCAAGACTGGCGCGCGAACTCGGGGCGCGCTATGCAGCGGTTGCCGACGCAAGGGCCTACCGTGATCTGAAAGAGGCGCTCGCGGGATCGGGAATCGAGACCGGCGGCGGTGAGACGGGGCTGCTTGAAGCGGCCGAGCGGCCTGCCGATCTGGTGGTCGCGGCGATCAGCGGTGCGGTGGGGCTCAGGCCGACCCTTGCGGCGGTCGAGCGGGGTGCCACGAGCGCGCTCGCGAACAAGGAGTGCCTGGTCTGCGCGGGCGCATTGTTCATGCGGGCGGCGGCGGCGGCCAGCGCGCAGGTGCTGCCAGTCGATTCCGAGCACAATGCGATCTTTCAGGCGCTCAGCGCCGGGCGCCGCGAGGACGTGCGGCGCGTGATCCTGACGGCGTCGGGGGGACCGTTTCGAACGTGGTCAAGGGAAGCGATGCGTGCGGCGACGCCGGCGCAGGCCCTGCAGCATCCCAATTGGTCAATGGGCGCGAAGATCACCATCGACTCGGCGACGCTTATGAACAAGGGCTTGGAACTGATTGAGGGGCATCATCTGTTCGGACTCGCGTCTGCAGAGCTGGATGTGTTGGTGCATCCGCAATCGGTGATTCACGGCATGGTCGAGTTTCGTGACGGTTCGATCGTCGCTCAGCTTGGAACGCCGGACATGCGGATTCCCATCTCGCACTGCCTGGCATGGCCGGAGCGTATCGAAGGACCGGCGCAACGCCTCGACCTCGGAAAGATCGCGAACCTGACTTTCGAGCCGCCCGATCTTGACCGGTTCCCCGCACTTGCGCTGGCACGCGCGGCGCTGGAAGACGGCGGCGGGGCGCCGACCGTGCTGAACGCGGCAAACGAGGTGGCAGTGGGCGCGTTTGTCGCGGGACGCTTGGGGTTTCTGGCCATCGCCAGTCTCACCGAGGCGACATTGGACGCCGCGCGTCGGCGCGGTATCAGCAAGGAGCCGCAAAATGTCGAGGAGGCGCTGGCCGTTGACCATATCGCAAGGTCGTTGGCCCATGATCTCTTGCCTGAAATCGCCGCAAAGGCATTGTAGGAGTCGGGTGAGGGGCCAGCCGGGAAAATTCTGATATGTATCTCAGTATGTTAGACAATCTGAGCACGATCGGGGGATACCTCATTCCCTTTTTGTTCGTGCTGACGATTGTCGTCTTTTTCCACGAGCTTGGGCATTTTGTGGTGGCGCGCCTCTGCGGTGTGCGGGTTCTTGTGTTCTCCATCGGCTTCGGCCCGGAACTCTTCGGTTTCACTGATCGCCATGGCACGCGCTGGAAGTTCGCGGCAATTCCGCTCGGCGGATACGTGAAATTCTACGGCGATGAAAATGCGGCGAGCGTCCCGGACTATGCGGCGGCGGCGGCGATGAGCGAGAGTGAGCGCAGGCAGAGCTTTGTGCATCAAACGCTGCGCAACAGGACGGCCATCGTGGCCGCAGGACCGTTTGCAAATTTCGTATTGGCGGTGCTGATCTTCGCGGCGATTTTTTCGATCTACGGCAAGCAGATCAGCACGCCGCGGGTCGATTCCGTGCAGCCGAACAGCGCGGCCGCCGCTGCGGGCTTTCAACCGGGCGATCTCGTGCTCAGCATCGACGGCCGCCCGATACAGTCGTTTTCCGATCTGCAGCGGATCGTCTCCGTCAACGCCGGCCGCACGCTCGACGTCGTGGTCGACCGCGGCGGCGTGCAGGTGACGCTGAAGGCGACGCCAACGTTGCGGGAGATGAAGGATAACTTCGGCAACGTGCATCGGATCGGTGTGCTGGGCATCAGTCGCTCGGTCGCACCAAGCGACGTGCGAGTTGAGCCGGTCGACCCGCTGACGGCGGTGAAACTCGGAATTGAGGAGACCTGGTTCATCATCGATCGCACGCTGTCTTATGTGGGCGGCGTCATCATCGGCCGAGAGGCCGCCGATCAGGTCGGGGGACCGGCGCGAATCGCTCAGGTCGCGGGGCAGGTGTGGCAAGGCAGCTTCAGCCACGGGGGGGTCGGGCAGGCGGCCATGGCGCTTTTCCAACTCGCGGCGGTGCTTTCGGTGTCGATCGGGCTGATCAATCTGTTTCCCGTGCCGTTATTGGACGGAGGTCACCTTTTGTTCTACGGAATCGAGGCCATTCGCGGGCGTCCTCTGTCGGAGCGGGCGCAGGAAATGGGGTTTCGCATCGGACTTGCGATCGTGGTGATGCTGATGATCTTTGCCACATTCAATGACATCCTGCATTTTGCGGGGTCCTGAGTCTGTGGCGCTGTGGCGGGCCGGTAACTCTTCGCGAGTATTCGGCAAGTATCTTCGAGCATCTGTGGTTGAACAGGCGAAGTGTGTTGCAGTGCTGCTAAAAGCTTGTACAAACATAGGTTCTCTCCAAATTTCCCCGACCACCGGTAAAACGGAGACAAGGACACCACAAGGCAAGTTCGGCATGGCTGATTTGGTGCGGCTAATTCGGGGATTGAGCGCCGCCGGTCTCATCCTCGGCCGGGTTGGCATTTGCTTTGTCGTTTTGTTGGCGACAACGGCGCCCTTTGCCGTGGCGCAAACCGCAGATCAGATCATCGTGCAGGGCAATCGCCGGGTCGAGGCGGAGACCATCCGCTCCTATTTCCGTCCGGGGCCCGGGCAGCGGCTTGATGCAGCGAAGATCGACGAGGCGCTGAAGGCGCTGTATGCCACCGGCCTGTTCCAGGATGTGAGGATCAGCCAAACTGGCGGGCGCATCATCGTCACGGTGGTCGAAAATGCGGTGATCAACCGCGTTGTCTTCGAGGGCAACAGGCGGATCAAGGACGAGCAGCTCAGCACCGAAGTGCAGTCGAAGCCGCGCGGCACGCTGTCACGACCGGTGGTACAGGCCGATGTGCAGCGCATCGTTGAGATCTACCGCCGTTCCGGCCGCTATGACGTGCGCGTCGAGCCGAAAATCATCGAGTTGCCCAACAACCGTGTCGATCTGATTTTTGAAATTTCCGAGGGCAAAAAGACCGGCGTACGCAGCATCCGTTTCGTGGGGAACAAATCGTTCTCTGCCATGCGACTGAAGGAGGAGATCAAGACGGCGGAGACCGGGCTGCTGTCCTTTCTGCAGACCTCGGATATCTACGATCCCGATCGCATTGAAGCCGACCGCGACTTGCTGCGCCGATTTTATCTCAAGCACGGGTTTGCAGACGTGAGGATCGTCTCGGCGACCGCCGAATACGATCCGCAACACAAGAGCTTCACGATCACCTTCACCATCGACGAAGGGCCGCAATACCGCTTCGGCAAGGTCGATATCCAGTCCAACGTGCGCGCGGTCGATGCGCAGTCGCTGCGCTCCCGGCTGAGAACCTTGCCCGGCGGGGTCTACAATGCGGAAGCGGTGGAGAAAACCGTCGAGGCCATGGCGGTAGAGGTGGCACGGAGGGGCTACCCCTTCGCGGTGATCCGTCCGCGCGGCGAGCGTGATCCGGCAACCAGAACGGTCAACCTGGTGTATGTGGTCGAGGACGGACCGCGCCTCTACATTGAACGCATCAATATCCGCGGCAATACGCGGACACGCGACTATGTGATCCGGCGCGAGTTCGACCTTGCCGAGGGCGACGCCTACAACCGCGCGCTGATCGATCGGGCGGAACGACGGTTGAAGAACCTGAATTTCTTCAAGAACGTAAAGATCACGACGGAACCCGGCTCGGCGCCAGACCGGGTGGTGCTGAATGTCGAGGTCGAGGAAATGGCCACCGGCGAAATCTCGGTGGCCGCCGGCTATTCGACCGCGGACGGCATCATGGGTGAATTGACCATCGCCGACCGAAATCTGCTCGGCCGAGGACAGCTTGCGCGGGCGACAGTCATGTGGGGCCAGCGGGCGCGCGGTTTCGAGCTGTCGTATGTCGAGCCCTACTTCCTCGGATATCGGATGGCAGCGGGCGGCTCGATCTTTGCGCGCAGAACACTGGCCTCGTCGTATTATTCGTATGACTCGGAGTCGGTCGGAACCAACCTGTTCGTCGGTTTCGGTTTGACTGAAGAGCTCGGCCTGCAAACGCGTTATTCGATCTACAGACAAAAAATAACACTGCCGACTGCCTTGAATAACTGCATCTTGTCGCCGGCTGCTCCAGTGAACGGCGGGGCCGGCGTTGTCATCACCGACCCGTGCTTCACCGATGGCGAAGCCTCGCTGGCGGTGCGGCGGGAGTTGGCACAGGGCCCGGTATTGACCTCTCTGGTCGGTTATAGCATCGCCTACAACACGCTGGACAATAATAAGAATCCAACGTCCGGTATCTATGCCGAATTCAAACAGGACCTCGCCGGTGTCGGCGGCGATGTGAAGTTCGTGCGTTCGACCGCCGAAACGCGCCTGTACCATGAGGTGCTCAACGACGTGATAGGCGTGCTGCGCGTGCAGGGTGGCCATATCGCGAGCTGGGGCGGCAAGGACCTGCGGATGCTCGATCATTTCTTCATGGGACCCAACCTGGTGCGCGGGTTTGCGCCAGCCGGAATCGGCCCGCGCGATCTCACTCCCGGAACGTTCCAGGATCCGCTTGGCGGCAGCCTGTATTGGGGCGTCAGCGTTGAGGCGCAGACGCCGTTCTATTTCCTGCCGAAAGAAACTGGCGTCAAAGGTGCGATCTTTGCCGATGCGGGTTCGTTGTGGGACTACAGGGGACCAACGAGTTGGTCGGTGACGGGTGAAACCCTAACACCGGCGGATTCGAGCTCGGTGCGCGCCTCGGTGGGCGTGGGCATCCTGTGGCAGTCGCCCTTCGGACCGCTGCGCTTCGACTATGCTGTCCCGCTGAAGAAGGAAGCCTACGACCGCGTGCAAGAGTTCAGGTTCAGCGGCGGTACCAGGTTTTAGGCGAATCGCTCCTGTGTGGCGGGCCCGCGAGAGTGGAGTGACGCCCGGAGCTCGGGGAACCTGCATTGCAACGGGACGTCCGGCCACATCGGTTCAGACAATCTGGCCTAGATCGATTGCGACGTGATAGATAATTTGCGCGCGA
>FWPU01001863.1_pt1 | contig 10692 bp, 9 predicted proteins | sample 2228361 | NCBI WGS metagenome assembly FWPU01 (sample SAMEA103939777, study PRJEB20133) | metagenome | reverse complement strand
CATGGGAATGTAACAGATATCGGCTGCCCAGCCCTGGTTCGGACGCTCCATGACCCTGTTCCAGAGCAGGTACGGATAGCTCGTATGCCCTGGCCCAGGGGCTGGCTGTTCCCACGCTTTGGATACACCGTAAGAAGCCCCATCTGGCGCATCATCAAGCGCTCAAATCCTCTTGCGGTTGACTCTCACTCCTTCTCTGTCCAGCTGGTCTTGGATTCTCCTGCCTGTCCTGCAGACGCAGGCAGGGCGGCTGCCCAGAAACGGGTGCTCCACATGGATCTCGTCGATCCGGCGTGCCAACGCCAGATCCGCCTCCGAGGGCCCCTTCGGCCGGTAGTAGATCGAGGACCGTTTGACCTCGAGCAGTTCGCACTGCTTCTTCACAGGCAGCCGATGCGCCCGGTCGATCATGCTTTTGCGCTCCTGAAGATCTATCGACCGAGCTTTGAAGATAAAACATCCCGCTCCATGCTCAACTGCCCAATCTTCGCATGGAGCTCCTTGATCTTAAGGGGTGGATCCTTGGTGCTCCCGCTGCCGTTCTCAAAAATCTTTTCCGCCTCGCTATCTAGTCGGTTCTTCCAGAGCTGGATCTGGTTGGGATGGACCCCAACGTGTTCTCCCCGAGCTCCGCCAGAGTCCGGTCCCCTGGCAGGGCCGCCAGGGCTACCTTCGCCTTGAATGCCCCAGAGTGGTTTCTTCTCGTTCGTTTTATCTTCTGCTCCTCCTCTTTCTGGAGTGTATCCCAGAAGACTCCACTTAAAAACCCGCTCTCCCTATCCAATCCACGGGGTCCACCTCAACTTATAACTGACAGTTGCACTACGCACGATATTGAAAAAACAAATCCAAAGCTTAAATATAATTAAGTTAAACACTAACACAGGGGGGTTAAAATGAAAAGGAATGGTTGGTTGCTGTGGATTCTGGCGGTAGCAGTTGGACTAGCAGTGTTCAGCTTTGGCTGTAGCAGCGGAGGCGGAGGAGACGGCGAAGGACCTTCTCTTCCCTCGGTAGTCAGCACATCACCCGAACACGGAGATGACGAGCTCAAGCTCGCAACGGTAGTTGTGGTGAGGTTCAACAAACCGATGGACAGAGAATCGGTTGAGGACGCATTCAGCATGTCAGACGTGTCTGGGAACTTCTCATGGAACAGCGAAGGTAACCAAGTAACTTTTACCCCATCAGACATCCTTCAAGAGAACCATCAATACGAGGTAACGATATCAGACACCGCTAGCGATACTGAAGGCCATCGGTTGCAAAGACCTTACACGTTCGCGTTTCGCACAGTCGACCTGTGGACGAGAACCTACAACAGTCCATCACGAATGGAAGATGGTGGCTATGGGATAACCGTTGACGACGAAGGGAACGTCTATGTCACTGGCATCGCAACTTTTAACGATTACGACATCTGGGTAAGGAAGTATGACAAGCACGGGGAAGAGCAATGGACGCAAACCTATGATGGGGGGAGAGACGGCGACGACTTCGGCTATGGCATAGCTGTGGACTTGCAGGGCAATGTCTATGTAACCGGGGAGATAGAAGTCTCAGAGGACACAACGGATCTATGTCTCCTAAAATATGATAGCGATGGAGATGACCTTTGGGTTAGAACATACAACGGTTCAGCGAATAGTTATGATGGAGGCTACGGCGTTGCGGTGGATGCCGAAGGGAATTCCTACGTTGTAGGCAGAGAAAGCAAGACTGGAGAGTATACCAACATATTCTTAAGAAAGTATGACGAGGACGGAGGCGTAGTCTGGACAAAGTCCATCCACGAACAGGGGGATGAAACAGGATATGGCGTAGCGCTCGATGCAGATGGGAACATCTATATCACTGGTTTTATGAGCGCCAGTGGAGAGTGGGGGAACGTATGGGTTAGTAAGCGCGACACAGAAGGAGACGAGCTGTGGACTAGGACATTCAACGGTCCAGCGAGCTCTTATGATGAAGGGCGAGGCGTAGCGGTCGATGAGGATGGGAATGTTTACGTTATTGGAACTGTATCCACAGTTGAAACATATATGGACATCTGGGTTAGGAAATATAATCCAAACGGGAATATGCTTTGGACACAAACTTACAACGGCCCAGCAGGACCAGGCGACATCCCGTGGGATCAGGGATACGGCATCGCGGTTGATTCGGAAGGAAACGTTTACGTTACTGGCCATGCGACGGTAGAAAACGAGGAGTGGAACATCTGGGTTAGGAAATACGATTCCAATGGAAACGTTCTGTGGACTCACGTGCATAACGGGCAGCGAGGCAGGATAGAGTCGGGCCACGGCATCGCAGTGGATGCAAAAGGAAATGTATATGTGACGGCAGCAGTGAACAATGAAGGAGATGTAGGGGATATTTGGATTAGAAAATTTGACACCGACGGAAACTGGGGTGGATAAAATTTGATTGCTGGTGCTGCGTTCACCACCTAGCGTTATGCTCCTCTGCCCAGCCGACGAGGTCAGAGATTTCAAATTTCTCTCCGTCGTCGGCAACGAGATGTCCCGAATATTTGCCGAAGAGGTGGTGTGCTTCGCTCTTCAAGAGCAATAGGTTGGTCTTCGCAGCCCGTTCGAAAAACGGCTCGAAGACCAACCTCAACCTGCCGTCTTCCGAAACGAATCGCCACGGCTTTTTATGGTCCGACGAGTGGTAGTCGAAACTTACGTATCCGAGCTTGGTCATTTTGCTGTCGATAAAAAAAGCAGTTCTCGGTCGCCTGACTCAAGTCGCCGAACCCACAGCCTAAAATTAATCCAATCGTTCGACCATCGCTTAAAAAACCCGACGCGCTCGCCCAGTTCCAGAACGTCTTATAAGCCCACACGCCACGGCCCCAATCGAGGCTCGCAAGTGCCTCGCTCAACACCCCAAAAGGTCCCCTCCATCAACAACTCGAATGGGATGTAGCCGTTGGTAGTGTGAACCGCATACCACATCGTGAGTGGCCACTCATTGCACAAGGACGTTCGGCCAGAGTCCGTGCTTGTGTGTGAGTCCCGGCTTCGTGAACAGGTGTGCACAGCGCTTGACAGTCTCTCCTGCTTGTACCTCACGCTGATTTTAGAGCTCAGGTCCGTTCGCACTTCAGCATGAAGAGGGCTCTCCGTAGCGGCGTTGCTCTGTTCCCCCATCGCTCCCTCGCCCTTGCAGATCCTCAAGCAGGCGTAGTTCTTGCCACAGGTACGCCTTGTGTCGTCCTAGTCCCTTTTCAGCGTGGTAGTGGTGATCACGCCCATGGCCGATGCCTGTCCGGTCTACAGACCTCGAACACCACACCTGACTCCCTTCTATCAATGTCTGCAGGACCATTTAGCGTTCAGCTGTCAGCCATCAGCTACCAGCTCTAAAGGAGGAGAAAAGATAGTGAGAGACTTCAGAGAATTGCACGTGTGGGAAAAGGCACAGCTTCCAACCCTCTGACAACAAGTGATACTGCGAGGAATAATAGGTCCCAAAATAGCGAATAACCCGGGCGATGTGGTAAAGAGATCTCTGGCTCAAAAGAGTGCATCACCACGGCTGTATGGATGGCAGGAAGCTGAGAGCTGATCGCTGATGGCTGACAGGTAAGATGACCTCAACCCAGGGCCCATTCTCCTCCTGATCAGTATATCGACAATGCATACTCACAACTGCCTCACTACGAGGATGAGTCACAGGCTCCCCCTTGGGACTCGCTTCTTTGATACGGCTCCATTTTTCAAAAAGTGCCGCTCCTCGTGACGAAGGCGCCTGCTCAAATCCTTGAGAATTATACCCCTTTGATCTCTCCGGATGACCCTGAACCACTCCATTGCTTTTCTTTGATTCAAACTCCTGCCACCCTGTTTCTTCCCCATAATCCTCCTACCACACACTATCGCCCTCCAAACCATGCGCTCTCTCCTCCCCTGCACCCTCCCTCAGTCGTCCTCTCAGATAACGGCTCCGAATCCGAAAAATACTTCCAACAAACCCTCTCCTCCCTTAATATCAAACGATGGTTCACCTACCCTAACCCACCAAAAATGAACGCCCATATCGAACGCTTCAACAGATCCCTCCAGGAATCCTTCGTAGACTGCTACGAAGACCTCCTCTTCTCAGACCTGTGTCTCTTCAACCAATACCTCGCTGAATGGCTCCTCTTCTCTAATACTCAACGTCCACACTATTCCCTTCATTCCCGTTCTCCTCTATCATTCCCCTCGATAACTTGCCCCAGTGCCAACGTACTGGACTCATACAGTTTTCTTGACAGGAAAAGTGACCGTCGTCGGTTCTATAGGATTTAATTGGGTTCGTGGACTTGCCTATAACCCTTCTGCAAATATTCTCTACGGTGTAACCTATGTCAATCAGATCCTGCGTATCGATCCAGCAACAGGGCAGGGGACTCTGATTGGCAATCCCGGCACCTCCTTGCTTGATTCCCTAGAATTCGTACCTTCGAAGAATGTGCTCTATGCTGTCATGATTGCGGATGATCCTGACACGTTGTACCAAATCGATCCAATGACCGGTGCTGGAACTCCAGTGGGTTCCATTAACTTTGATAACGTCAGTGGCCTGGCTTACCATGGCGCAACCGGAGTCCTGTATGGGGTTGCCCGGGCTAGTGGCCAGCTTATTACGATCGACACAACTACAGGTCAGGGAACCGTGGTTGGTTCTCTCCCAAATACAGCGTTTAATGGCTTGAGTTTCTGCAAGTGAGAGTGAACGTACACGACCTCGCGTAACTCCCACAGCAGCTCCACAAGCTCCTACTGGCAGGTCAATAGTATGACCCGGATTGGATTCCTATTCGAGCCGCCAGTAATAGTCCTAGTGACATTGGCCGCAGCTCGGACCTGAGGTTCACTCGAAGACCAGGGCCTGAAGGGGTCTTCTTTTCAGATGGCGTTCTGTCTCAGCATGTATGCAATGCCTTGCAGGAGCCACCCAGGCAGAGAGGGCTCCACGTGCGGTATCTCCACAGTGAAGATCAAGGGTACAAGGGGACAGAGGATCACTTGGGCGGACCTGCCAGGCGGGCCTTTGCCCTGAGCCACCACAATGCCTCTTGCACATTTCTTGAAGTACCAATCTTCGTGACCGGTCTTCCCTTCTTATCCCTGATAAAGGGCTCCCTGCAAAACACCTCCAGATCTTCTATGGCCTTATCCCACGTGAGCTTTTCTGCAACGAGCCGTTGAGCATTTCTAGACTTTGTGCGTACCAGCTCTTGAGACGAGCAGATTTCATCGAATATGCTGTACAGACGCTCCGTATCGTCTGGATCCAGCGTCCAGCCCGCGTCGTAGGTCTCGATGTACCTACTGAGTTCAGCATAGTTGTTGTAAATGACTGGCAGGCCGCACCAGAGGTAATGTACGGTCCGCGTGGTAAACGCTAGCCTGCGTTCTGGATTCTTCTTTTGCAGGTCTATTGCTACATGACAATGCCGGTAGTACTCAGTTACCTCATCTGCAGGAATCATTCCTGAGTAATCAACTACAGAACTTGCCCTGAGTCGCTCGAGCAACCTATCAACGCTATCATCGGGAAATGGAATGCCTGGATTTTTCCCGCCAAATATCTTCAGCCGACCACGTCCCCTTCTTTCGAGAAACGCTACACAGGCCAGAAGCGCCTTAGAGGTATCGACCCAGGGAACAAAATGGCCTCCTTGCACAAATGTTATTTCATCGTAGGGATCCCATACCGGCATTTCAGGAGGCATACTCAGTGGCACCACACCAATGGGATCCGTCCTCATATCCACCCCGGCAAGAAGCAACCATGCAAGAAAGTAGTTCTTCTGAGCCTCACCTGCACAGATAAAATAGTCTGCCCTTGCGATAGATTCCAACTTGACTCGTTTGAACAACCAGAGGAGGGGATTCCTCATGATATCCATCTCTATGACCGAGGGCCCATGAAAATCAATGACAACCGGAACATCGAGCTTTCCCACATACGGTAGCCGTCCCCACCCCTGAAACACGATTACATCAGCCGAGCATGATCGGAGCACAAGATCAAGGTTCCGGAGGGTATACACCCTGACCGATTCCCCATCCACGTTCGGGGCATTGGGCTTTTCAGGAACCAGGAAGGTAACAGAATGGCCTCTCGCCTCCAGTCCCTTCCCTAAGCCCCATGCCCGAACCCCTGCACCTGAACCCATATACGAGCTTCCCGGCAAGTGATCCATTGAGACGACGACAACCCTGGCAGCCATGTATTCCTACCTCGAATGCGCTAACATCTCCTTTACCCTTGAAACTACTGCCGGCAGTACAATGCCAGCCCCTTCCCAGAACCTCAAATGAGCGAGCGAATCGAGCGGCGTCTCTCCCTGATTGATGATGACCAACTTGGCTCCAGCTCGAAATGCATATACCGGCATATCTGCTGCAGGCCGCACTACAAGAGAGGATCCCACTACGACAAAAAGATCGCTCCTGACTGCATGCGATATGGCTTCTCTCATCTCTTTTTCAGGCATAGGATCGCCAAAGTTGACTACGCTCGAGATGATTCTACCCCCGCATTCGCATCGAGGCTGTCCTGGCAACGGCTCGGAGGTCCTGTATCCAGGGCCCCAGCGTCCGTCATCCCATCCGATCTCTTGCTTTGAGAATCTTCTGTCGCATGCACTACACTTCATGAGTTGTCTATTCCCGTGAAGCTCGGCAATCTTCTCAGGCAGTATGCCCGAGGCACGATGAAGGTTGTCTACATTTTGCGATATAAGGAAATCGAGCTTCCCCATTTCTTGCAGATCGACTATGGCCATGTGTCCTTGATTGGGTCTTACCTGATCCCACGGTATTTCCATCGGTGGTGGGGGAAGCCCCTTGTCACGCCTCGTCCACACACCGTCTGGGCCTCGGTAGTCTGGGATGCCAGAATCAGTACTTATTCCAGCGCCTGTAAAAACAACAAGCCTTGAGGAGGCCACGATCCACTGTGCTAGGGTGCGGATCCTTGATGTGACATCGGTTTCTGTATCGCTTGGTCGTTGCTTCACAGCGCTCCTTACCTCTATCGACTTATGCACATATAACACTCAAACATGTATCGAGTTGTTAGTTCTTATCTTCCATCTATGGAACCGTGTCAAGTACGCGTTTCATCCAATGCCGTTGTGTATCAGTGGGAAGGATCTACGTTCAGGAGGGAGCCCTCGTATCTTATGGCCGTCGTCGGCTGGTGTATCCACGCAGCAAACCGATTGATGGGCCTCAAGGTGAGATATTGCTGGAAATGTCTTATATGTTCTAGATGTTTTAGATTGATTAGAACTAAGAGAGGCTGCTACACCGAACTCCAGAAGCTCAGGTAGGGATTGATACTACGTGTCAAATACTACTGCATAGACTGCGCCACTTTGGGGTCAGAGCGCCTAGGACTCTGTCTACGCCTACCAAACCAAGGTCCTCGCTACATAAGCACTTCCAATGGCCAGGGGTCGCTCGCCTCCACACCTCTGTTTGTTCTCGCAGCGTAGGGCAGGACACAAGGACAACATCCTTGTAATGCACAAACCGACACCTTCCTGCCTTTGTTGTCGCACAAGGGAAGCGCTGACCCCAACCCCCAGAGGTAGACGCTACCTCCGTCGCATCCATGCAATAGAGATCAGCAATCCAAGGATACCAGGAATGATCATGACGAGCATGTAATTTATCTTTGCACCCTCACTTGCAGCACGTAGACCATACGTCGAAGCTGTTGCCTCTGTGGCAAGGGACCATGGAGGTGCTTGCACCGATCCAAAGGCAAAACGAAGGATGTCCTCAGTTATTGGCCCAGTGCCTAGGTAAAGGATCCCAGGTGCATTTGACGCATTGAGCGCTATTTTCGGTGCAGCACGCTCGCTAGAAATTAAGAGCGCAAGTGGATCTACTACCTCCATAGCCCAGTTGGATGCCTCCTCGCATCCACTATCGCACGAAACGTAATGCAGCCCTGCTTGGGAAAGCGCTGCAAGTCTTGGCTTAGGAGGATCGCCTACCCCAATTGGCGTTGTAAGGGCCAACGACAGAGTACCCATGTCCTGAGCTATTACAACCTCATAATACTGGCTGCCCTGAGGATTAAGGTACGATCTGTACAGCAATCTCATTGTCTCAGGGTCATACATAATGGTCCCTGCAAATGACGCTGACCCGTCCGTTCTGATCCTCACAGGCGACCACCCTATAACGGGATAAGGAAAGGAAGAACCAGGAACTACTGGACCGTCTGCCCAGTTCGAGGGGTCTTGGCAATTGCTCAGGCAGAACTTACTCTCTAACCGGCTGTCGCGATACACTATGCGATAATAGGTCATGACATAGGTTGTACCATTTCTATCAATAGAGTGATCAAATACTCCCCCCCACACTGGATCCCCCTCGGCAATCTTCGCAAGGTGCCAGTTTTCAGGATCCAGGCAATCTCCATCGCACCATAAGAAGGACACAAACACCTGATACTCTACCTCGTCATAGCCCCACATCATTCCCCTTGGGTTCCCGTATTCATCCAACACAAGACTGGAATTTCCACGAATGCCAAGCACAGGGTAAGAAGGAACAGTGATGAATATGGGTAAAGACCAATTGGCACCTTGGCCGCACGTGCCGGTGCACGATACGTAGTATCCACCAGTCTCAACCTCGGGAAGAGAAAACAGCACATGCACGCTGCCTGATGGACTTACTGCAAGCGACGCACTCGCTACTGCACCCTCCCAAAGTACGACACGATTCCAACGAGAAGGATTGGCGCACTGGCCAGGACAGGTGGCGTACTTAAGCTGGGTATCGGTTTGATATAGTATGTGTACGGCCCCACTCGCATCAAAACGTAGATCATTGGGAAGAATACCCTCGCTCGTATCCACATCCACGACCTGCCAGGTGAGCGCGCTGGTATAGCCAACAGTACACAAAAGCAGTCCAATGACTCCTCCAAGGAGACACACCAGGTTTCGTACTGCACTCATGTGTTCCCCCTCCTCTTCATTGATGGTTTGTCCATGTAGGATCAACCCGTAAAGCATTCTCTCGCACTCGGGTGCATGTTACTGTTTCGTGCGTAGGAAAGTACATGAGGCAAGCACTTCCGGAACATGGCAGAAATCGAACTTAGTTACTTTATATATACAAGTATTTGATAACCCATGTCAAGGGAAAAATGTCCATGAACTACAAGTCACTAGCCTGACCGCAGCATACCCCCTGCGGAAGCCACAAGCTCACCTAGACCCCCTAAAATGTAGCCTTGACTTAAGGTAGCGGTGAGGCATTAGAAGACCAGCAGCTCATTCATGAATGATGGAAGAACTACGGCGGGTCAACAAAGATAGGGGATGACCAGGCAATTTCAGGTGCCTCTCTCAGACATTCATCGTCGCTCCCGTTTACCCCGTTATCGCAAGGATGGATCTCGATGCAGTTTCCTTCATCGTCACGCACACAGCGAAGATTCCCTGCGTTGAACTGCACGTCAGGCTCTTGATAGGCCCTCACGTAGTACGCAGCAGGCCTTCCCTCTTCGATGAAATCTGGATCGGTGAAGGTGACAACACATCCTCGAGGGTCGTAAGGGCACTCCAGCGACACAAATGGGTCCTTGATGAGTTGTTCCTCAGGCTCGTCAGGAGAGACGGCGCGCACCACCTTGATCACGTCGATGTGGGTGATCGCATAACGCTCCAGTGTAGGATGGTAGCATTGGCCGAAGCACGTCTGCTTGATGAACTCCTCACCCTTCTCAGAGACTACCCATGCAGGGCACCCCTCTGCTTGTTTGAAGGCACCAAGGGCCCTTACTGAAAATCGCGGAGCTTCATGTACGGTTGCATGAGATCCCATAGGCAAGGGCTCGCCATCCTGATCATCGAGAAGGTCGAACCACAGCAAGATCCGCGCACCTGAGGTGGCATACACACGACGTTGTTGCAGGGCCTCCCAGATACCCTCGCGACTCCACTCCATCGCATGAACTGCGACAAGACCGCCGGTATAGAAAAAAGAATTTTGTCGGCGATAATCAGGGGTGACCATTGAGCCGACCATCTCCACGATGCCTGACCATTCGGGTCGTGCAGGTCCATAGCCGTCACTGAGCCTTCGGAATTCTTTGTATCCTGCACCAGGCCCTGCCCGGTGGCTATCTGTTGAACCAATGAAGCCAAATGCATATCGCCATCGATCCTGACGACTATCTGACCCAGGCAGTGTGAGCGCACGTTGTACTGACATTGCAGGACGATGATCCAGAGGTGGTTGAAAGCAATCGCGACATTGGCCACAATCAAGCCATTCTTCAGGACCTGCCCATGGGATAGTCTTTATGCCTTTGGTACCTGCTTCAAGAAAAGCACGTCTGGCCTGACGTACTGCTCTGTCGCAGGCGACGCTCTCTGGGTGATAGACGCACACATCTATGTGTCGACGCACGATTTCTCCAGCCCGCCAACAACAGGGCTCAAAGTCCTCGGTTGGCTCAGGACAACTCAGCGTACCGTCTCCATGCTCAATCGCGTGCTGCCAGCCACGAGACGGCTCTGCATTTCCGTGTCCAGAGAAGATCTCGACCACAGGACTATAACGAGGGTCGTACTGCACATGTGAAAGGTGGTGCCAAGATGCATGCAAAGGATGATACGGCCCCCATGTCATACCATGAGGAATGACCAACGCCTCA
>FWPU01013059.1_pt1 | contig 10697 bp, 7 predicted proteins | sample 2228361 | NCBI WGS metagenome assembly FWPU01 (sample SAMEA103939777, study PRJEB20133) | metagenome | reverse complement strand
AAGCCACTGGAGACACAGAAGTTGAAAATAGAAAAAAACAAATAAAAGATTAAATAGTTAATCTCAGTGTTTTCAGTGTAGTCAGTGGCAAAATTAAACAGAACCATTCAGAAAAGGAGGTGTAAAGAAATGAAAAGATTTTTAAGTGTTTTAGTTTTATTGAGTTTGGTTTTTTCTATTTATTTGAATGCAGAGGAGATGAAAATGACCTCACCTATGCCAGAAAAATGGCACCAGAGGTACATAGAAAAACTTTCTGAAGAACTGAATTTGACTGAAAAACAGAAAGAAGAAATTTCAAAAATAATGAAAGATGGCTGGAAGAAGATTGAAGAAGAAAGAAAAAAGATGAAAAAGAAAGTTTTTGCTATTAGAGAAGATACTGACAAAAAAATAGAAAAACTGTTGACATTAGAACAATTGGAGAAATTTAAGAAATTCAGGGAAGAACGCCGGCTTGGGAAATGGAAAAAATTTGAAAGAAAAGAGGGGACAAAAAAGCATATAGAAAAATTCAAAAAGGGAATGGGAGAAGAATGCCCAATTCACTCACAAGAATAATGACAAATAGATATATTTTTGCGATATCTTTGTTTTTTGTTTTTCCCTCTTCTATTTTTACTCAACAGTTGACCTGGGAAGATGTGTTATCTGAAGCAAAAAGAAAAAACCCTGCTTTGATTAAAGCAGAAGAGTCACTTAATCAGGCAAGATTAAACTATTACAGGTCCTTTACAAATTTTTTGCCGCAGATCTCTTTTTCTTTAGGAGCCAATGAATCTGGCACGCCTGGTTCGTCTTCTGAGAGAAACTATTCTTATGGTGTTTCAGGATATCTTTCTATTTTTTCTGGTTTTAGTGATTTAAGTAATAGTAAAATAAAAAATCTGGAACTCAAAGTTTATGAGTCAAGATACAAGAGAGCACTCTCAGATATGATATATAAACTAAAAAAGAGTTTTATTGAACTACTCTGGGCTCAGGAGATGGTAAAACTATCAGAAGAAATCTTAAGAAGAAGAGAAGAAAATTTTAAATTAGTTCAGTTCAAATACGAGGCAGGCAGAGAAGACAAGGGCTCTTTACTTAGAGTAGAAGCGGATAAATTTCAAGCAGAATATGAACTTGCTAAAGCAAAAAGGAATTTAAGAATAGTGGCTTTTCAACTTCTTAAAGAAATGGGTAGAGATGAATTTGAAATTATTAAAGTTACAGGAAGTTTTTCAGTAAAAGAACCTGCGGGAATATCTACAGAAGATTTAGTTAAAAAAACACCCGAATATTTAATTGCTGAATATAATTTGAAAAAATCAGAATTAGAGATAACTACAGCAAGAAGTGAGTTTTATCCTGAAATTTCACTTTCAGGTAGCACTTCAAAATCAGGAGAAAAATGGTTGCCAGAAGAAGAAAGATGGTCTGTTGGTTTGAATTTATCCTACCCAATTTTTCCTGGTGGAAAAAACATCTATGACTTAAAGATAGCAAAAACAAATAAAGCAATTTATGAGGAATCATTAAGAGAAACAAAACAACAAATTTTTACAAATATAGAGACAGCATTAAATAGTTTTATTGATGCTGTAGAAAATTTAAAAGTTAGAGAAAAATATTTAATTGCATCAGAAGAGCAATCAAAAATAACTTCAGAAAAATATATAAATGGGCTTGAATCATATTACAACTGGTATAATGTTGAAGAAAATTTTATCAATTCCAAGAAATCAGTATTAAATGCAAAAAAAGAAGCAATGATTTCTGAAATATATTTCAAAAATATCTTAGGAGTTGTGGAATAAAATGAAAAAACCTCTTATTCTTGGTATAGTTTTGATTGTGTTAGTTATCAGTAGTTTTATTTTTCTAAAAAAAGATAAAAAGGTTGTCTATCAAAAAATTAAACCTACTAGAGGTTCTATTGCAATAGAATTTCGTATAACAGGAACTGTCCAGCCAAGGAATCGCCTTGAAATAAAACCACAGGTTGCAGGTCGCATAGAAAATATATTAGTTTTTGAAGGTCAGAAAATAAAAAAAGGTGAAGTTCTTGCATGGATGAGTTCAACTGAAAGAGCAGCACTCTTAGATATTGCGAGAGCAAAAGGGGAAGAAGAACTTAAAAAATGGGAAGATGCATATAAGCCAACGCCAATTGTTTCGCCACTTGATGGTTTTATTATTGTAAGAAATAAAGAACCAGGACAGGTTGTTTCCTTGAATGATGTTATATTGGTTATGGCAGATAAACTTATAGTTGAGGCAAATGTAGATGAAACAGACCTTAGTTATGTTAAATTAGGGCAAAGAGTTAGAATGTTTTTAGATGCATATCCTGAAAATAGATTTACAGGGATAGTTGAACATATTGCTTATGAATCAGAAATAATAAATAATGTCACCGTATATAAAGTAAAAATACTGCCAGAAAAAACACCACAAGATTTTCGCTCTGGTATGACAGTAACTGTTGAAGTTATTGCTAATCAAAAGGATAATATTTTGCTTTTACCTGTTGAGGCGGTTCTTGAAAGAGATAGCAAGAAATTTGTCCTGGTAGGAGGACAGAGACGAAAACCAGAAACAAGAATTGTTGAAACAGGAATCAACAATGGCAGTAAAATTGAAATTATTTCAGGAATTACAGAAGAAGATACTGTTTTACTACCCGAAAAAAAAGCCAGAAGAGAAAGGAGTTCGAGTACAACTGGTCGAAGAAATATAATGGGTATTCCTGTTTTTCGAAGATAGAGTTTCATATTTCTGGCCAACTTCAATTGAGGATCTACCTGATTTATCAGGTAAATGTAGTCGCAGACCTTATGTCTGCTAAAATAATAGCAAAGATAAACTTTGCAACTACAAAACATTGGCGAAAATAGAATATCATATGAACCTCATAGAACTTAAAGATATACATAAAACATACCATATTGGAAAAGTGGATGTGCCTGCAATTCGCGGTGTTTCTCTTAACATTTCTCAGGGTGAATTTGTCGCAATAATGGGGCATTCAGGAAGTGGCAAATCAACACTCCTACATATCTTGGGTCTTCTTGACAAACCTTCCAAAGGCACATACTTTCTTGCAGGAAAAGAAGTTTCCCAACTTTCAGATGATGAACTCGCTATTTTAAGAAACAAATTCCTCGGTTTTGTTTTTCAGAATTTTAATCTTTTATCAAGAATGTCAGCAAAAGAAAATGTTTTATTGCCACTTGTCTATTCCAGTAATAATGTATATATCAAAGATAAGCAAAGTGCTACATTACATTTATTAAAAAGAGTTGGACTTGAAGAAAGAGTTAATCACAAGCCGAATGAACTCTCAGGTGGACAACAACAGAGAGTTGCTATTGCTCGTGCTTTAATAAACAATCCACTTGTAATTCTTGCAGATGAGCCAACAGGGAATCTTGACAGTGCATCCGCAGGAGAAATCATAGAAATTCTTAAAGAACTCAACAATTCAGGTATTACAATTGTAATGGTTACACATGAGCCAGATTTAGCAGAAGCAGCAAAAAGAATAATAAAACTTCAGGATGGTAAAGTTATTTCTGATGAGATTGTAGAAAAAAATAAAAAACATACTATTGGAAAAGAGCCAGAAATCTTTGTTCATAAAATTTCAGATAATCCATTTAACTTTTTAAGAATCAAGGATTATTTTGTTCAGGCAATGAGGGCACTTCTTTCAAATAAAACTCGTTCATTACTTTCTATTCTTGGTGTTTTAATTGGAGTTTCTTCTGTTATAGCGATGCTTGCACTTGGCACAGGTGCCAGAGAAGATGTAAAGAAAAGAATTGCATCTTTGGGGTCAAACATTTTAAATGTAAGAGCAAGTTCTTTGCGACTTGGTGGAGTTTCAGTTGATACAGGAACCAGTATACGACTTACAATGGAGGATTTTTACAGAATAAAAAGTAAGATATCAGGAGTAGAAAAAGTCGCTCCTTATGTAACAGGCAGGGGACAGATTGTTTATAAAAATAAAAACTGGAATACACGCATTGAAGGGACAACAGAGGACTATCCGTATATGAGAAATGCTGTCCCCACAGTTGGAAGATTTTTCACAGAAAGAGAAAGAATTACAAGAGCAAAAGTTGCTGTTATAGGAAATACAGTAGCAAAAGAACTTTTTGGTGAACAGAATCCAATAGGAGAATTCATAAAAATAAAAAGGATTGATTTTCAGGTTATAGGTATTTTACCTATAAAGGGTTCTACGGGCTGGCGAGATGAAGATGACAGAGTTGTAATTCCATTGAACACTGCTATGTATAGATTACTTGGCAGAGATTATATTGATTTTATGGATGTTCAGGTTTCTGCGTCTGAACTTATGGATGAAGTAAGTGATAAAATAAAAAAAATGATAGTTAATCTTCATAGGTTGCCTGAAACTCGTAGTGATGTAATTGATATTAGAAATATGGCTGATATTCAAGAAACAATCACTGCAACTGTAAAAACATTCTCATTTCTTTTAGGTTCAATTGCATTTATAAGTTTGCTTGTAGGTGGAATTGGGATTATGAATATTATGCTTGTTTCTGTTGCTGAAAGAACGCGTGAAATTGGTTTAAGAAAAGCAATAGGTGCTAATCATAAAGATATTTTGTTTCAATTTGTGATAGAATCAATTGTTATATGTGTCCTTGGTGGTATTATTGGAATTCTTCTTGGCTCAACAATCTCCTTATCCTTATCAAAATTTGCAGGGTGGTCAACGAAAATTTCAGTGCCTGCAGTTTTACTCTCATTTACTTTTTCAGTTTTGATTGGACTTGTTTTTGGTATATGGCCTGCTAAGAAGGCATCACAATTAAATCCAATAGATGCTCTCAGGTATGAATAGTTGGAATATCTAATTTTTCCCTTGGATTATACATATAATTTTTGGACTAATTGTAGTTGCCGAGCTTGTCTCTGCTAATGTATTGGTGCGATTTATCGCACTTATTTCTACCCAACTTTAGTTGATGGTTTGTAGTTGCTCAATTTATTGAGCAAAATAAAATATAATTTTTTAGCCTGATAAATCAGGCAACTACAAATAAAGGGATTGAGGGGATTATAATCTCTCCCGGCTCCTTTGCTTAATTTTCTCTCCTTACTGCAAACCTTAAACCCGGAAGTATTTTCTGAATCAAATTATCTACAATACTATAAACTATTGGCAAGACAATTAGTGTAAGGACCGTCCCTATTATAAGCCCACTTGCTAATACCACTCCTACTGTAGAGCGAATTTCTGCTCCTTCCTGACGAGAGAGTATCATAGGAAAAACACCAAGAATGGTTGTAATAGCAGTCATTAAAATAGGTCTTAACCTTGTTAAACATCCTTCTATTATTGCCTCATATTTTTCTTTCCCTCTATGTCTTAACTGGTTAATATAATCCACAAGGACTATGCCATTGTTAACTATTACTCCACTTAATATCAGCATACCCATACCCGCAGGTAAAGATATAGGTTTACCTGAAATTAATAATCCAAGCAGTACTCCTATAATACAGAACGGTACTGTAAATATTATAGTAAATGGGTGGACAAAAGATTCAAACTGTGCTGACATTACCATATATATTAAAACAATAGCAAACAAAAGTATTAAACCGAGGTCTCTAAATGTTTCTGTCATTTGTTCCGCTTCACCAGCAAATTTTATAAAATATCCTTCTGGCAAGGAAATTTTTTCAAGTTCTTTCTTTATATCTGTTAATACCTTACCAATATTTCTTCCTTCAACATTTGATTGTATAGAAACATATCTTTTCTGGTCTTCACGGTAAAGTTTTATAGGTCCTACATCGTAAACTATATCAGCAATTTCATCAAGATAAATATAAGAAGATTTCCGTGTGGTTGTTAAGCCACTTGCATTATATACAGGTATAGCAATTTTTTTCAAATCTTGTGGTGTAGTTCTATATTTTTTCTGGTATCTTATCCTGAGATTTATTTCTTCGCCACCCCAGGTAACTTGTGTTACAACTCGCCCCTGGACCGCTGATTGTGCCTCCTGCGCTATTTGATATACACTTAACCCTAATTTATTTGCTTTATCTCTATTTATTCTTATAACAATCTCAGGTTTGCCTTCTTCTAACAAAGAACTTATATCTGTTACCCCGGGAACTTTTGCAATTATGTCTCTTGTTTGTTTATCTAACATTTTTAAAACTTCTAAATCCTTACCAAAAAGTTTTATATCAATAGGCTTTTGTTGACTTTGTCCTGCCATCATCATACTTCTACCTAAATCATGAAATTCTATATTTGTATTAGCCAGTTGTGGCACTTGTTTTTTTACGCGTGATATGATGTCCTCTGTTTTTTCTTTTCTAATTTTTTTGTCATGTAATCTTATGAAGATTGTTCCTTCATGAGGACCTGAAGGTCCTGTTCCCATTGCTACATCTGTCTCCTGGCCTTCAGCAATACCTACTACAGTCATCACTGTTTTGATATATTTTTCTTTAATTAACAAGTTTTCAACAAGTTCCGCAATTTTACAAGTTTCTTCAAGTTTAGTTCCTACTGGCAATTTAATGTTTATTATAGCCATATTACCATCAGTTGACGGGAAAAATTCTCGTCCTGCAAAAAATACTGCCATCAGTACTACTACAAAAAGTGTTCCAAAAACTATTCCTAAAACTTTACCTTTGTGGTTTAATACCCATTTAAGGATTTTTATATAAACATTTTTTAGAGGAGAAATAAATTTTTCATCTTCATCAATTGAATTTTTCATTGTATGTTTGGACAAAATTTTTGAAGTTAAAACCGGGACTATTGTCAATGCTATAATTAAAGAAGCCAATAAACTTGAGGTAATAGTTATACTTAATCCTTCAAAAAGTTTACCTGTGATACCTTTGACAAATACCAATGGCAAAAAGACTACAATTGTAGTAAATGTTGAAGCACTTATCGCCATGCCTACTTCTGAGGCACCATTTATTGATGCACTTATTCTGTCTTCTCCTTCAGTAAAATGTCTATAAATATTTTCTATAACAACAATAGAATTGTCTACAAGCATACCTACACCAAGTGCTATTCCTATCATTGTGATAAAATTTAAACTCTGGCCAAAGAAATATAGCGGGACAAAAGTTGCAAGTATAGAGTATGGAATAGATACCGCAATAGTTAATGTAGGCCTTAAGTTTCTTAAAAAAAGATAAAGAACAGTTATTGCAAATATACCACCTATTAATGCATTTGATGCTGTGGTATTTACTATCCTTGTTATAAACTTTGACATATCAATTACTTCATGCAGTGTAATATCTTCTGGTAATTCTTTTTTTATTTTTTCTATTACTTTCTTAACTTTTCTTGCAACAACAACTGTGTTAGTACCAGATTCTTTGGTTACCCACAACATTAAGGAATTTTTTTTGTCAGTTTTTGCTATATAGTTCACTTCTTTAATAGTATCTTTAATTTTTAATAAGTCTTTGAGATAAATTGGCACTCCTTGACGAGAAGATACAGGTAAAGATTCTATTTCTTCCATATTCTTAAATTTTCCTACTGTTCTTAGAATATATTCTTTGTGTTGCTCTTTGATATTTCCTGCGGGCAGATTTATATTTTCTAATTGTAATTTTGAAACAATTTCATTTAATGTAATACCATAAAGTTCTAATTTTGTTTTGTCAACTTCAAGAAGAATTTCTCTGTCTTCACCACCCCAGACATTTACGCTTGCTACACCATCAATTTGTTGAATTTTATCTTTGAGCATATCATTAACCACAGATTTTAAACTTTTTAAACTCCTTTTCTCGTCAGAAGAGGTTATACCGTAATACAATACAGGCATCTGTGTTATGTCAAACTTAAAAACCATAGGACGCTCTACACCTTCAGGTAACCTTAGCCCATATGCTTTAATAATGTCTATACTATCTCTTATATCCTGTGCTGCAAAATCTATGTTTGTTCCCCATTCAAATTCTACTAATAGGACACTTGCACCTTCAAAAGATACAGAAGTAACTTTTTTTACATTTTTTACTGTAGATATAATTCCTTCTAAGGGTTTTGTAATAAGTTCTTCTATATCTTGTGGTGAAGCACCTGGATAATTTGTTACTACAGAGACTATTGGATAAGTGATATCCGGTAAAAAGTCTAAACCTAAATTAGTAAAACTTATTATACCAAAGATTGCTATAACCAAAACTAACATTGTAATAGTTACAGGATGTTTAACAGAAAAGTGAGGTATATTCATGTTCCCTCCTGATTAATATTCCACCTTTAATCCATCAACTAAAGAAAAATTTCCTTCATAAACAACTTTTTCTTTACCTTTTAGCCCTGATTTTATTATTATATTTTCTTTATCTCTGAAACCTGTCTCAACAAGAACTTTTTTTGCTATATTGTTTTGTTCAACTACAAAAACATATTTTTGGTCATATTTTTCTATTACAGCAGTCAATGGTACTACTATTCCTTCAATTTTAGAAACAATTATTTCTACGTTAGCAAACATACCGGGTCTGATTATCCATCCTTCATTATTTAACTCTATTTTTACTTTAGATTTTCTTGTCATAGGATTTATAACAGGTTCTATGTCTACCACATTCCCATAAAAAACTCTATCTGGTAAAACATCTATGGTAATTTTTGCTTTTTGTCCTTTTTTAACCTTAGGAAAATCAATTTCACTTATATAAACTTCTATATTTAACTTATCTATATTAGCAACTTCTGCTATAGGAACCTGCATAGGAACTACTGTTTCGCCAATACCTACATAGTATCTTGTGACTATACCATTTATAGGTGAACGAACCTGTGCATCCGCATAATTCAGTGCTATTTCATCACGGTTTATTAATGCTATAGGTTGGTTTTCTTTAACAAGTTCTCCTTCAACTTTAATTTTTTGGACAAGTTTACCTGGAACTTTTGGATATACTTTTGCCTCTTTTTGCCCTAAGATATCACCAGATAGTGATATTGTTTCATATAAACTATCAAGTTTTGCCTCTGTTACTTTCACAGGAACCCTGGCAACTTCAACAGATTTTTCTTCATGAACTTTTCTGGCACAGGAAATTATTGTTAAACATAATAAAGAAACAAAAATTATCTTTTTCATTTTTCCTCCTGTAAATTTCCAATATTTTTTAACAGTTCTTCTTTAGCCATAATATAATCAAAAATTGCTTGATAATAATTTAGTTTTGCTTGTGTTAATGCAAGTTGTGTATCTCTGACATCTAAATCTGAAATAAGTCCTTGTTTGTATCTGTCTTGAGCAATACGCAGGTTTTCTTTTGCAACATTGACATTTTCTTTTTGTACATTAATTCTTTTTTTTGCCTCTATAATATTTAAATATGTTTTTTCTACTTCAAGTTTTATCATGTCAATTATTTGTTTTTTGTTAAATTTTGTTTGTTCAAGATTATGTTTAGAAGATTTTATTTTAGAATAGTTTGTTAACCATAAACCGTCAAACAATGGATAGTTTAAAACCAGCATTATTGTAGAAACATTTTTCCAGTCGTCAGAAAAATAGTATGGTTTCTGATAATCATAACTAGTTACAAAAGATATATTTGGTAAATTTTCAGATATAGCCAATTTCAAAGATAGTTCACTAATTTTTTGTTGGTAATTTAGTTGTTTTATCTCAGGTCTATTTTTTAATGCCTGGTCAATATAATAGCTAAGTTCTTTTAACTCAATTAATTCTGTTTCTAAAGAACCTTCAAAAGATATATCTTGTTCCTCTTCTTTGTAATTTATTAAATTTAACAGATACTTTTTTGCCAGTTCCAGGCCGTTTTTTGCTTTTATGACATCTGTTTCACAATTGACTAACTGCACTTTTACACGGGATAAATCAAAACTTGATATTTTGCCCTCTTTATACAAACTTTCAGTAACTTTATAATGGTTCTTTAATACTTCATAAGATTCTTCAGCAATTTTAACAAATTTTTCTGCTAACAAAACGGAATAAAATGCTTTTTTTACATTTAAAGTTAAATTAGTTTTAACTCGGTTATATTCTTCTTTCATAATTTCATAACTATATGATGCTAACCAGTATGAATTTAAGATTTTTCCGCCAGTGAACAGGGGTTGGGTTAAACTTGCTCTTGCTAATCTTGTTTCTTCACCGCCGAATTTTAAACTTTGTTGTTCATATCCTGTGATAATAAATCCGCCAAGGTCTGAACGATACATAAGTTGTGGTGTTGCTGTTATAAATTCCGGCACTTCAGAAAGTTTTGTATATGACGCGGTAAAAGATATTGAAGGTAAAAATTTACTGGTTGCTTGTAACTTATTATATTTTGTGGCAAGCATCTTTTGTTCTGTAGATTTAAGTTCATAACTATTTTTTAATGCAATATTTATACAATCCTGAAGAGTTAAAACTTTTTGTTGTGCATAAACACAACTAAAAAATAAACCTGTGAGCAAAGTGATTAAAATGTATTTTGTTCTTTTCATTGTTTTAGCCCTCTTCACTTACCAACTTATCCGTTAACTGTATAGCCGAGCAAGCTCGGCAACTACACTTATCCTCTGTTGGTGAATAAAACGCAGGGTAAAGCCTGCGGCTACCAAAAACTTTACAATTCAAAATTAAAAATTAAAAATGCAAAATTAAAAATTCTTTAACCACAGAGAGCACAGA
>FWPU01013058.1_pt1 | contig 10698 bp, 11 predicted proteins | sample 2228361 | NCBI WGS metagenome assembly FWPU01 (sample SAMEA103939777, study PRJEB20133) | metagenome | reverse complement strand
CGAGATAAAGGCGGGCTGGCAGGCATCTCAAGCTCTAAAGAGGGTTCCTTTTCATGAAAAGGAAGACGAAAAGGAAGGGGTTGAAGAGTTCAAAAAGAGGTCAACTTGACCTTCTACACATGCTTTTCTCCAAATAGCGTTAGAAATCAGATTCAGTTTGTCCCTTGTGGCAAAGAGAAAATTAACTTCAGAGCATCCTTTTAATACTTCCTCGGTGGTGTCTTTAAGTGTTTTTAACCTCAATTCTGAAGGAGCCACCACTAAAACTGTGGGATAAAAATGGAAGGATGATTTGTAGCTCCCCGAGAGATAAAAATTTAAGTAATCCTCGACTTTATCTTTAATCCTCTTTAAACGCATAGTGCCCATGTCCATTTCTAAAAAGAAGTCGTAATAAAGAAAGTCTTCGATCGCTCTCTCATGGAGACCAAGTTTAAAGAAAGCGTCAGGCAAAATGCCCTTGATATCCCAAAAACGGCTTCTAAACTCCCTTTCGCTAACCCATTCTAAAAGCTTATATCTGCCATCTTCCTTTTCTAACTGTTTCAATGCCACATATACGTCGTTAGTAGCCAGGATGTGCTCCAGGAAGATGACCTGATCCTTTAATTGCTTCCGCTTCCACTTAAAATTATTCTGTGCTATGCCTTTTTGAACTGCTACAAAGCGCGTTCCTAATTTTGAAAGGAAATAAACATATTGGGCTGACCCTCTTCTTACCCATGGTCTTAAACGGTCTACGAATCCCTTTTCGTAGAGAATTTTAAGTCTCTTCCGTGCTCCAAAAGGAGAAGTGAAGAAAAGCCTTTGAAGCTGATCAAGTCGCAAATACCTCTGCTCATAAAGGGTTAAAATAATTTTCTTATCCCTCTCGGTAAGTTCCTTAAACGCTTTTTGAGCAAACTTCTCTGTTAGTCTCTTTCTCAACGCTACTCCCCGTTCTTAGCCATTCTTTGCAAAACCCCTTTAAAATAGTGAAAAGGTCTCTTTATATTTTCTTTTTGAATTACAGCCCGCTTGGCCTTTTCCAATACTTCGCTAGAGTACCGTTCGACAAGGGGCTCGATCTCTCTCCATTGCTCTTTCACGCCCAATTCAAAAGCGATTTCTTTTGCCTTTTGCTCCCGGTTTTCCTGAATGCTTTCTTTTATCAAACGCCTTTGAATTTCCTTTTCCACTTCCTCACGCTTTCGCGCAATCTTTTTCCGAGAAGCTTTCCGCATCTTATCAGCCAACTTTTTGTCAGGCTCTTTCGGCCAGGGAATAGTCACCCCACTAAATGGCTTTGTTGCCTTAGCATCCACTCTGAGCTTCACATAGCAGTTGAATCTATCGAGGTTTACCAGGTCATTAGCGGTAATGGTGGGTTCAAACTCCTTGGCAATATTTTCTGCTTCCTCAGCCGAGAGCTGAAAGCAGATAAGCGTTCCCACGTTTCCGAGCACTGCCCGCCTGATATCTTCTCTTAACTGGGAAGGATATTGATTAGCTAAAATAAGGGTTACTCCATATTTGGCTGACTCAGACAGTAAAGTGGCAATCCCTTCGGTCACAAAGTTCTGAAACTCATCAAGGTAAATAAAACATTGCTTTCTTTTCGGCGGCTCTAAATCAACTCGGCTCATAGCCACAAGTTGAATTTTACTTACAAGCATCGCCCCAAGAAGAACAGCATTCTCTTCTCCTACCACCCCTTTGGCCAGGTTAACAAGGAGGATTTTCCCCTTATCCATAATTTTTCGGATGTCAAAGGTAGATTTGGCCTGGCCTACGATATTCAAGATAGACTCATTACCCAGAAACCTTCTGAGCTTGTTTAAAGGAGGATTGACAATAGCGCTTTTTGTCCTTCGATCAAGGCTTGAAAAGCTATTCGCCCAGTAGTCTCTTACCACTTGACTTTTGATATGAGGAATTACCTTTCGTCGGAAAGATTCGTTGGAAATCATCTGAAGCATGTCAAGAATGGTTCCCTCTCCATAGTCAATAACGGCGCTGGCTGACATGCGAAAAACATCATCTGTTGAAGGGCCCCAGTTATCAGCAAAAATCTTGCGAAATACTCCGACCAACTCATCAATGATCAAAACCTTTTCTTCAGGCGTGTGTCTTTTAAGTTCAAGCATGTTGAAGCCAACTGGATATTCAGTATCGGAAAGGTCAACCAGATATAAATCCTCTTTTCTTTCCTTCGGCATGAGGCCTAAAGTCTCTTGATAAAGGTCACCGTGAAGGTCTATAAGAATAACTCCATCTCCCTTTTCGATGTGCTGTAAAGCTTGCCCTTTAATACAGGTTGTCTTCCCCGTCCTAGTTTTCCCCACCACCCAGATGTGAGCTGCCTCATCATAAGGCTTGATTCTCACTGCTCTTGCCTCTCCTCTGAATCTTGATTTAACAAGGACAATGCCTTCCTCGCTGGCAAGGGAAGGTATGGGAGCTTTCTTTGCTCCACTCCATTTAATTCCAGGAGTTCCAATATCTTTATTGGGCATATGCCAGAGGGAAGAAAGTTCCTCAATATTTAAAATGCCACAAAAGAAGTTAGAAACAGGAAAGTAGCGAGAATTAAGTTGGTGCATAAATCTTTGCTTACTCCAGACAATTCTTCTTTTAAATCCATTCAATCCACCAATGTTGTATTGCTTAAAAGCAGCCAAAACGTTTTGCAGAAGGCGATTGCTTTCCTCTTTGCTCCTTCCACTACAAACAACACTGAGCTTAAAATAAAAGCCAAGCTTGGCTATCTTTCCCTCAATTGCGTCGAGAATCATTTTTTCGGTTTCCGTGTGCTCAACTGACAAACCCTCCACTGATTGAACCGGCCTTCGCCGTGAGAAAAGCCCTTGAATCACATCAATCAGGATAGTGGCAAGCTCATTTAAGAGTGGGGTAATTAGACCATTTTCCTTTCTTTCTCTAATTGCTCTAGCTACTTCGTATCCCTTCTTCTGCCAGGAAGAGCCGGCAGGCTTAACCAAAAGTTGAATTAAAGCTTCTCCACCGCCAAGCTTGGTTAGAGCATTAGTCACACCAGCTAAGGGGTCAGAGTTAATAAAATCCTTGAAAGTCTTGATGGGATAGGAGAAATGTTTGGTAAGCTTGAGCTCAGCAACTGAGAGACAGTGAGATTCTGAAGAAGTTTTATATGGCAATAAGTAAGGCTCTGTTTCCTCTATCTCAGCATCGGGATATTGAGCATAGATCTGCTTTTCCACTAAATCTTTAAGTCTAGAGTGGCACCAGACGTAAAAACTGATAACATCACCTCGAGAGAAGATTTCAAAGCTTAAGTGCTCCTGACCACACCATAACCTCAAATACCAGGGTTTCAAAATGCCGTGAAGAGCGGAGAAAAGTTGTTCAGCAGCGAAAGGAGTAGCTTCATTGTCTCTGGGCAAGGTGATGGCGAGAACTGATTTCTCTTCTTGAAGCTGCTTTCTTCGCAAACAGTAGAAGTAAAAGAAGAAAACCACTCCTAACATTGCTAAAAGCATTAAAGCTACCGCAACAGCTTTCACTTCTCGCTCCTCCTTTCAAGTTCTTTTCTCACAGCTTCTAGTTCGCTTAGCCACAAAAACCTGCCCGCTAAATCCTCGCAAGTCATTTTGAACTCTTCAAAAGAGGATTCCTTGTAATTCTTCTTCGATAAAATCTGGATGACCTCGCGCAAAGTGCGCTTTTTTCTTCTCAACTTCCCTCCCAGGATTTAAGCATTGGATAAGGATTAACCCATTCTCCCCCAACTTTGATGCCAAAATGAAGGTGAGTAGGACCACCTTGAGCATTGCCACTGTTTCCCACATAACCAATAATCTGACCACTTTTGATCTTAAAGCCAGGTTCAAGACCTACAGCAAATGCTTCAAGGTGAGCATAGTAATAGTAGTAACTGTCCTTTCCCAACAAGCCAATAATTTTGCCACCAACCTTTGTTACCTCGGTTTTTTTCACCACCCCATCAACGCAGGCATAAACAGGCGTCCACCTCGGAGCGATGATATCTGTTCCCTTATGAAGATGAAACGTAGGAATATATCGGGGAGCATGCCAGTCATTTGAGTAGCTATGTTTTCCTCCCACGGGGAAGCAGTAGCCCTGAGCATTAGGAAAACCAGGAATCGCTCTACCCAAGACCAGTGGAGCTTGTAAAAAAGCAGAAAGAAAAATAGTGAAAGCAAAGATAAGGCAAAGGATAAAAACAATTAATCTCATAAGGTTGTCTCTTTCCTCAAAAAGAAGAGCGCCGACCTTGAGGGCAAAGTAAATATTCAGTTTAAATCACTCCTTCCAGTTCAATAAGGTCTTCAGGCCTGGTAGTAATTAACTGATGCTCTTCAGGACTTGCCTTAATCTCCACAGCCACATGATTGCTCCCTGAAAAAAGAAGTCCTTCCCCCACATCAGAGCTCAAAAGAAAAGCACGCTCTCCTCGACTTAGTTTGAAAGTTTTAGCCACTTCATCGATTGCTGCTTCGCTCTGCCTTAAGAGAAGCTGGGTTGAAGAGTTTGTGACCAACACTTTTCCGTGTTCGGAGTGCAAAAAGTCCGTCACGTCCTGCGTGATGGTGGTAAGGCCAAGCCAGTACTTCCTGGCTCGTTTGGCCAGAGAAAAGAGAAACCGAGCGCTATCTTCATGAGCAAGAAGCTCCCAGACCTCGTCGCAAATGAGAATCCTCTTTTTTAAATCCTGCCTGATGATATCCCACACCCAACCCAGAGCAATGAACATACCTACAGGCCTGAGCTGCTCTTCTAAATCTCTCGTGTCGATAACCACAAAACTGCTCCTAAGATTTACACTGGTATGACCTTTAAAAAGACTAGAGAAACTTCCTCTGGCAAACCTCTCTAAGCCCTGAGCGAGCTCTTGCGTTTCTTCCTTCTCAGCTAAAACCTGCTGGATATCTGAAAGAAGCGGGGGCTCAAGGGAATGAGTCTTCGGGTCAGCAGTTATGCCTTTTCTTCGATAAGCTTCAAGGACTGCTCTGTCGAAATCGTTTCTGGCTCTGTTGTCCATTCCCCCAAGCATAAGTTCTGCGAGAGCCTGAAGATAAAGAGCCTTGCTAGCCAACTCTCCTGCTTCGCCTGACGCACTCAAGTCACAAGGGTTAATGCAATCTGTTGATTTTGCTGAAAGCTTGATGTATTGCCCCTCTAAAGCCTGGCACAATCTTTTGAAGTCACGCTCTGGATCAATGACGATTACATCCACTCCCTGTAGCCAGTGCCTCAAGGCATCAAGCTTCATAGCGTAACTTTTACCCGCTCCACTTTTGGCACAAACCACCATATTGGCATTTTCAAGTCCAAAGCGATCCACAATCACCAGACTGTTGCTATGCTTATTCACACCGTAAAAAATCCCTTTTTCTTCGGAAAGTTCGGAAGAGATGAAAGGAAAGGTGGTAGAAAGAGAGGAAGTATCCATATTATGAACATAAAAAAGATGGTCCTTTCCCACAGGAAGAGATGACTTAAAACCCTGCTCCATTTGCAAGATAGCTGGATAGCCTTTAAGCATAAAACCACTCAAGGTTGAAAGGAGTCTTCGGCTGGTGAGATCAAGAGCTTCTTTTGTCTCCTCAAAGAGGGTCACGTAAAGAGAAAGGTTAAAAATTCTCTCCTTCCCCCTCACCAACTTTTTCATCAGCTCTCGGGCGTCTTCGTAGGAAGCAAGAGTAAATTCATCAGTCTCTTTCCCTTGCAGCTCGTTGGAGACAATAGTTCTTTTGAGTTTCCTCAAGTCCCTTTGAAGCTTTCCCACAACTGCTTCCGGACTTGCTGGGTGAATGTGCAAAGATAAAAGGAAATTACCTGAAAAGCTGAGAAGAGGCTGAAGCCAACCAGCGCTGACTTCATCTGGATAACTAGAGACGAAGAATGTCCTAATTAATCTATTGCCCACTCGAAAGTAAGTATAGTCATGATACGTTTCGCAAGGAGCTATTCTATCTTGAGCTTCTTCTCCCCAGTCAAGACCGCTGTAAAGTTCGGTAAAAAGAGTTACAAGCTCTTCGTCTCCAAGCTGCTTAATCTCCAATCCAATTCTTTTGAGATAGCTTGCTAAGGCATCCCGCTTTAAGACGAGCTGTCGCTTTGCTTCGCTAAAATCTCTTTCTTCGTAGCAGGGAATAACGAGGTAAAACCTCTTTTCAAGAAGGTCTCTCGTCTCCACGAGCTCCTTGATGAGAGCGATGTCGCTTTCTCCTAACTTTTTGCCAGTTTTTCCTCGCACCTTAAATGAACTTTCAAGCAGATGAAGGTAATGTTCCACCTCTAGCTTTTTTGAGTGCACCACCAGGTTTAGGGAGTAAGAAAGGGAATTGAGAAGAGCCTTATAAACTTCAATTATGACTTCTTGTTCCCCCTCATTTTTTAGAGAGAAGTTAATGGGAGTAGCTCTTACCAGCAGGCGAAAGGATCCGTCTTTTAAAACTACCATCCCATCCTTCACCTTTAAAATGTCCAAGTGGCTTTGGGTGCTGGGAACCTCTAGGCTGTTTTCTTCTACTCGTCTTTTTAATCCAATCATGGAGCCACACTCCTTATTCTTCCCAAGCCTGTGCAGTTAATCTCGGTTAAGTTAAATCCTGCTAACTGGCTGAAAAAGAGAGGTACCCGTGCCTTTGCTCTGACCACCACAAGCCTGGGATCCACTTGGGGATTGGCAGTTGCACTCACTGAAATAAGTTTTCCGCCAGAAAGATTTCCAATATTTTTCCTAACCAGCTCAGAAGCTCTTGAACTAATATTGATGGTGAAAATGTTTCTTCCTGTATTTTGGGCAATGCCAATATCGATTTCTTTAGCCAACTCATGGGAAGCTATATCGCAAGCCTTGTAAAGCTCTGCTTTTGCAGCAAGAACTCTTCCCACATCCACACTCCAGCCAAGGAGCAGAATAAAAACCGGAAGGAACATAACTACCCAAATGGTTGTTTGTCCTTCTTCGCTTAATAAAACTTTCTTCATCAAAGGCGCACGCTCCCTACATCCTGAAGTGATTTTTTCCAGGGCTCGACAGGGACTTTTGAAGCATTAGGATTAACATTAATGCCGACGAAGCCATTTATGGGGATAGAACAGTAAACAAGAGCAGTGGTGCCATCGCTTGCTTTTAGCCTCACGTAGAGAGTGGACTTCTCATCTCCAGCATGTTCAAACTCAACTCTCCCCTTAACCCTCCCCTTTTTGGAGGGAGTGATTTTTCGATCAAAAACAAAAATGTGATCCTTTCCTTTGCCTCGATATCTGTTCACCACCATGGAAGCAGTCAGGCGAGAGATTGGCTTGCTAGTTCTCCAGGAAACCTCAATATCAAGATGAGAAGCTCTCCCCTTCTTATTCCTGTGCCACTTGGTAAAAATATAAGTGGGGCTCTTTTTAATGGTCACTGTGCCACGAATGGGTGGAGCCCAGTAACCAGAGACTACCCAAACACGGTAGTTCTGCCAGTAACCAGACTTAATCCAGCGGCGGGTTTTCCAACTGATATAATAGCCCGGTGAATCAGCCCACCACTTATGGTCATTAAAGATGTAATAGCGCCTCACTGGCGTGCGGTGAAGAGTCCAAAGACGCTTGAGTTTTCTATTTGAGTAGTAATAATATTTCCACTCTTTAAGACCATCGTAGACAAGGTCTACCCCGAAGAACCAGCAAGCTTTCATTGCCCCACCGTCATAGGGAAGAAAGAAAAGCTCGTAGCCGAAGAATTCCCTTGCGTAAGACCTGTGGTATTTCCACTTTGTCCAGTAAGTTTCCCAATGAGAAGTGTCTACCCACCTTTTCCTTGTCTCCCAGTGAGAGGTATCAACCCAGACTTCCTTAGTGTTGGCGTAACCCTTCACCCATCTATCTGCAAAGGAAGCAGTGGAAGAAAGGCTTGTAAAGATAAAACTAATCAATATGACCGTTACTAATCCTTTGAATCTTTTGGCAAAAGAAAAGCCCACCAGTTCACCTCCTTTCTCCTGGCGGGCTTGCTTACCCCTTTACGAGCCTTGTGGCTCTCCCTTAATTTCAAAAAAGCTTAACGCCTGGGCTTCACATCCTCTCTAATATTCACACATTCTATTTCGCCTGGCTGAGCAGAGGTCTTAGGATCATCACTTATGCTTTTAAGGCACACGCTTATATCCACAAAGTCGCCTACTTTAAGATTGGAAAATTTGACAACTTCGTCAGGGTCACCTGAGTCCCGAGCCAGGCTCATTTTTTTAGTTCTGATAAAACTGGCTTGATTCCAGAGAGGAAAAGTCATCAGCCTCCCCTTGACGTCCAGCGTGAGTTTGTCTCTCTCAATAGCTACCACATAGCCAGCGTAGTGGCGGACCCATTCATTCCCCTCTGCATCGGAAGCCATCTTGTAATACTCCTTGGCACTCATCTGACCCGACCTTACCTCTTCCAGTCGCTCCTGAGCTAACCTGAAAAGACCAAAACGCTGGGCAGCCAAGACCAGAGCCAGCAATACCAGCACTAGAATAAGAACTATCACCAACATTCTGGCTTTCTTTAACACTTTCTTTCACTCCTCTGAACTTCCATGATATCTTTAACCAGTAACAACTATACACTCCCTTTTTTATTATGGTTTTTCCTCAATCTTCATGGTGGAACTTCCTCTTAAAGTAACGATGCCTCTTGACGTCTCTAAGCCTTTAAAAAAGGCAGAGAAAAATATGGGTACATCATATTCCACCCGCACAGTAACTAGCTTACCTGGCGAAAACCCGGCTGGTGCACTAACAAAAACTCTCACCCTCCCCCCTTTCCGCCAACCGGGAAGCACCCCATTAGCGAAGTTATGTACTGCATTCTGAGCTGCTCTAACTGGAGAGTTAGATACAATAGCCTGACGCGCTCCCTCGAAAGAGGCAGCTTGTACAGCATTTCTGGCATTGAAGATAAGCCCGAATTGAACTATAGATGCAAAAATGAGCAGAAGCAGAGGTAACCAGAAAAGATTTTCAATTGTAGCACTGCCTCTTTCTAACCTTATCATTTCTCTAACTTCGAAGAGCACTGATTATCTCCTTCATCTTTCCGACAAGAAGAGTTCTGACCTGCGGGATAAGAACAAGAACAGCGAGGAGACCGACACCAACCCAGAAGAGAACCTCGATGATTTCAGCACCTTTTTCATTAGAGTAAAACTTTGCCCACTTGAGCCAAACTCTCTGCGCTAACCCTCGAAGCATTTCCTCACCTCCTTTCACATGAGATATTTGAGATTGAGTAAAGCAGGTAGTATGTAGATAAGAACTACAGGAGGCACCATGAAGATAAGAACAGGAAATATCATCGTGGTATTAAGGCGATTTGCTTTGGCTTGAACCCTATGTTTTTCCCTTATCCTCATACTATCCGCCAGATTAAAAAGGACATCTTTAACTGGATTCCCTTGTCTTTCTGAATGAAAGATCGTCCTTATAAGAAGTTTGGTTTCATCAGCCAAACTTTTCTCGGCCGCTCTCAGAAAGGCTTCTTCCTTTCCTGCTCCGAGATTTATTTCCGCTACTGCTTGAGCAAAGAGGTCGCGGATTTGTCCTTTGGAGTTTTCGATGAGGTATCTAACAGCTGAATCAAAGGTAAGGCCAGCCTCCATCGCTACTGCCAGCATATCAACCACCCCAGGAAGTTCAGCCAGAGAACACTCCCTTGCCTGATTTAGTTTTTGCTTAAGCAAAAAACCAGGAAAAAGCCAGACGAGAGTGGGAAGCAAAGGAATTAGAAACCATTGGCCATTATAAGCTTCAACAAAACTGAAAATGATAATAGCAAGCGCCGTGGAGAGGAAGCGGAAAATCAGGAGATCTGCTCCATTTTTCACCATAAATCCAAAGAGCTTTACTCCTCCGCAAAGCTTCAAATCCCTATCCAGCTTCCTGAGACGTCTCTTTCCGTAAAGTCTGGATAAAGACTCCTTAATATCTTGCCTTTTAGCCCCTCTTGCTTTTTCCACGAGAGCCAGAAAAAAGAAAAGGAAAGCCAGGGCTAAAAGGGCTGAAACAAGCAGCGCCTTCATTTTTTACCCCCAGGAGTCAAATCTGTCATTTTATACATGACGTAAAAGCCCAAGCTGAAGGAGATAGCAGTGTAAATAAGAGTGAGGTGTCCCAGAGGAGTTTTGAGGTAGGAAAGATAAGCCGGGTTAAGAAACCAGATGAGGATAATAAAAATGATTGGAATTAAAGCCACCGCAATTGCAGTAGATCTCGGTTGAGAGCTAAGAGAATGAATTTCTTCTTTCATCTGAAGTCTTGACCTGGCCACCTCTGCTGCTCGCTCAAGAAGAACAACAAGGCGACTGCCGCTACTTCTGGAAAGTATCATGCCCTCAACCGCTAAATCTAAAATATCACTCCTATTCCTTTTAGCCAGGTTCTTAAGGGCTTCATCTACAGGAACGCCAAAGCGAATTTCCCTCAGTAAATTTTGAAGTTCCCTGCGTAAAGGATTCTCTACTCCCTCAGAGGCCACTTTTACCGCTTCAAGAAGAGAAGGTGTAGTCCTTAAAGCACCAGCCATATCCAGAAGAGCCTGACTTAGCTGCTTTTCAAGCTTTATCTGCCTCTGTTTTACTTTATAACTCAGCCAGCAAAGGACTCCTGCACAAGGAAGAAATCCCAGAAAAAGGGCGAGTATGAAAGGTAAGCTAGCGATAAGTCCCACTATAAATCCTAATGTGCC
>FWPU01013057.1_pt1 | contig 10700 bp, 8 predicted proteins | sample 2228361 | NCBI WGS metagenome assembly FWPU01 (sample SAMEA103939777, study PRJEB20133) | metagenome | reverse complement strand
TAAACGATTGGTGAAATTCATCCAATACAGCGTAAAACACGGCCAGCGCGAAAGCCGCAAGATAACGCCTGCGCCTGCGCGGGACCGCCTCCGGCTGAAAGTCGGAGCGCAAGCCGCGCGCATACGATAACGCCAACAAACCATAGCCCAGCGCATGACCGCCTTTCTTGACCAGCCGATCGGCCCAATCGAAATCGGGTATCTCCTGCGAAGGAATCGAGGAAAACACAAATATAACCGCCATCAGCCCAAGGGCCGGCAGCCAGCGAATGAAATGTCTTTGCAAAGTCGAAACGCTCCTTTCTTGATAATGCGCCTCGGCTTTGGTGCATGAATAATTTTCTTCCCATTCAGAGCCAATTTTCGGTGAAATTTTGACTAGTTTCTCCCACAAAGCACTGTGAAATCGCCGAGAACGAGCCCGAATTTGGGATTGCATCTTCAAAAAGCCGATTTATGCACCAAAGCCATGCGCCTCTCTAACGAGGTACAATTGGTCCATGTTCTTACGTCAACGCCTGCACGCCTTTCTTCACAGCCACACGGCTCCCATCGTTCTCCTGTTGCTCGTCAACCTGACCGTTGGCCTGTTGACCTTTCAGGATTACGGCTTATCACTGGACGAGCCGCTATATTATGATTACGCCGAAGCCATCGGTTATGCCTACTCGCCGGCCGAGTGGTTCAGCGCCGACTTCGACCTGATTCACGCCTACGGGGCCAGCCCCGCCGACCATGCCAACCGCGGGCCGGCCTACCTGCTACTCGTGCGCTTCCCCGCGCAGGCGCTCCAGGACTTGGGACTCGACAAGGCCTCCGCCTGGCACCTGGTCAACTTCCTGACTTTCCAGGCAGGCGTGTACTTCTTCTACCGCTTTTGCCTGCGCTGGATGCGTCCTCTGGCGGCCTTTACTGCCACCGCCTTCCTATCCAGCCAGCCGATTGTATGGGAACATGCCTTCATCAACCCCAAAGACCCGCCTTTCCTTGTATTTTTTCTGACCACGCTCGAACTGGGCTTCCGCATGGCCGAACGACTGGCCAACCCGCACCCTGGCGAAACCGCCTGGCAAACGCTGAGAGTCATCCTGCTACCGGCCATCCTGCTCGGCCTGACGACCAACCTGCGCGTGCTGGGGCCGCTGGCAGCGGCGCTGACAGGAGTATACTTCCTGCTGCTCCAAAAACCAAATCGCATCCTGTGGTTCATCCCCTACGGCCTGATTGCTTACCTGGTCATGGTGCTTACCTGGCCCTACCTGTGGGAAAACCCAATTGGCAAGTTCATCGAAGTCGTGCGCTTCATGTCGCACAACCCAACCACCCTGCGGGTCTATTTCTACGGTACCATGTACACGGCCAACGAACTGCCACGACGTTACCTGCCCACCATGATGTTCTTCACCCTGACCGAACCGGTCTGGCCGCTGGCTGGGCTGGGATCGATGGTTGCCGTCATTGAAGCCGCTCGCAACCGTTTGGCCTGGAAGACGCTTCTGCCTACGATGGGTTGGTTTCTCATTCCTTTCATCTATGTCTTGCTGTGCCGCCCGCCCATGTACGACGGCTTTCGGCACTTCCTGTTCATCATCCCGCCGTTGTTCGTGCTGGCCGGCCTGGCCTTGCAAACCGCCTTCCAATGGGTGCGGCACGCCTGGCTGCAAGGCATCCTCGTGCTGGCCATCATCCTGCCGGGCATACTCCCCGCCATTGCCTTGCATCCTTACGAGTACACTTATTATAATCAGTTCGTGGGCGGCACAGGACAGGCCGCCTACCGCTTCGAGACCGATTACTGGCTGACCTGCTACAAGGACGCGGTTGCCCAACTGGAGCCTTTTGCCAGGGAGGGCGTGAACCTATACGTCCAACGCGAATTCTACATCGCCGCCTACTACGCCCCGCCGACCATCACCGTGCTAGACCGCGATCTGGAACGCAAAAACATTCGACCAGGCGACTACCTGCTGATGAACTCGCGCGCCAACCCTTCCTTACAGCGCTTCCGCGACCCGCTTCAGATCGTCCTGCGCGTAGGGCGCGACGGCGCTCTCTTCTGTGTGATACAAAGACAATGAACCCTACCCACCGCGAACGTTTACAAGCCTGCCTGAACGGCGAGCAGCCCGACCGCCCGCCCGTGGCGCTGTGGCGGCACTTTCCTGTGGACGACCAATCGCCCGAAGCGCTGGCTGCCGCCACCCTGCACTTCCAGGCGTCCTACGACTTCGACCTGGTCAAAGTGACGCCGGCCTCCTCCTTTTGTGTGAAAGATTGGGGCGCCGAAGATGCCTGGATGGGCGACAGTGAAGGAACTCGTCGCTACACGAAACGCGCCATCCAGGCCCCGCAGGACTGGGAATCTCTGCCCGAACTCGACCCCTCCGCTCCGCATCTGGCCGGACAATTGGCCTGCCTCCGTTTCATTGAGCGCAAACTCGCCCCCGACGTCCCCGTCATCCAAACCATCTTCAGCCCCCTGGCGCAAGCCAAGAACCTGGCCGGCAACGAGACCTTGCTGGCGCATCTGCGCTTGTACCCTGAAGCCGTCCTGAAAGGGCTGGAAACTATCGCCCGCACTGCCCGGCGCTTCGTGGAAGCCGCGCTCGAAACTGGCATAGATGGAATCTTCTATGCCGTCCAACATGCCCAGGCCGCCCTTCTCTCTGCCCAGGAGTACGAAACCTTTGGTCTGCCGTTCGACCGCCAGGTGATCGAGCCTGCCAAAGAATGCTGGCTGAACATGCTCCATCTACATGGGCGCGATGTTCACTTCTCGCTTCTTTCCTCTTTGCTCTGTCCAATTGTGAATTGGCACGATCGCGAGACGCCACCCTCCTTATCCGAAGCCCTCCGTTCCTACGCGGGGGCGGTGTGCGGCGGCCTGGGACGAGATACGCTCGTGTACCGGGAGCAGGCCGAAGTCCAGGAAGAGGCGCGAGAAGCCATCCAGCAGACGGGTGGACGGCGATTCATCCTGTCCACCGGCTGCGTCGTCCCCATCATTGCGCCGCATGGCAACATCCTGGCAGCCCGCAGGAGCGTGGAATGAGCCTGCGCGTCATCACCGGCCTGGCCAAAGGCCGCAAGTTGAAGTCGGTGCCAGGCGAAACCACCCGCCCCATCACCGACCGCGCCAAGGTGGCGCTGTTCGACCTGTTGGCCAGCGACGTGGCCGGTTCGACCTGGTGGGACCTGTTCGGCGGCACTGGAGCAGTGGGCATCGAGGCCCTCAGCCGCGGCGCGTCGTTCGTGCGCTTCAGCGACCTGCATCGCGTGCCGGTCGAAACCATCAAATGGAACCTTGAGCATTGCAAACTGACGGCCAACGCCGAGGTGCGGCGCGGCGACGCCTTCGTCATGTTGGCGGCAGAACCCGACCGCCAGTTCGATTTCATCTACATTGCCCCGCCACAATATCAATTGTTGTGGTCGCGGGCGCTGACCATGCTGGACGAAAACCCTGGCTGGCTGACGGAAGATGGGCTGGCCATTGTGCAAATTGCGCCTCGCGAGTACCAGCCGCTACCCATAGGAAATCTTGAACAGATCGAAGCGCGCAAGTATGGGAATACCCTGCTGGTGTTCTACCAGAAGAAACAATCGTAGTGGCGACTTTAGTCGCTCGGAGTTGCCTTCGTAGGACAACTCTTGAAGAGTTGTCCTACACGCAGCGGGCCACAACCAAATGCGAACAGTATTTCGCGCCACAAACTTTCGATGTACCGCCAACCTGTGGTTGGCTATACCAGGCAGAGCCTGGCGGTACGCTTTGCCAAACAAGATTTGCACGCATGATGCAAATGTTATAGAGCAATACTATTATGAGGAGATCTGTTATGGAAATCAAACTCATCAAGATCGAAAAGCCGGAGGTGATCAACTTCATCCTCGGCCAGTCGCATTTCATCAAGACAGTGGAAGACATCCACGAGGCCCTCGTCAGCAGCGTGCCGGGGGTCAAGTTTGGGCTGGCCTTCTGCGAGGCCTCCGGCGACTGCCTGGTGCGCTGGAGCGGCACAGACGAGGCCATGCTCGATCTGGCTCGCAAGAACGCCCAGACCATCGGTGCAGGGCATTCGTTCATCCTGTTCCTGGGCGAGGGCTTCTACCCAATCAACGTGCTGAACGCGATCAAAGCCGTGCCAGAAGTGGCGCGTATCTTCTGCGCCACCGCCAACCCCACCCAGGTCATTGTGGCTGAAAACGAGCAAGGACGCGGCATCTTGGGCGTGATAGACGGCTTCTCTCCCAAAGGCATAGAGGACGACAAAGGCATCGCCTGGCGCAAAGACTTCCTACGCATGATCGGCTACAAAGCAAAATAGCGCTACCCAATCCGGATTAGCCCAAATGGGTGAAACCCCCATCGAACAAGGACATGCTAGAATAAAAGCATGACCACCCAGCGCGCGCCTAGCAAAATCATCCCTCGCGCCTTCCCCGGCATCACCGTAGATGAGGTAGAGGAACTGGTCTCGCACAGCCAGGTCCATCACTACCTGGCCGGGGCAGTGCTGTGCCGCGAGGATGAAATAGAGACCACCTTCTACATGATTCTGGAAGGCGAAGTGGAGGTCACCAAAGACATCAACAAGTCTGAGGCGCACCTGCTGAAAACCCTGCGGGCGGGTGATTTCTTCGGGGAAATGGGTATCATCCACAACGCGCCACGCGCAGCCACCGTCACCGCTAAAACCGATCTGGTCGTCCTGGAACTCGACAAAGAAGCCTTCGACCGCGTCCTCAAGCGCAGCCCGAGTGTGTCGCTGGCCATGGTGCGCGAGATCAGCGGCCGCTTGCGTGAAAATGACGAGATGGCCATCGAAGACCTGCGGCTGCGGGCGCGCGAACTGGCGCAGGCCTATCAGAAACTGGCCGAGCAAGAAGTGGCGCGGCGCGAATTCCTGACTCACATCGCCCATGAGTTGCGCACACCGCTCATGGCTGCCAGCGGCTACCTGCACATTCTACAAAACCACAGCCTGCCGCCCAAACAACAGGAAGATGTCATCGTGACCATTGCACGAAACGTTCAACAAATCGTCACCCTGGTCAACGACATCCTCTTCCTGCAAGAATTGGACCTATTGCTGCCCGAATTCACAGCAGTAGACATGAGCCAGATTGCTTCCCATGTAGTAGAAGCCTATCAACGACAAGCCGCCCACAAAATCCACCTGAATCTCAAGACAGAACGCAAACTTCCGCCTGTCTGCGGAGACGCCAGGTCGCTGGAGCGGGCGCTAACGGCGCTGGTAGACAACGCCATCAAATTCAGCCCCCATGGTGGAGAGGTGGAAATTCGGCTGGAACGCGCCGGCGACCAAATTCAGGTAGCGGTCCAGGATCACGGTATTGGCATTCCCGAAACCACCCTTCCGCGCATCTTCGACCGCTTCTACCACCTGGACAAACAGGGGGACGAATTGTTCAGAGGCATCGGGCTTGGCCTAGCCATCACGCGCCAGGTCATTCAACAGCATCGAGGTAAGTTAGAAGTAGAAAGCCGGCCAGGGCAAGGCAGCACCTTCACCATGCGCTTGCAAATTTGGCAAGGCTGAGAGTCTCAATCTGCAAACTGCACGACCAGTTTTCCCTCCTCATCACTAAACGAACGCGCCGAAAACGGTCGATCGCCGCGCCGCATCGCATGGATTCTGGATAACAGAATGGGCAAATCGTCCACGACCGGCAGCCCGTTCAGCGCCTCGAACCGCACCCATTTGGCTGCTCCCTCTATGGACGGTTTCGACTCTCCCCCACGGCTTTCTCCGCTAAAGACGAACAGACACACGCCGGGATTCTGACCTGTATCGGCCACCACCGTGCCGCATAACCACAACTCGGCTTCCAGACCAGCCTCCTCCATCAATTCACGCTGCGCCGCCGAGAGGATATCTTCGCCCGCCTCCACATGCCCGCCCAACCCATTGTACTTGCCGGCCCACAGACGCTTGGAGGCTGCGCCCTTCAAGAGCAAGTATGAATCTCCGCGCCGCAAGAAGATAAGCGTGCGCGGAATGAGCATATAACGATCGAGACGAACGCCCTGGTCCATTGACATCGGCAACCTCCAATTGTGGTAAACTTTACAGGATATTTTGCCATCATACTCTATTTTTTAGGAGACCAATATGTCGAAGAAATGGGTTTACCTTTTCGAAGAAGTAGCCGAAGCCGAAAAGTATGCCGGAGATTGGGAAGGTGTGCGCGCTTTGCTGGGCGGCAAAGGTTCGGGCCTGGCCGATATGACGCGCGCCGGCGTGCCGGTACCGCCCGGTTTCACCGTCACAACCGAAGCCTGCAACGAGTTCCGCAAGACCGGTAAATTTCCTGATGGCCAATGGGAACAACAACTGGCCGCCTTGAAAGAAGTGGAAAAGAAAACCGGCAAGAAATTTGGCGCTCCAAACAACCCCCTGCTGGTCTCGTGCCGCTCGGGCGCCAAATTTTCCATGCCGGGCATGATGAACACGATCTTGAACATCGGGTTGAACGACGAAGTGGTAGAAGGCCTCTCCAAACTAACGAACAACCCACGCTTCGCCTGGGATTCGTACCGCCGCCTGATCGAAATGTTCGGCACCACCGTCTTTGGGCTGGACGACGAAGTGTTCGAACATCCGCTGGCCGACTACAAAGCCAAAAGGGGCTATAAACTCGATACCGAGATGACCGCCGAAGACTGGAAGGCGCTGGTCGGCATCTTCAAGGAAGCCTACAAGAAGCACGTCGGTTCTGACTTCCCGCAGGATGTCTACCAGCAACTCGAACTGGCCACCAAAGCGGTGTTCGAATCGTGGATGGGCAAACGCGCCGTAGATTACCGCCGCGCAACCAACATCCCCGACGACCTGGGGACAGCGGTCAACATCGTGACGATGGTCTTCGGCAACATGGGCGATGACTCCGGCACCGGCGTAGCCTTCACCCGCAACCCGTCCACCGGCGAGAAAAAGATGATGGGCGATTACCTGCTCAACGCCCAGGGCGAGGATGTGGTAGCCGGCATCCGCAACGCCGATCCTATCGAGAACATGCAAAAGACCATGCCAGAAGTCTACGCGCAGTTCATGGACATCACCGAGAAACTGGAAAAGCACTACAAAGAAATGCAGGATGTCGAGTTCACCATCGAGCGCGGCAGACTGTGGATGCTCCAGACCCGCAACGGCAAGCGCACCGCCAAGGCAGCGGTCAAGATTGCCGCGGATATGGCTAACGAAGGCCTGATCACGAAGGAAGAAGCCGTCCTGCGCGTCACTCCCGAAAACGTCGACTCGCTGCTCCACCCACAGTTCGATGACAAGGCCAAGAAAGAGGCTGAGAAGGCCGGGGCGTTCTTTGCCAAGGGCGTCAACGCTTCGCCCGGCGCGGCTGTGGGGCAGGCTTACTTCGACGCTGACACGGCTGAGAAGATGGCCAAGGAGGGTAAGCAGGAAGTCGTCATGGTGCGACCGTTCACCAAGCCCGATGATGTGCATGGCATGATTGCCGCCAAAGGCGTGCTGACCAGCGAAGGCGGCGCCACCTCCCATGCGGCCGTCGTAGCGCGCCAGTTCGGTATCCCGTGCGTGGTGGGCGCCTCAGCCATCAAGATCGACCTGGAAAAGCGCCAGATGGTCGTGGACGGCAAGGTGGTGAAAGAAGGCGAGTGGATTTCGGTGGATGGCACCACCGGAGAGGTCTTCGTTGGTCAGATACCCACGACCTCGCCTTCGCTCGAAGAGCAGACTGAATTGATGACTTTGCTCACCTGGGCCGACGAAATCTGCGCCCGCGACGGCATCCGCAAGGGCCCGAAAGGTTATCCCACACGCGGCTTGCAAGTGTGGACGAATGCCGACTATCCCAAAGATGCGCGCCGCGCCCGTTCCTATGGCGCCGTTGGCATTGGTCTGTGCCGCACCGAGCACATGTTCTTCGAGCCGGAGCGCCTGCCCATCGTCCAGAAGATGATTCTGGCCTCTACGAGCGAGGAACGCACCGAGCAACTGAACAAACTGCTGCCCTACCAGCGCGCGGACTTCGACGGTCTATTCGAGGCTATGGATGGCTACCCGGTCATCATCCGCCTGATCGATCCGCCGCTGCATGAGTTCATGCCCGACGAAGAAGCCCTGCTCGAAGAAGTCATCACCATGCGCGTCAAGGGCGAGACGAAAGGCTTGAAAGAAAAAGAGGACTTGCTGAAAGCCATCCGTAACCTGCACGAGTCGAACCCGATGATGGGCCTGCGCGGCGTGCGCCTGAGCATTGCCATGCCCGAAATCGTCGAGATGCAGGTGCGTGCCATCTTCGAGGCGGCCGCCGATTGCACCAAACGCGGCATCGTGGTCAAGCCCGAAGTGATGATTCCGCTGACCGGCACGGTGAAAGAATTGGAATGGATTCAGCCGCGCCTGGAACGCATCGCTTCTGCTGTGATGGAAGAAAAAGGCGTCCAGTTCGAATACAAGTTTGGCACGATGATCGAAATCCCGCGCGCGGCTGTGACAGCCGGAGAGATCGCCAAACTGGCGCAGTTCTTCTCCTTTGGCACCAACGATCTGACCCAGATGACCTATGGCTACTCGCGCGACGACGCCGAGCGCAACTTCCTGGTCACCTATGTGGAACAGGGCATCCTGGCCAAGAACCCCTTCCAAACGCTCGACCGCGAAGGTGTAGGCAAGTTGATGGACTGGGCCATCTCGGAGGGCCGCAAGACCCGCCCCGACCTGGAAGTGGGTATCTGCGGCGAGCATGGCGGCGACCCGGAATCCATCGAATGGTGCCACATGATCGGCAATAACTACGTCTCTTGCTCGCCCTTCCGCGTCCCGATTGCCCGCCTGGCGGCGGCTCACGCCGCGCTCAAGCACAGCGGCAAGAGCATCGCAGAAGACAAATAATGGCTCGAATGAAATGGAGCGCGCCTGAGGCGCGCTCCATTCCATTTTCCAGACAATAGCACGGCTTCCAGCCGCGACCAAACGCAACATGAATTTACAGCAAATCCTCGAGTTTACAACGCGGCGCGGCAGTCGGCTGCGCGTGCATGGGCTTCGAGGCCCTCGGAACGCGCCATGATGGCCGCCGGCTGGGACAAAGCGCGCCCGGCGGATTCGGTCAAACCCACCAGGCTGATGATGTGAACGAAGTCCCATACGTTGAGGGGTGAAGCAAAACGAGCCGTACCGCCAGTAGGCATGACATGGCTGGGGCCGGCAATGTAATCGCCCAAGACCTCGAAGGAATACTCTCCCAGGAAAAGGCCGCCGGCCGCCTCCACCTTTTCGCTCCACGCCCACGCATCACGGATAGCCAGACACAAATGCTCCGGGCCGTAGGCATTGCTCAAATCGAAGGCTTCATCGAGGTTCCTGGTCAAGACAATGCCGCTGCGATTTTGCAAGGAGCGGGAAATGATTTGGGCGCGCGGCAAGGTCTCCAACTGACTGGCAATCTGCGCTTGAACCATCTCGGCCAGTTGTCTCGAAGGCGTCAGCAAGATGGCCGAGGCCAGTTCGTCATGTTCGGCCTGGGCCAACAAATCAGCAGCCACCCAGACGGGCCGGGCGGATTCATCTGCGATCACAACGGTTTCCGTGGGGCCGGCCAACCCATCTATGCCAACATCGCCAAAGACTTGCTTCTTGGCCAGAGTCACGAACAAATTGCCAGGGCCGAATATTTTGTCCACAGGTGGGATGCTTTCGGTGCCGTAGGCCAGGGCGCCAATAGCCTGAGCGCCGCCCATAGCATAGACTTCTTCTACCCCAATCAATGCAGCCGACGCCAGGACAATGGGGGCCACCTGGCCCGTTGCTCGTTGAGGTGGAACGGCCAGGGCAATTTCTTTCACGCCTGCAACCTTAGCCGGTAGGGCCGCCATCAGCACACTGGAGGGCAAGGGCGCGGTTCCGCCCGGCACATACAACCCCACGCGCCGAATGGGACGGATCAGTTGTCCTAACGTTCCTCCCATCTCTTGCGTCACCCAAGATACGAGAGGCTGGTGCTTGTAGAAAGCCTCGATGCGCTCGGCGGCTGATTCGAGCGCGGCACGTTCGGAATTGGAAATAGAGCGCAACGCCGCTTGCAACGCCTCCACAGGGACACGGAAACTGTCGGGGGAAGCGCCATCCAGCCTGCGGGTCCAGGCGCGAAGCGCAGCGTCGCCCTGAGCGCGCACGTCGCGCAGGATGCGATCCACAGCCTGGTGCGGAAAGAGTCGTTCACCGAACATCTCCTGGATGCGCTCCAGCACAAAAGGCGGGACTTCTTGTTCGCCAAGCGGAACACGTCGCAGGATAGTCTGTTGGGCGGTATTGGGGTCGAGAATGGCAATCATAATCACCTCTTGATAAAGAAAAACTCCCACCGGAGCGGGAGTTTGGGATACACGTTCGCTGCCAGAAAGCGCACTCAACCAGCCCGTCCGGTGAAGGGAGTTATATCGTGATAGTGATGATTCAGGCTGGTGTACATTGGGCTGTATTTTACGGAAGAAGAAAGGAATTGTCAAGAAAACGTTCACTTTCTTGATCCGCGCTTTGGTAAAGAAGGTGGGCGAAGTGACCGGTCGTGAAGTGAATATTCTCGTAACTGCCTACCTGTGGCGCAAATCTCTGACCTGTCTATTGTACACAAGTTGTTCGGTTGGCCCAGATTTGGATGGGCAAGAAACTTGCTCTAGCAAAATCGTAACTACT
>FWPU01013056.1_pt1 | contig 10701 bp, 7 predicted proteins | sample 2228361 | NCBI WGS metagenome assembly FWPU01 (sample SAMEA103939777, study PRJEB20133) | metagenome | reverse complement strand
GCCTATGGAAGAAGTGTTTTCAGAAGTAACAGGATTAAAAGAAATTAATTCTGCTTCTCGTGAATCTGAATCTGTAATAGCATTAAGATTTCATCCTGGGACAAACCTTGACTATGCTATACTTGAAATAAGAGAAAAACTTGCTACTATAAGACATAGACTTCCACGCGAAATGGAAAGACCTATAATAGCAAAGTTTCAGCAAACAGATGTTCCTGTAATGATAATATCTTTATCATCAGACAAATATATTCCTGAACAATTAAGAGAAATTGCTGAAGATAAAATAAAAGAGCGGCTTTTCCGTATATCAGGTGTGGCAAACATAGAGATAGGTGGTGGTAGGGAAAGAAAAATTTTAATTGAATTTGATAATTCAAAACTTGTCGCATATAGATTACCAATTCTGAATATTATAGAAAAAATAAATCTAACAAATATATCTGTTTCAGCAGGAGAAGTAAAAAAATTTAAAGATAGATACATAGTTCATGCTACAGGAGAATATAATAGTATTGACGAAATAAAAAAGACAGCAGTAGGGATAACAGAGAAAGGTTCAATAATATATTTAGGTGATATAGCGGAAGTAAAAGATTCATATCATGAGCCTGTATCTTATGCAAGACTAAACTTAAGATCTATAGTATCGTTATACATACAAAAAGAAACAACTGCTAACACTTTGTCAGTTTGTAACGAAGTTGTTAAAGAAATAAATAGATTAAAAAATGTTTATGGTAACGAGATAGTTTTTACTATTGTAAAAAATGATGCTGAATATATAACCAGAGCAATAGATTCGTTAAAAATTTCATTAGTTTTTAGTGGGCTAATAGTTGGTTTAGTTCTGTTAATTTTTTTAAGAAATATAAAAACTGTTTTAATAGTAGCACTTATTATACCTGTAAGTTTGAGTATATCTATAATATTGATGTATTTTAGTAAACTTTCGTTCAATATTATGACATTAAGCGGGTTAGGATTAGGCATAGGGATGTTAGTTGACAACGCTATTATTATATTGGAAAATGTTGCCTTACATAGTAGGCATGAAGTTAATAAAATGAAAGCAATTGTAAAAGCTACAAAAGAACTTGTTTTACCTATATTTGCCAGTGTTATTACAACAATAATAGTTTTTTTGCCATTAGTTTTTGTAGAATACAAAGTCCGTAGTTTATATATTCCATTTGGGTTAACAATAACATATTCTTTGTTAGCATCCCTGATAGGAAGTATAATACTTATACCAGCTTTATTATTCTGGATGTTTAAAAAGTTAGAATTTAAAAGGCCTTCATGGGAACAAAAAATTATGAAAAAGTTCACTTCTTCAGTATTAAAATTTGTATTGAAAAATCCTGTTAAAATTCTTGTCCCTATATGTATATTTTTAGCTATCTCGTTGTGGATATTTGTTAAACGCGAATCTGAATTTTTTGAAACTGCTGATATAAATACTTTTCGTATAGGAGTACAGTTTCCGCCTGCAACACGACTTGAACGGTCAAACGAAATTGTTAAAGAAATAGAAGAAGAATTATTAAAGTATCCTGAAGTAGAGCGTGTCACATCAAAAGTAGAAAAATTGCATACTTTTATAGAAGTTAAAGTTAAAAAAAATGTCAAAAAAGTACAGGAGGATTTTAGAAAAAAATTTGATAAATTTATGCCAGCGTTCCTTTATTATCGTCCATCACAGGAATTAGCTTCAAAAGAAGTTTTCGTAGACCTTTATGGATATGATTATAGTACATTAAAACAGTTAGCATTTTTATCTTCAGGTAGACTTTCTAGAGTAAAAGCTCTTACTGATGTAAAAATAAGGATGCGTGAAGATGAACCAGAAATAATTGTGGATGTAGATATACACAAACTAGGATTAGCTAACCTTACTACACTTTATTTTGCAAATGTTTTACATGGGAAACTCAGAGGATTAGTTGCTACATATTATAGAACTGCTGGTAAAGAAATTGAAACTATATGTAGATTATTTCCTTATAGTGTTAAAAATGAGGTTGAACTGAAAATGTTAAGGTTTGTATCCCCATATGAGGAAGTTCTTTTTGTAAACCAAGTAAGTGATGTTTATAAAAAAGATGTTCAAAAAGAAATTTGGAGAAAAAACAAAAAAAGGTTTATACAGATTTCTGCTAACAGACAAAATACAAGTTTATCAAAGGCAGTAGAAATTATGGATAAAGAATTAAAAAGTTTAAAGTTTCCTAAGGATTATCATTACAAATTTTCAGGTGAAAAATCAGAAACAGTTTACTTTAGCGTTGTTACTTACAGTAGTTTTAATATACATAGTTTTGGCTTCTATGTTTGAGTCATATTTACAGCCGTTTATTATTATGTTGTCAATACCATTAGGGCTTATTGGCGTGAGTTTATCTTTATGGGTATTTAAAAAACCAATAAGTTTAGGTGTATGGATAGGACTGATGATACTTGCAGGAATAGTTGTTAATTCTGCTATTGTTATGGTAGAAAAAATGAATATTTATAAACATGAAAAAGGTGGAAATATCTTAAAAAATGTGTTGTATACGCCAAAAACCTATTTCTCTGAAATAATAATGACAGTAATAACTAGTTTACTCGGTATATTACCATTGATTTTTAATCCTGACGAAACAGCAACAATGTGGCGTACCTTAGGTATAACAATATTTTTTGGTTTACTGGTTTCTACTATACTTATTCTAATTATAGTTCCATTAGCATATTTAAGTATAGAAAAATTTTCATTAAAAATAAAAAGTTTTTCTTACCGTGTGTATCCTGAACATATAACTGTGCCATAAAATTATATGGGATATAATACGCATGCTTAGAACCTACATCTATCAGATTATATCAATAAATTACTAAAGGCCAAAACTTATGTCATTGTTTAAACTACCTGTAAACAGACCTACAACTGTTACTATGTTTTTTTTTGCTGTATTTCTTTTTGGTATTATATCTTTGAAAAGGTTACCACAGGAACTTTTCCCATCATTTGAATATCCACAGATTACTGTTGTTACAAAATATTCTGGTGCAGGCCCTGAAGAAGCAGAAAAACTTCTATCAAAAATTATTGAAGAAACAGTAGGGACAGCAAAAAATTTGCGTAAAACTACATCTATATCCAAAGAAGGAACTTCTATAGTTATTTGCGAATTTCATTGGGGGACTGACGTAAATCTTGCTGCATTAGATGTTAGAGAGAAAATAGATTTAATAAAAGAGCGTCTACCTAAGGATGCTCAAGAACCTATTGTTTTAAAATATAACCCATTCAGATTAGAAGCTATGAGTTTATCTGTTAGCTACAAAACTCCTACTGACGACCCATGGAAACTTGTAGAGCTAAGAATATTATGTAAAAAACATATAAAAGATGAACTTGAAAGGTTAGAAGGTGTTGGGAAAGTAGAACTTTATGGTGGAGCTGAGAAAGAAATTCTTGTAGAAGTTGACAAAGGTAGACTCATGGCAAACCAGTTAGCCCTTCTTGATATAATAAAAACTTTAAGAGAGACAAATATAACTTATCCTGCAGGCACTATCAAAGAGGAAAAAAAAGAGTTTACTGTAAAGACTGTAGGTGAGTTTAAAGATATTGAGGATATAAGAAATGTAGTCATTCCTGTAATAAGACAGCCTGAATATGATAAATATAAAAGATATAGAAGAAAAAAAGACGAGGAAGAGGCACAAAAAATTATTTATCTAAGCGATGTTGCTGAAGTAAAAGAATCTATTAAAGATATAACAGGATATTCAAGATATAATGGTAAAAATCATGTTTCAATATCAATATTCCCACAGTCAAAAGCAAATTTAATAAATCTGTCAAAAAGTGTTAAGGAAAAACTTAAAGAACTCAAAAAAACAAAAATACCTGAGAATGTAGAAATAAAAATTGTTTCTGACCAGGCAGAATTTATAAAAAGTTCGTTAAATGGTATATATATGTCTGCATTACAAGGCGGTGTTCTAGCGTTCATAATCCTATTTTTATTCCTTAAAGATATTGTTGCATCCATTATAATAATCATTTCTATACCATTAGCGATACTTGCTACTTTAACGATGATGTATTTTAGCAATATATCTGTTAATACAATGTCTTTAGGTGGACTAGCATTAGGTGTTGGTATGTTAGTAGACAACTCTATTGTTGTGTTAGAAAAAATTTTTGCTGAAAAAGAGAAAGAGCCAAACAGAGACAAAAAGGATATAATTTCTTATTCTACTTCACATGTTGTCAATGAGATAATATCTTCAACACTAACAACAGTAGCAATATTTTTACCTTTAGTATTTGTAGGTGGTGTTATAGGTAAACTATTTAAAGAATTGGCTTTAACAGTGAGTTTTTCTTTAATTTCATCTATTTTGGTAGCATTGTTTTTGGTTCCAAGGTTAGCCTTGTGGTTAAATTTAGAAAGATATGTAAAATTAATAACACAAAAAGAAGATAAAATTACTAATACTTTAAGAAAATTTCCTAAAATCTTAAAAAATGTACTAGACATTTCGTATAAAAAAAATTATTTGGTAGTCTTTATTTACTTAATAATTGGATTGATAATATTTTCTATAACAAGGAAAGAATTTGTACCAAAAGTTGATGAACGCAAATTTGTTTTAAATATTACATTGCCATCAACTACTACTGTAGAAACTACTAATGAAATTGTTAAACAAATAGAAAAATATATTTTGTCTTTAAAAGAAACTGACGATGTCATAGTTAATATAGGTTCTACTGGCGAAGAAGCCGGTAAAATAGAAACTTTAGGAGCTAACCAGGCAAGGATTATCCTGCAGTTAAAAAAGACTGGTAGACCTACAGATAAAATAGTAAGTTTAGTTGATAAACATATTAAGAGTTTAAATATAAAAAATATTGAAACTGAATTTATTACACAACAAGGTTTGTACGGTACAGGTATTGGTGCTTCTGCTGGTATAGTTGTAGAAGTAAAAGGTAGTGAAATAAAAGAATTAGAAAGTTGCGCTAGAAAGATTGCTGAATATATAAAAAATATAGAAAATACTTACGGGATAAAAGTTCTACCCTCAGAGCCTGCATCTGAACTTAAACTTGAAATAAATCGTGAACGAGCATCATTGTTTGGTATCTCCATAACTGATATTTCTGCTACTATACTTGCTGGTATAAAAGGATATTCTTCAACAAAGTTTAGACAGAAAGAAGATGAGTTTGATACAACCGTAAGATTACGCCCCGAAGATAGAGCTGATTTATCAAGCGTAGGAGAACTAACTGTATATTCGCCAATACTAAACAAACATATATATTTAAGTCAGTTAAGCGAATTTAAACTTACTAACTCACCACCAGAAATTCGTCGTTCTGAAGGACAAAGAGTATATTATGTGTATGCAAACACACAAAAAGGGTTTGGTAAAGTTGTTAAAGAAATAAAACAGTATATAGAAGAATTAAAAGAACAACAAAGAGATCTAGATATAAAACTTGCTGGTGAAACTTTAGCTATAAGAGAATCACTATCATCCTCATTATTTGCTTTAGCCTTAGGTATTATAGTTATATATATGATTTTAGCATCACAATTTGAATCTTTAATACAGCCTGTAATAGTTATGACTACAATACCTTTAGGACTTATTGGTGCTATGTACGGTCTGTTTCTAACTTTTAACTCCATTAATTCTGTATCTATGTTAGGTTTCATTATGTTAATAGGTATTGTTGTTAACAACGGTATTATACTTGTTAGTGAATATAACTTTGTTAAAGAAAACAATCCTGAAAAAAATTTAATTGATATGGTTATAGAAGTTACAACAGAGAGATTAAGACCTATACTTATGACAACTTTAACTACAGTTTTAGGACTTCTTCCTTTAGCTTTAAGTAGATCAGTGAACTCTTCTATGGCAAATTCTATACTAAGCGGGTTAACTTTAAGTTTGTTTTTAACACTATTTTTTGTACCAATGACATATTTACTTCTAGTAAAGAAAAAAATTAGCCAGGTTTGATTTTAATCTATTGGGACAGTCCTATGAAAAATACTTGTGCAAATTAAATGCTTGTTTATGTTTGTTATAGGCTTCTTCCCAAAAATTATAAAAAAATTATTAAAAAAATACTTCTTGACTTTTTATAAGAAATTTTATATCCTATACAAACACATAAATGATATCCAAATTTTAATTACCAAATTATGTAGTTGCTCAATTTATTTAGTATACCAGAACCTTAGTTCATCTTTTTACTTTATATTATTTTTCTGTAGTTAAAGATGTATAGTGTGTCTTTGTGGTTTAGAATTACAAAATCTGAATTAGAAAGGAGGGTAGTAGCACAGGATATCTAAAAGTTTAATGAAATAAAATTATAAAAAGGAGGATTAAACAATGACACAGCTCAAAATAAAAAAGATAGGAACAAAATGGGTGTTAACTACAGTTTCAGTTATTTTTGTAATAGTAGGTGCTGTTATTGGTATTTTCACATTTTTCTTCTTCCCTACAGAGGCTGCAGCAGGATTAGGTTTTGGTGCTAAATTACTTGCATGGTTAATATTCATAGTTCTTTATAGTTTGATAATGATGATAGGAATATTAATAATAGTGTGGTTATATAATATTATTTCTCCAAAAGCTGGGAGTATAACATTTTTTGTTGAGACAATAGAAGAATAATAAAGATATTCTTGTTTCTTATATATTTCATGCAGTAGCATGCCATGAATTAAGGTGAGTTAATTAAGATAAGACCATTCTTTCAGTATATTTTATTTTTATATAAAGTTAGTAAAAATTGGTTATTAATTTTTCTCAAAAATGAAAAAATAGATTTGGTTTTTTATGTATAAAGATGTGTGATAGGACTGCCCAGGAATATTAAAAAAATTTATCTCTCCAGATATTTATTAAAACGCGCCCAGCAGGAATCGAACCTGCGACCTAACGGTTCGAAGCCGTTTGCTCTATCCATCTGAGCTATGGGCGCAACTCACCACTAAACTCAATTATAACAAAAGACATCCAGAATTTCAAGTTGCTTACTTGCTTTCCATTTGGCTTCATTGACTTTAATAAATTTTTTTGATAGAATTGAACACAATATGAAATTAAAAATATTGATTGTAATTCTAGCCATTTTTCAATTTGTTTATGTTAGTGCGGATATACACTTTGTTAAGTTTCGCCAGAAAATGGTTGAAAAACAAATCAAAGCCCGTGGGGTCAAAAATAAACGAGTTCTTGAAGCGCTTCTTAAAGTTGAAAGACATAAATTTGTTCCAAAAAAATATAAGAATTATTCATATGAAGATTATCCATTACCAATTGGTTATGGACAGACAATTTCTCAGCCATATATAGTTGCACTTATGACAGAACTTATAGAGCCATCTCCACATGACAGAGTTCTTGAAATAGGTACTGGCTCTGGCTATCAGGCAGCAATTCTTGCTGAATTATGTAAAGAAGTATATACTGTTGAAATTATACCTGAATTGGCAAATCAGGCAGAAAAAATTTTTAAAGAGTTAGGATATAAAAATATAAAAGTTCGAATTGGAGATGGTTTTTATGGTTGGGAAGAATATTCACCTTTTGATGGTATAATTGTGACTTGTGCTCCTGAATATATACCTGAGCCATTAATTAAACAATTAAAAGAAGGTGGTAGAATGGTTATCCCTGTTGGTGATTATTTTCAGGAACTTGTCCTTGTTAGAAAAGTTAAAGGAAAAATAAAAAAGAAAAAAATTATACCTGTCAGATTTGTGCCAATGAAAGGTGATATAGAAAGAATTAAAAAAGATTAGAAGATTAAGAAGATTATGTGGAGTTAACCCTAACCAGGGCAAACCTCCCCCTTTTGTAAAGGGGGATTAAGGGGGATTTTCGTAGAGAGGCCAAACTATGGAGAATTTTCACGACAAAGAAATAGATGAATTAGAGGCAGAAGGGTATAGAATCATTGATGTTATAGCAGGTGATGCTCCACCTACTGAAGAAATCCAGTATATAATAGATAAAATTTCAGAAGAAAAAAGAGGCACCTTTTATAGTGATATACTTTACTCTCTAACTTCAGAAAGATTCCCTGAAAAAGAAGCAAAGGAACTCTGGCAGGAAATTCTTAGACATAAATATGTAGTCAGTGAAACATTGAAAAGGAACATAGGCGTAAGAGTTGCTGCCTTAGATTATCTGGAAAACATTAAAAAAATAATTCAGTCACCGAAAATAATTGATGAGACAGAATTCAGAAATACACTTAAATTTGCAGAAATAGATTCACTTACAGGTCTTCTCAACAGAAGAGCATTTATCAGAACACTTATTGAGGAAATAAATTATGCAAATAAAAATTCTCAAAGACTTTCTTTAATGATGATTGACTTGGATGGGTTCAAAAGTTTAAATGATAGAGAAGGCCATCAAGCAGGAGATTTGATTCTTCAGGAATTTGCTTTACTTTTGAGGTCAAATTTAAGAAAAGTAGATATTGTAGGAAGATATGGTGGAGATGAATTTGTGGCTATATTACCAAGAACAGATAAATATGAAGCAAAAAAAGTTGCTGAAAAAATTCGCACAATAGTAGAAAAAGAGTTTTCCAGTGTGGGAATTACTGCAAGTATAGGAATTGCTGAATATCCATCAGAAGGCACACAGAGTAATATTTTAATTTCAAATGCTGATGAGGCACTTTATAGAGCAAAGGAATTTGGTAAAAATAAAGTGGTATATTTTAAGCCAGTTGAGATTAAGTTCAAAACAGATGATACTGAAGTTAAACAGGTAAGTTGTGTTGGTGATTTTAATAGATGGAATAGAAAATTAGGAGAAATGGTCTATTCTAGTGAAAATAAGGAATGGGTTTTTAGGATTAACTTAAAACCAGGTGTCTATAGATATAAATTTCTGATAAATGGGACAACATGGATTCCTGACCCCAATCTAACAGAAAGAGTTGACGATAGTTTTGGTGGAGAGTGTTCAATTTTAAGAGTTGTCCTTGAATAATAAAAAATAATTTGATAAAATGACATCACTTTGAAAGATTAGAGAATTAGCGCTGATTGAAATTAGTGGGAGCAATAAAAATACTCCTCTAACTCCCTCTTTGAAAAAGAAGAGCCTGGGGAGATTTTAAAATATAAGGTAATTATAAACAAACAATGAAAACTACAACATTGATGACTGAAAAAGAAATATCTCTGGCTATAAAAAGTATAGCAGAAGAAATATTAAAAAAAAACTTTGACCTGAAAAATTTAGTTTTTATAGGTATTGTCACAAGAGGTGTCTGTTTGGCAAATCGTTTAGCAAAAGAAATTTCAAGAAAGAAAAAAATTGACTTACCTGTTGGTAGTTTAGATATCACATTTTACAGGGATGACATAGATTCAATTGCACGCCAGCCACTTGCAAAAGAAACAAAAATACCTTTTGATTTGACAGATAAAAAAATTATCCTTGTTGATGATGTGCTTTTTACAGGAAGAAGTATTCGCGCAGCACTTGATGAACTAATGGATTTTGCAAGGCCAAGATCAGTTCAACTTGCAGTCCTTATAGACAGAGGCCACAGAGAACTTCCAATACAAGCGGATTTTGTTGGCAAAAAAATTAAAACAAATTACTCAGACCAGGTCCAGGTTCAACTAAAAGAAGTAGATGGTGTTGACAGAGTAACTTATGAAATTAAAAAGTAAAGATCTTCTTGGACTTGAATACCTGTCTAAAGATGAAATACAACTTATCATTGATACAGCAATTCCTTTCAAAAAACTTTTCACAAGGTCAATTAAAAAAGTTCCAACATTAAGAGGAAAAACGGTTGTACTGCTTTTCTATGAACCATCCACAAGGACAAGAATTTCCTTTGAGCTTGCTGCTAAAAGATTAAGCGCAGATACAGTCAATATTGCTACATCTACAAGCAGTGTTCAAAAAGGCGAAAGTTTAATAGATACAGGAAAAACACTAGAAGCAATGAAAGCAGATTTTGTTGTAATAAGACATAGCATGTCAGGTTCAGCGCATGTCCTTGCAAGAAATATATCAAGTAGTGTCATAAATGCTGGTGATGGTTCACATGAGCATCCAACACAGGGATTATTGGATATTTTTACAATACTTGAAAAGAAAGGTAAAATAGAAGGGTTGAAAGTTGTTATTGTGGGAGATATAATGCACAGTCGTGTAGCAAGGTCTAATATCTGGGGACTAAAAAAACTTGGGGCAGATGTAACAGTTTGTGGCCCTTCAACTCTAATACCAAAAGATATTCAAAAAACAGGTGTAAATGTTTCTTATGACATTGATACTGCAATAAAAGATGCTGATGTTATAAATGTTTTAAGAATTCAACTTGAAAGGCAAAAAGAAAATCTATTTCCATCTTTAAGAGAATATACCTTATTGTATGGTCTGGACAAATACAGACTTAAAAAAGCACAAAAAGATGTTTTAATTTTACATCCGGGCCCTATGAATAGAGGAATTGAAATTACCTCAGATGTTGCAGACAGTTCTCAGGCGGTTATAAATGAACAGGTTACAAACGGTATAGCAATAAGGATGGCTGTTTTATATTTACTTGCAGGTGGTAGTTTGATGTAAAAAAATACAACATAGAGAAAATAAAAGCCGCTGAAGCCACTGATTAAAAGATTGAAA
>FWPU01013055.1_pt1 | contig 10701 bp, 9 predicted proteins | sample 2228361 | NCBI WGS metagenome assembly FWPU01 (sample SAMEA103939777, study PRJEB20133) | metagenome | reverse complement strand
GCATTTTGTTTCGTAGGCACGATAGCGTACTACCTGCACAACTGGAAAGAGTAAGGCGACTAACAGCACAATCACCCCAACTGCGATAAGAGTTTCCTTGAGTGTCCAGCCTGAATAACGCCTCATCTTCAGTGCCCCCCTCTCTGCTCATTCCCTATTCCCAGCAACTGCCTCATCTCACTCGCTGACATCTCCTGCTGGGGCTGACGACATCCTACGCCTGAGTCTCCCTGCCCCAGAGAAGGACTTTGCCACCGTACAAGCATCGCTTTCACCTCGGGTCTGGAATACAAGTGAAATAGCACTGACAGATACAACACCGATACGACCAACCAAGAAACGACTGTTTTCCATCCTACTGTTTGCATCTGCCACCCCTTCATTCAGTGCCCCTATCATACCCTACTGCCTCAGTCCGAGTCAACTCCTTTAGTATGATTTTGTTTTTGATACTTTCGTATCAACAGGAGGGTGGACTGACTTGCCGAAGAGGATAGGGGGGTGAGACTATGCGAAAACGCAAGGTCTTGGTCATAACCAAAGACCCTCTGTTGAAGATTTACTTGCAGGATAGGTTGCGTACCTGCGATGGGATAGAGTTGGTGGACGGTACTTCGCCTACGGATGCGACTGTTATGGAGACTGACTTGCTCACGCCCAATGAGATTGAGCTGCTTCAAAAGGTAGCAGATTACGGTAGCATAGAGCGAGTGGCAGTCTTGATTCGACGGTCTGTGGCGACGGTCAAGCGGGAGCTTTCTATAATCCGTGAAAAGATAGGAGTGAAGACCACTTTGCAAGCGATTGTATGGGCTATGCGGTGGGGGATTATTCGTTGAGGGGACTTTAGTAGACTGCTTGAAATAGTGCCTTAGTAGGATTCGAACCTGCGACCGTCCGCTTAGAAGGCGGATGCTCTATCCCCTGAGCTACGGGGGCATGTGCGCCTTAATTATGGCACATCGCTAAGGGGAGCCGTGAGGTTGCTGACCGATGCGCACTTCGTCGGGGTCGGTTTCGGAAGGGATGCGATAGAGTTCGTCGATGGCTTGCTCAAATGCGCTAATCTGCTCGCGCAGGGGCGAGAGGAGGGTATCCAGTTGGGGTGTCGTGCTGGGTGGGGCACTGCTGAGCCGAATTGTCTCCACCAACAGGCTCTCCACGCTGGTGACAATCACGGTGCTTTCGTTCTCTAAGGTTTGCAAGGTGCGCTCCAGGTTGCGGAAGCTTGCCAGTTCGCGTGCTTTTTGGCGGTAGGCGTTGGTGAGGGTCGCTTCGAGGTGGGGGTCGCGGTTGCGCTCGACTCGTCGTCCGAGTGCGTTCAGTTCGCGTTCCATCTTGGCACGGTAAGCGCGCCACGCCCATTCAGTACGGCTCACGCCCGAAAGCCCGCCCTCTCGCCAGACTTCCCAAGCGGTTGTGAGATGGTCGACCCACGACAGTTCGCGTTGGGCTTGGCGCATAATCTGCGCATGCAGACGACTGGCGCGGTGGCGCAGTTCGGCGTCTTTTTTCAGCACTTCGTCCAGTTCGGGATAGGTGGAGCGCAGTCCAGTCATCTGGTTGAGGTTGGCGCGGATTTGCTGAACCATTTCGCGCAGGCGTTGGTGTTGGGCGCGGTGGTGGGGCAACATCGTGGGCACGCGTTTCGCTCGCCAATACGCGACCCCTGCCCCTGCAAGCGCGCTCCCGCCCACAAGCCCCACCATCGTGAGGGCAACCGTACTCAGATTGGGGGAATATCCGAACAGAAGTCCCCCAATCAGCCAGCCTGCGGTGAGAAAGGTTCCGACCCCCGCACCGAGAAACGCCCCCACGCCAATCCTCAGCATAGCCGAATTATACCTGTGGAGGTGTGAGCGATTACGCCTTCATCTCAGCGTCCAGAATGCGGATGACGGTGAGGCTTTCTAACTGACTACGCAGGGGTTGGAGTGCGGATTGGAACGCCCCTTCCGATATTTTGCCAGTCAGATAGACGCGCTCGTTCGGCTGGTCTTGCTCGGCGCGCTCGATGGGGAAGGCGGTGAGCGTGTGGTGGAGTTGCTCTAAGGCGTCGGGTGTGCCAACAGCGCGCAGGTAGTAGCGGAAGGGGAGCGATTCGAGGGGGGCGAAGGGGTTGACCTCAGCCCTCACCCCCTGCCCCTCTCCCACGCTGTGGGAGAGGGGAGTAGCCCTCACCCCCTGCCCCTCTCCCACAGGGAGAGGGGAGCCAAGGGAGGGGTCTGGCGCGGGTGGGTTGGGATGGCGTGCGACCTCAATCAAGTCGCCGACCACGGCACTGGCGGTCGCACGCGCCCCCGCACCGAACCCGTGAAAGAACATCTCCTGAAAGCCGTTGCCCTGAAGCCAAATCCCACTGAACGCCCCCCGCACCACAATCAGCGGACACCAGTTCGGCACGAGTGTCGGATGAACCCGCACACTCAGGCGTCCATCGGGCAAGCGTTCGGCAATCCCCAGCAGTTTCAGCCCGTAGCCCAACCGCTCTGCCCAGCGGAGGTCGTGCCCGCTCAGGTGAGTGATTCCCTCTCGGTAGACCGCCTCAATCGGCACGGGGTGCAGGAACGCCAACCGTGCCAGAATCGCAATCTTATATTGGGCGTCGTAGCCTTCCACATCGCTGGTCGGGTCGGCTTCGGCATAGCCCCGTGCCTGTGCCTCGCGCAGGGCGTTCTGATAAGCGTCGTCCGCCGACTCGCCCGAATGCACCGCGCGCTCCATCTGACGCAGGATGAAGTTGGTCGTGCTGTTAATGATGCCGACTGCTCGCCCGATTCGGTTGCCTGCCAGCGCGCCCTGCAGACAGGTCAGAATGGGCAGGCTCCCCGCCACGCTCGCCTCATAGAGCAGGCGCACGCCCTTCGACTCGGCGAGCCGAATCAGCGAATCGCCCGCCAACGCCATTACCATCTTATTGGCGGTAATCACATGCTTGCCCGATTGGAGGGCGCGCTCGATGTAGGTGCGTGCAGGTTCCAGCCCACCGAGCAGTTCGATGACGATGTCGATGTGGGGGTTGCTCAGGATAGCGTTGGGGTCGGTCGTGAGCCGTTCGGGTGGAATCGGCACAGCGCGCGCTTTGTGAGGGTCGCGCACCAACACTTTGGCGACTTCGAAACGGACGCCCGTTTGCGCTTGGAGCAGGTCTTCGTTCTCGTGAAGCAGGGTCAGCACGCCCCCACCGACTGTGCCTGCGCCCAACAGTGCGATTCGGAGGGTCTTCATTCGGGTTGCTCCACCAACATCAGAATCTCGCCCTGTTGTACCAGGGTCGCATTCTCGGCTAAGATTTTGCGCACGATGCCCGTGACGGGGCTGGGCACTTCGTTGAACACCTTCATCGCTTCAATCAGCCCGATGGTCTGCCCCTCGTAGACCATATCGCCCTCCTCCACATAGGGTGGCTCTTGGGGCGAGGGACCGCGATAGAACATCCCTGTCATCGGGGCTTCGATAGGGGTGAACTCTAAGCGCATCGGTTCGGGTTCGGGCTTAGGGGGGGCAACGATGGCGACCGCTGGCGCTTCGCCCGAAGCAACCGCGCGCTCCAGTGCAATTCGTAGGTCGTCCACCTCCAGCTGGAGTTCCTGCAGGTGGTAGCGTTCCATCACCTGCAAGCAACGCTCCACCAGCTCGATTGGCAACTTCACGGGCGGGATTATACCTTCTGTGTGGTACAATCTCGATGAGATGCCACAGGTCACGATTATCGGTGGCGGTTTTGCGGGTGTCGAAGCGGCTTGGGCGGTAGCACGGCTCGGAGTGCCCGTGCGCCTCTATGAAATGCGACCCCGCACGATGACGCCCGCCCACAAAACCGGCTTCCTTGCCGAACTGGTCTGCTCCAACTCGTTCAAATCGCTCCTGCCCAACACGCCGTCGGGTCAGCTCAAGTGGGAGATGGAGCGATTGGGGTCGCTGGTCATCCCCACCGCCCGCGAGTTCGCCGTGCCCGCAGGGGAAGCCCTCGCAGTCGACCGCGAGCCGTTCGCACAAGCCATCACCGCCCGAATCGAACTGCACCCGCTTATCGAGGTGGTGCGCCAAGAGGTGAAGGCCCTGCCCGACGAGCGACCGCTGATTATCGCTACAGGACCGCTCACCTCCGAACCGCTCGCTCAAGAAATCAGCCGACTCACAGGAAGCAAGCACCTCTATTTCTACGATGCGGTCTCGCCGATTGTGGACGCCAGCACGATCGACTACTCGAAGGTCTTTTTCGCCAGCCGACGCGACAAGGGCGACGCCGACTATATCAACTGCCCCTTCACAAAAGAGGAGTACGAGCGGTTCTGGGAAGCGGTCGTGAACGCTGAGCTGGTGCCCCTGCACGATTTCGAGGAACCCCGCTTCTTTGAGGGCTGTGTGCCGTTAGAAGAGTTAGCACGGCGGGGCAAGGACACTCTGCGCTTCGGACCGATGAAACCCATCGGGCTGACCGACCCGCGCACGGGCAAGCGCCCCTACGCAGTGTTGCAGTTGCGCCCCGAAAACAACGAGCGCACACTCTACAGCCTCGTGGCGTGCCAGACCCGAATGAAGTGGGGCGAACAGAAGCGAATCTTCCGAATGGTGCCCGGCTTAGAGAACGCCGAGTTCGTGCGCTTTGGCGTCGTGCATCGCAACACCTACATCGACTCGCCCCGACTCCTGCGCCCGACCCTCCAGTTCTGCGAGGACAGTCGGCTCTTCTTTGCGGGGCAGTTGGTGGGAGTGGAGGGCTATGTGGAGTCCGCTGCGTCGGGCATTATCGCAGGAATCAACGCGGCGCGCCTTGCTCAGGGCAAGCCTGCGCTCGAACCGCCCCGCGAGATGATGATAGGCGCGCTTTTGCACTACATCACGAGCTATCCGCACGCCGATTTCCCGCCGATGAATGCGAACTGGGGCGTGTTGCCCGAACCCGAAGATGCCCCGAAAGACCGCGAGGCACGACGCGCCCTCAAACTCCAACGCGCCCGCCAAGCAACCCAGCAGTTCTTGGATCGGATTGGGGGCTGAAGCACTTTTAGAGCCGATTAGCCCTCACCCACCCCAGCCCTGTGTGTTAGCCCTCACCCACCCCTGCCCTCCTGACAGGGGTACACGGTTTCGGTTCAACTTCCGAGCTACTTGTCTCCTTTTCCAAGAGCTAAACCTCACCCCCAACCCCCCTCTCCGCAAGCAGAGAGGGGGGAGTAGTTCGTGATTCCCCCTCTCCGTTTACGGAGAGGGGGCAGGGGGTGAGGGCTGAAACCGCTGAAAATGTTGGCGTCCACCCCGAAAATGAACTGGAAGACTGTACCCCTGTCAGGGGCAGACACGGGGGTCTGCCCCTACAGGTAGGGCGATTGAGTAGGGGCGCACCCCCGTGTGCGCCCCTTCTCTATTCTCCCTCAAAAAACTGTCGTGCAGTAAGCTGGGAGGGGTCGGGGGTGAGGGCTTGAAACGGAGAAGGGCAGGGGTCAGGGCTAAAGAGAAGGGCTGGGGATAAGGGCTAACACTGGGCAGTAGGCGTTTATCTTCCTCATTCCCACCCGCCCCGAAGGACGGGTGCAACACGGGCGGAATGCCATCACAACGGCGAGCCGATTCTGGTTTCAATTCCCACCCGCCCCGAAGGACGGGTGCAACGAACCCTCGATTCCTGCTCGAATTTTTGCAGGAATCCCCCATTTAGGAGCGAATTTGCCAAAATGGAAGGGAAATTATCCGAACCCCTTGACTCATCAGGGCGATTTATGCTATAATCAATAAATAGAGAGGAACGCTATGGGAACCTTAATGGTGTTCCACATCGGTCCGGTGCAGGACTTCATCGCCGCGGCGCGACGAAGCCGAGACCTCTGGTTCGGCTCGAAACTGCTCAGCGAGTTGGCGCGCACTGCCTCGTTGAGGCTGGTGGAGTTGGAGAAAAACAATCTCGACACGCTCATCTTCCCCGCTCCGAGTAGCCTTGACGAACTCCGGCTGACCGATTTCAACGCGCCCAATAAAATTTTAGCGGTGGTGAGTCAATCGCCTCTCGCGGTGGCACAGCAGGTCGAGAACGCTATCCGAGAGCAACTGCGCCAACTGCGCGACGAGGCGTTCGGGCGCATTCCAGGAAAGTTTGACCGAACCACTGCCGAGAAGCAGGTGGACGATATGCTGGAGTTTTATTGGGTAGCGGTTCCCTACGATGAGAATCGCTACGCCGAATGTCGTCGCCAAGCCGAGACGCTGATGGCGTTCCGCAAGAACACGCGCGAGTTCCAACCCGCCTCGTGGGGGAGCGATGCATTCAAATCGTCGCTGGACGGCGCGCGGGAGTCGGTTATCGATGGGTCTATCGAGAATCTTTCAGTGAATGAACTTTACAAGCAGTATGGGGTACGCCGTGGGGAGCGATTGTGTGGGGTGGGACTGCTCAAGCGGTGGGGGCAAATAGGGGACGAAGAACGCTTTTTCAGCACGCCCCACATCTCCGCCCTGCCCCTGCTGGAACGGCTCACGGAGGCGAATCGGGCACAGGTAGAAGAGTACATTCAGCTCTTGGAGAGGTTGATGGGTCGTGAGTTGGAGAAAGTCCCCAAGAGGCGAGCACACCCGATTTTCGGGGAGTACGACGCGCTGATTCTGTACGAAGGGCAGTTAGCTGAACGGATAGAGAATCAGGCGCGCCTTGAAGAGGCGAAGCTGGCTCTGCGAAAGTTGCTCCAGGAGGCGTTTGGGGGAGCGACGCCCACGCCCTACTATGCGATTCTGCTGGCGGACGGCGATCGAATGGGCGAAACCATCGATCGGCTGACCACTCCCGACGCCCACCGCCGCTTCTCCCAGCAGTTGAGCCAGTTTGCAGGGCAGGCACGCCAGATTGTGGAGGCGCATCAGGGTGCGCTCATCTATTCGGGGGGCGACGATGTGCTGGCGCTGATGCCCCTCCATACCATCCTGGAGTGCGCCAAAAAGTTGGCTGAACAGTTCCGAAGCCTCCTTCAGGAGTTCGGACAGAGCGGGCAGTCCCCCACGCTCTCGGTCGGCATCACGATTGTGCATCACCTTGAACCGCTCTCCGACGCGCTGGAGTTGGCACGCCAGACCGAGCGCGAGGCGAAGTCGGTGTCTGGCAAAAACGCCCTTGCGATAACGCTCAGCAAGCGTTCGGGCATCGACCGCACGGTCAAGGGCAACTGGGGCGAACTCGACGCACGCTTGGAGCAGTTCATCGAGTACAATCAGCAGGAGCGTTTGCCCGAGGGCGTGGCGTACGAACTGCAAGACCTCGCCCGTACCTTAGAGGAGCTGGGTGCGGGGATGCGGGAAGCACTCATCAAGGAGGCTCTGCGTATTTTGAAGCGCAAGCGTGCCCGACGCGGAGAACAGGAGGTGGAGGCGAAAATGATGGAGTGGTTCAAGCAGACCCTACAGAATGGGGTCTGTGTGAGCGATTTGGCACAGGAGCTCATCGTGGCAAGCGAGTTGGCGAAGGCGAAAGCACTGGCACAACCGAAACAGGGGAAGGTGGCGACCCATGCAGGTGTGGATGATTGAACCCCGTGACCCGCTGATTGTACGGGATGGGCGTCCGTTCGATACCACGCCCGGCTCGAAGGCGCGCTCGCTGATGTTCCCGTTCCCATCCACCTTAGCAGGGGCGATTCGCACGCATTCGGCTCGGGACGAACAGGGCAAGTTTGACCGTTCTCGGCTCAACAAAAGCACATTACAGGTGCGCGGTCCCCTGCTGGTTCGCCTCGGCGATTCGGGCGAGATTGAGGAGTGGTATGCCCCTGCACCTGCCGATGCGCTGTGGCTGGGGGAGGGGGATCGAGTTGACCTGTGCGCGCTCTACCCCGTGCAGACCCCCAAAAACTGCCACACAGACCTGCCTGAGGGGCTATGGCTGGTGGGAAGGAGCCAGCCCGACCCCCGAAAGCCCTATATGGGCGCACCCCGATTCTGGCGATGGGAAAAGGTGGCGGAGTGGCTTCACGAGCCGAAAGACCAAACTGCCAAGCCAAGCAATTTTGGAGTCGGCGGGTTGGCGCGCAGTGCGCGAGTGCATGTGAGCATCGACCCTGCCACGCTCACCGCTCGTGAGGGCGCGCTGTTCGTGACGGAGGGGCTGGAGTTCACGCTGGGCAAAGAGCGCGCTCGAATGGCGCTGGCGGTGGCGACGAACGCTGAGAACTTGCGCGAAGGAGTTGCTCCCCTCGGCGGGGAACGAAGGCTGGTCTTCTGGCGCAAGAGCGCGTGCGAACTGCCCAAGTGCCCCCAAGAGGTGCGCCAGAAAATCATCGAGCAGAAACACTGCCGAGTGGTCTTGCTCACCCCTGCCTACTTCGAGAAGGGCGCGTATCCCACCCGGCTACTCCAACAGCGGGCGGGCGTTTCGGTGGAGATCAAGGCGATGGCGGTTCCACGCTATCAGGTGGTGTCGGGCTGGCAAGCGGGCACAAATAAACCGAAGCCGACCCGACGGCTCGTGCCCGCAGGGGCTGTGTACTACCTGAAACTGGACGGCACCGAGTCGGCGATTCACGAATGGATTAATCAGGTCTGGATGCTCTGCATCAGCGACCCGATGCCCACACTTGCCGATGGCTTCGGGCTGGCAGTGCTGGGCACTTGGGACGGTGAACCCAAACCGATTGAGTGGAGGTCATAACGATGCGAAAACCGAAAGAGGCACCTCCGCAGGTGCAGAAGAGGGAACGCGAGGGAATCATAACCCAAGTTCGGGAATACAAACTCATCACGCCCCTGTTTGGGGGTGGGGTGGTTCCAGGCGAGTGCGACCCTGTGACGGTGGTGCGGGCGACGGCGATTCGGGGACACCTGCGCTTCTGGTGGCGCGCCACTCGTGGGGGACAGTTCAACGGCGACCTCAAAGCGATGTACGAAGCCGAATCGCTCCTCTGGGGCGCGTCCAGCACCCCCGACAAACCCCGCCCCTCAAAGGTGGAGATTCTGATTGTGGACGCACGCAAAGGTAAATCTGAACAACCCTACATCGATCGCTTTCGTACCCAACAAGAGTGGCGCGATTTGGCATACGCCGCTTTTCCGTTAGCACCTGTTGGTGACAAATCGGCTGGCTCTGTTGTTAAAGATGTGTTTTTTAAGATACAAATCACCTATCCTGAGAAATACAGAGCGGATGTGGAGGCGGCGCTCTGGGCATGGGAAACCTTCGGGGGGATAGGCGCACGCACTCGGCGCGGGTTCGGGGCGATTCGGCTCGTTAAGGTGGATGGGAAAGAACCTCCCCTGCCCAACAGCCAGAGCATCGAAAACTTCATCGACAGGGATTGCAGAAATATGTTGCTCAGGGCACACCACCTGACAATCTCCCGCACCTCTCCCCAACCACCACCCTGAAATTGACGAAACCTTCCGAATCGGCTCACAAGGCATGGGAGTATCTCATCCGCAGGCTCAAAGAGTTCCGCCAATCACGGAATCCAGGAATGCAGAATCGACCTGGCAGAAGCCATTGGACCGAACCCGATGCGATACGCCGTCTCACAGGGCAATCCTGCCCAAGCCACTCAAAGCACCATTTGACTATTGACAAGTTCCCCCGCGCCGTGTTCGGACTACCGATTATCTTCCATTTCAAAGATCGGGGAGACCCAGAAGACACCACTCTAAAACTGCAAAATCACGACCGTCTTACCAGCCCGCTGATTTTGCGCCCCTACGAATGCGCGGATGGGAAGGCGGTGGGAATCGCCCTCCTTCTGGAAGGCACTGAAATCCCTAACGGACGATTGGTGCTAAGCGAAAAATCAGAAGACAACGATACAGATGGATCGAGCGCCAAGTCGTACCCTGTCGACCATCAGCTCACTCCAGAGGAGGCGCAACAGATTACACCACTACGAGGTAATCGCGATGTCCTTAGAGCATTCCTGAACACTTTGTAAGGAGGTTCACTGATGGAAGCCAAAATGCTGTTTGTTCATGCACTCTCTCCGCTCCACCCTGGTACGGGGCAGGGCGTGGGCACGATCGACCTGCCCGTAGCGCGTGAGAAGGCGACCAATATCCCCTACCTGCCCGGCTCCTCGCTCAAGGGCACTCTGCGCGACGCTTGCCAAGACTCCACCCTCCGCACCCAACTGTTCGGACCTGAAACGAGCAGTAGTATGGACCATGCGGGCGCGCTCCAGTTTGGCGATGCGCGCCTGTTGCTGTTCCCCGTGCGCAGTGTGGCGGGCACTTTCGCCTATGCGACCTCGCCCTATATCCTGCGCCGATACGCACGCGACGCAAAGATGGTGAACCCCAACCACAATCTGCCTAATATACCCGAAGTCGCAAGTGATGGCGATGTTTTGGTGACGGGCGACACCGCCCTCAAAGTGGAGAGCAAGGTCTATCTGGAAGACTTAGACCTCACGCCCCAAGAGAACGCCACCGAATGGGCGCAATACTTGGCAGAGAAACTGTTTCCCAACGACACAGATTGGCAAAAGGTTTTCAAACAGCGATTCTGCATCCTGCACGACGATGTGATGGGCTTCCTGTTGGAGACCGCCACCGAAGTGCGGGCGCGCGTGCGAATCGATGATGAGGCAAAAACCGTTGTTCAAGGCGCACTCTGGTACGAAGAGTCGCTCCCTGCCGAAACGGTGCTGTATAGCATCGTGCAGTTCACCCCGAACCAGAAGACCAACTTGAATGGGCAAGACGCATTTGCAAAAATCGAGGGGATGATTCAGAAACCTCTCC
>FWPU01004742.1_pt1 | contig 10702 bp, 9 predicted proteins | sample 2228361 | NCBI WGS metagenome assembly FWPU01 (sample SAMEA103939777, study PRJEB20133) | metagenome | reverse complement strand
AAGGAGCGTTGCTGCTTTTCCTGTTCGGCCTGGGACATGCGCTGGAGGATCGCGCCCTGGAGCGCGCCCGTTCCGCGGTGCGCGCCCTGGCAGACCTGACTCCCAAGACTGCCCTGGTCAGGAGGGGGATGAGCGAGGCCGAGCTGCCGGTGGAACAGGTGGAGCTAAATGACGTGGTCATTGTTCGCCCAGGGATGCGCCTGCCAGTGGATGGACAGGTACTGGCTGGCCGATCGGCGGTGGATCAATCGCCAGTCACTGGGGAATCGATGCCGGTGGATAAGGTACCCGGCAGCCAGGTCTTTGCCGGGACGATCAACGGCGAGGGCGCGCTGGAAATCCGCGCCACCCGCCTTGCCAAGGATAGCACCCTACAGCGGGTGATGAGAATGGTGGAGGAAGCCCAAACACAGAAATCGCCCACTCAACAGCTTACCGAAAAGTTCGAGCGGGTTTTCGTGCCGGGCGTCCTGATTTCGGCTCTCTTGTTGATTGCCCTGCCTCCGCTGTTCGGTGTGCCGTTTCGGGATGCTTTCCTGCGCTCGATGATCTTGCTGGTGGCGGCCTCGCCCTGTGCGCTGGCTTTGGGAACCCCCTCGGCAATTTTGGCTGGCATCGCCCAGGCTGCCCGTAATGGCGTGCTGATCAAGGGAGCGGCGCACCTGGAGAATCTCGGACGCATCCGGGCAATTGCCTTTGATAAGACTGGCACGATCACGCGCGGCAAACCTGAGCTGACCGATCTGGAACCCCTGGACAGCCTGGATGTTGACCAAGTGCTGGCGCTGGCGGCGGCTGTCGAGAGCCGGTCAGCGCATCCCCTGGCGCAGGCTATCGTGCACGCGGCCCGGCAGCGCGGGCTGGAACTGCCGACGGCTGAAGAGGTGTCCGCCGTCACCGGGCGCGGCATTCAGGCCTGCGTGGATGGAAAAACCGTCGTAGTAGGGAATGCCCGTCTGTTTGCTGAGAAGGGGGTGAGCCTGCCGGGTGAACTCCTGTCGCGGGTTACAGGTCTAGAGAGCCAGGGCAAGACGGTCATGCTGTTGCAGGTCGAGAAGCGTTTGGTTGGTTTGCTCGGCGTGGCAGACGTGTTACGCCCCGAAGCAGCCCAGGCAGTATCCCGCCTGCACGCCCTGGGTACGGCTCACAGCGTGATGCTGACTGGTGACAACTCAACCGTGGCTGCCCATATTGCCGGGCAAGCCGGTTTGAGCGAAATCCGCGCTGACCTGATGCCCGAGGATAAACTGGCAGCGGTACGCTCCCTAGTGCAGGAATACGGCGTCGTGGCGATGGTAGGAGATGGTGTGAACGATGCCCCGGCACTGGCAAATGCCACCGTGGGTATTGCCATGGGCGGTGCCGGCACCGATGTTGCGCTAGAGACCGCCGATATTGTTCTAATGGGTGACGACCTTTCCCGCCTGCCCTTCGCGGTTGGGCTGGGGCGCGCTACGCGAGCCATTATTCTGCAGAACCTGGCCATTGCGCTGGGCGTGATTGCCGTTTTGGGTATCGCTTCGGTGACCGGCTGGGTGGGAATCGGCATGGCGGTGATCTTCCACGAAGGCTCCACCGTCGTGGTGGTGCTGAACTCTTTACGCTTGCTGCGATATCGACAGGCGTAGAGCTCTCACTGTACGTTAAAAAAACGTTATGGGCAATTCCATCTCGTTAGCTTATTAAGAAATCTATCAATCGGAGCAGGTGTGCACTTCTACCGTGGCGTGAACCACTCCGCTGTTACTGGGGATCATGGTCTTGTATTTATTGGGTGAGTCCGGATATTTAGTGACGACTGACATATTAACCGCATAAATGCCGGGTCCAATGCTCCATAAGTGCAGGTCACTGACCTTCGTATCCTTGTAGCTCTCGACAATGCCCACGATGCTCTTGCGAATCTCTGCTGAAGCCTGGCGGTCGAGCAAGATGCTGCTGGCGGATGTAAGCAGCCCGAGGCACCACCGGGCTACCATGATCGCGCCTATGATACCCATCACGGGGTCGGCCCAATTCCAACCGAAATACTTGGCAGCTAACAAGGCGACGATGGCCAGTACAGAGGTCATTGCATCTGCCAGTACGTGTAGGTAAGCCGCCCGCAGATTGTGGTCTGTACCCGCATGAGCGTGGTCATGGTCATGCTCGGTGTGGTCGTGGTCATGGTCATGCTCATCATGAGTATGGGTGTGGCCTTTTTCGCCCAGGATGAGCATTGAGCCTCCATTGACGATCAAGCCAATGAGCGCCACAGCAATGGCGATATTGTAGTGAATTTCCACCGGGTTGAAGAGACGGACAATACTTTCATAGCCCATTACCAGGGAAAAGACAGCCAGTAGCAATGCGCTGGTAAACCCAGCCAGGGAGTTTACTTTCCCGGTGCCAAAACTGAAGCGATCATCTTTGGCATATTTCCGGGCCAGGATATATGCGATGAGCGCAATGAGCAACCCGACCATATGCGAACCCATGTGAATGCCGTCTGCCAACAGCGCCATCGACCCAAAGAAGATTCCGACCAATATCTCTGCAACCATCATGACACCGGTGATGATGACGACGATGAGGGTGCGGCGTTCCCCGGAACGTATCTGGTCCTGGCCAAAAATGTGGGTATGTTGCCATTTGGCTATTGAATTGGTATGCATGATCAACCTCTACGTACAAAAGATGAGAATTTATTGTTTATTCACATTATAAAATATCTATTCTTATAGTAAAATTATATGCGAATATTCAAAATTGTCAACCCTGCTTACAGGCAGGAAGGGGCTCTGTGGTGGTTATCTTTCAATACTCTGCAGCAATGCTTCGATGGTTGGGTTGTTCAGCATTTTATCCAGTGGATAGGGAATTGATGGCAGGGGCTGTCCCGCCAGAACCAGTTTGGCATAGCGGTCCGGGTGAAACGGTTCCAGGGAGATGGGCAGCTCGTTTCCGCTGATTAATCCAGCCAGGATTTTCCCCACCAGCGGCCCGGGACAGAATCCTTCGGCATGAAAACCAGCCGCGATGAAAAATCCCGGCGCGCCGGGCACTGCGCCGATATATGGCTCACCATCCGGCGTGTACTCGGTGATGCCAGAAAAACCGCGCAGGATGGCCAGTTCCTTTAGCCAGGGCAGCACCTTGCACCAGCGTTCAGCCTGGATGACGGCTGTTTCGTAATGGACATGCTGGCTGTATTGGTCGTTGCGCGTCCCGGCAGACCCTAGCACCAGGTTGCCGGTGCGGGTTGGGCGGATGTAGCCTAGTCCGCTGAAGGACACCCAGCAAGGAATAGCCGGTGCCGGTTGGCGCTCAGTAATGAGCAACTGGCTGCGCCCGGGGCCGATGAGGATTGGGCAGCCAGCCTCAGCGTTAAAGCGTGATGCCCACGGACCGGCAGCGTTGACCACTGCCTGTGCTTCCACCTCGCCGCGGGTTGTCCTCACCCCGCATACCGCTGAGCCTTGCCGAAGCAGTCCGGTCACCGGAGTGTTGCATAGGATCTTAACCCCCAGCAAGCGCCCAGCCCGCGCAAAAGCTGGGGTAACCAGCATGGGGTTGGCAATCCCGTCCGTTGCACAGAATTTGCCAGCAATAGGTCTGAGTTGCAGCCCGGGTATCCGGGCGCGACATTCTTGCGCGGTGAGCATACGCACCGCTTTCAAGCCGTGCGCCTGCTCCCAGGCGGTTTCCTGCTCCAGTCCTTGGGCTGCCTGCTCATCAAAGGCAATCTTCAGGTTACCGCTGCGGATGTATTCTAGGTCTGCGCCCAGTTCCTCGCCCAGGGAGGCCCAAAGCCTGACGCTTTCCATGGCCAGCGGTAGGGCTGCCTTGCGACCTTGCTGACGCACGCCGCCGCCGTTGCGGCCTGACGCCTCCAAGCCCACGGCAGGATCTTTTTCGAAGAGCATGACCTGCAAGCCCTGCTTTGCCAGATAATACGCGGTTGCGCAACCAACAATGCCTCCACCGATTATGGCAACATCTGTCTTCATGCTCTCAATCACCCTGCCAGGCGAAACGATCTGGCCTGAATGCTGCCAGTGAGAGACCAGCGTCGCCGCCCGTCACCAGCTCTGCCATGATTTTCCCCACCATCGGTCCCAGGCAGAACCCTTGCCCGCTGAAACCTGAAGCTGTATAAAAACCCTGCAGGGAGGGGACAGCTCCTATGTAGGGTTCTTTGTCCGGTGTGTATTCGGTGATCCCGGAGAAGGCACGCAGGAAGGTCACTACTTGCAGCCAGGGCAGGATCTCAAGCATATCCCTGGTTTTCTCGGCGATCCCGGCATAATCCACCCGGTGATCGAACGCCTCGTTCTGCGCTGGCTCCAGACCGATGACTAGGTTTCCAGACCTGGACTGTAGCGCATATCCCCACCAGCCAAAGCGCAGGAAGGGTATAAAGCGGCGCGGCTGGCGATCGGTGATAATGAGGGTGTCCAGCCCGGGTCGGATGGGAGTATGGCAGCCGGCCATGGCGTTGAATTGGGCAGCCCATGGTCCAGCGGCGTTGATAACCACCTCAGCTTCAATTTCGTTTTGCCCGGTGAGCACGCCGCTCACCCTGCTGCCCCGGGTGAGCAATCCTGTGACGGCGGTGCGAGTGCGAATTTCAACCCCTCGCCGGGCAGCGGCGCGCGCAAACGCGCCCGGTACCCGCATGGGATTGGCCATGCCGTCCGTCGGGCACAGTTTCCCTGCCAGGGTTCGCTCGGTCAGGCCGGGGACGATTACCCGGCACTGGGCAGCTGTAAGCATGCACACCTCAACCAAGCCCTGTGCGTGTTCCCATGCAACCTCGCTTTCCAGCTCTTCAGGTTTACCTGTCTCCCAGACCAGCTTAAGATTCCCGGTGCGCGTATATTCCAGGTCACATTCGAGTTCTTGCGCCAGCGTAGCCCACAGACGCACGCTGCTCATGGCAATGGGCAGCGCTGCTTTTCGACCCTGCTGACGTACGCCACAGGCGCAGCGACCTGAAGCCTCTAACCCGACCGCGGCTTCCTTCTCGAAGACGATCGCCCGGACACCCTTCTTCGCCAGGTAGTACGCCGTGGCGCAGCCGATGATGCCTCCTCCGATATTGGCTACCTGGGTCTTTGTCACGCGTCAGAATCCTTGATTTGAATCTCACTGCCTGGGGTGTAAATCGTTTGTTCCCCTACCGCAAAGCGCCCTGGCGCGAAAGGTGTCAGGGAAACTTCAGGCTCCTCCCCCAGGAGCAGCTCAGCCATCAGCTTCCCGACCATTGGACCCACGCAGAAACCCTGGCCATGAAACCCGGCGGCTGTATAATATCCAATTACGCCGGGGACGGCGCCAATATATGGTTCTTTATCCGGTGTATATTCGGTGATTCCCGAGAAAGCTCGCAGGAAGTGCAGGTCTCCCAGCCAGGGGACCAGCTCTGTCACCAGCCTGGCTTTCAATGCCAGGTCGGGATGGTCAACGGCAGTGCGGTAGGTGACATTGGGCTTGCCATCAATGCCCAGCAAAACGTTTCCGGACATGGTCTGCAGGATATAACCAGCGCTCTCAATCGTAGTGAAGGGCAGTTTGCGGTAGGGCTGGCGCTCAGTGATCAATAACTGGCTCAACCCGGGCAGGATTGGGGTGTAGCAGCCTGCCATCTCGTTGAAACGTGCTGCCCAGGGGCCGGCGCAGTTGACCACGTTTAGCGCTTCGATCTCGCCGTTCTCGGTGGTCACCCCGCAGACCCGTGAACCCTGGAACAGCAAGCCGGTGGCTGCGATGCGGGTTCTGATCTGCGCTCCCAGGCGGATGGCTGCCCGGGCGAATGCTGGCGTCACCCTCATGGGGTTGGCCAGGCCGTCTGTGGGGCAGAGCTTGCCCGCCAGCGTGCGCACGGTCAGGCCAGGAACAAGAGCCTGGCACTCCGCCGACGTGATCATACGCACCTCTGCCAGCCCGTGAGCGTGTTCCCAGGCCATTTCTTTCTCCAGCTCTGCTAACCGGGCCTCGCTCAAGGCGATTTTCAAGTTACCCACACGGGTATATTCCAGATCGCAATTTAGCTCAGCGGGCAGGGTTGCCCACAAGCGCACTGCCGCCATTGCCAGCGGAAGGGCCGCGGTGCGTCCCTGCTGGCGAACACCGCAGGCACACCTGCCGGAAGCCTGCAGCCCAACGGCTGCCCCTTTTTCAAGCAGGGTTACTTGGCAGCCTCTCTTTGCCAGGAAATAGGCGGTGGCACACCCGACCAATCCTCCGCCGATGATCAAAAAGTCCGTTTTCATTTTGCCTCTGAAGTGGCAGCTCCGGTAGCCAGCACCTTCAACGGGATCGGATGGAGCGGCGGGCGAACGGTGAATGGCTGGATCTCAGCCAGCGGTTGACCGGTGGCCTGGGCAATGTACGGCGCAATCAGCACGCTGCAAAAGCGACCCTGGCAGTAGCCCATCCCGGCGCGAGTATATAGCTTGACCTGGTGTAGGTCGGTTGCGCCGTCTGCCAGCGCCTGTTTCACCTGCTGCAGGGTTACCTCTTCACAGCGGCACATCAGGGTGTCCTCCCGGGCAAGCTGCCCCAACCTGGGGCGGAAGGCATAGATGGTCTGCAGGGCGGATGCCAGGCGGTTGAGATGGCGCAGCTTTTTAACCGCTGGAGCGAGCAGCCTGCCAAGCTCTTCTTGCTTGATGGCTCCAAGCTGGGCAGCCGCAGTCAGCCCGGCAATCTGTCCCTCGACCAGGGCTACCTTAGACCCGGCAATGTCGGTCACATCGCCTGCCACGAAAATGCCCGCCTGGCTTGTTTCCATGGTCTCGTTATGCGCGGGAGCAAACCAGCCTAGCTTGACATCGAAGTGTAACTGGCAGCCCAACGCAGCAGCCAACTGAAATGCCGGCAACAGACCATACCCCAGGCAGACGGCATCCACTTCGTAATGACGCTCAGTGCCTGGGATCGGGGCACCCTGGGCATCCAGCCGGGCGATGGTGGCTTGTTCGACAGATTCTTTCCCGCTGGCTGAGAGGATGGCGTGGTTGAACAGCAGGGGTACCCGATGACTGCGCAATGCACTCATGTATTGCCAGGCTTCGCTCAGTCGGTCCCAATGTCCCCAAAAAGCGGGCGCCTTCTGCCAGCTCTGCAATGGATTCGCAGCCTCCGCCACACATACCACCTGTGCGCCGGTTTTCAGCAACGCACCCGCCAGAGCCAGTTGCAGCGGACCCAACCCCGACAGCAAGATGCGCCTGCCAGGGAGCACCCATTGGGTTTTGAGCAGGCGTAGGGTAGCCCCAGCGCCTAGGATGCCAGGTAGCGTCCAGCCGGGGAATGCCAGCGGACGGTCATATGCGCCAGTTGCCAGGATGAGCCGGTCAGTCTTCAGCAGCATGCTCTGTTCATTATTTGCCAGTGCCAGGGTACGCCCATCGAACGCGCCCCACACTTGGGTGTTGTAGAACTTGCGAATCCTGGGGTGGTCCAGCTTCTTCAAGATTTCCGGTGCATCCTGCCGGCCTGAGTAAGCATCCAGCGCCTGGGTAAAATTGAAGTCTGGGGGGGCCTGGCGGTAATATTGTCCGCCCGGCAACGGGTTGTCATCGATCAGGGTGACATCCACGCCAGCCTGGGCCGCAGTGAAGGCTGCCATGATGCCCGCTGGGCCAGCCCCGACAACCGTGAGAGGGGTGGGGGTGAGATATACCATCAGATTGTCCTTTCAACTTGGTCACCGGGTTGGGCCAGGGTCAAGCAGGCGCGCACGTTCGGCTGCCCGTTGACGGTCACCAGGCAGTCGAAGCACAGTCCCATCCCGCAGAAAGGCCCGCGCGGCTCTCCTGAGAGGGGCGTGTGGCGGAACATACGCCAGCCCTGCGCCAGCAGCACCGCTGCGATCGTCTCACCGGGATAAGCGATCACAGGGCTCCCATTAACGTGGATGGTGAAAGGTTCTCCGCGGCTAATGCCGAGTTTTATTCTCAGGTCATTTTCCATGGTTATTTATCCTTATTACATACGTACCCTGTTCTTCCTCAATCATTCCCCAAGCCCGGCAATAGCTGCCAGGGCATCTGCCTTGCTGACCATCAGCCCGCGTTCGCCTTACATGACCCCACCGATGGCTGGTGCAACAGGTGTAAAGAGTAGGTTATCCAGATGCTCAACCATCCGTCCCAGGGTTATCCCCTTCAACACGTCGGCGCCGACCTCGGAATCCGGGTACCGGAGTCCCTCCTGTCCAGCCTCGACAAAAGCTTCCCGTGTCCAATGGCGCAGCGGCTGGTTCAGGGTCGGCAGGGCTGGGATGAACATGCCCAGTGTTTCCATTACCCGCCGCAGCCCATCGCGTCTCTGCACCACCAGCTCCGGGTGGATTGCCCGAGCTCGCCCACCTCCACCCGGAGAGCGTCATTGCCCTCGCGCGTGGCTGTGACGTGCGAGTTGCCCCCGTGCGGGCTTTCCCTCGGATGACATATGGCAGGCCGAAGGCTTCTGCCAGCGCCAGTGCCTGGCAATCCTGGGATAGGCTGCCTGAGGTGTGATAAGCCACATTGGCGAGGGTCACCGTTGGGGTCGCCAGGGAAGATACGGTTTACGTTGACCTTGTCCGCCGGTGGAGATAAAAAACCAACGACAGGTGGAGGCGCGCCGTACCGGTTGAGACAGCTCCATACCTGGAGGCTTTTTCCCCTCGTGCGGCCTGGATGGGTCCAATTTGTAAGCGAGGCATAAAGTCCTCTGGTCGTACCCCAATGCGCTTGGTTATGAGTAATGGGGCATGACCTGGATCAGGCGGTTACTTTTTCTTGGGGGTGCTGACGATCAACATGGTGACCGTTTCGATAATCTCGGTAATCTCATGCACCGTACCGGCTGGAGTGTAATAATAGCAGCCCGGTTCCAGCTCAACTTCTTCATTTCCCTGCCGCAATTTTAACCTGCCCTTGATGATATAGGCGATCTGTGATTCGTCATGAGCATGACCGCTGAATTTCACCCCCGGCTCAAAAGTCCACTCTTCAACGCTGAACACAGAGGGGTCGTGGATCGGTCGACGTTCGGAGACGCCGGGACGTCCTGGGAAAATTGGCATATCCTTATTGAGCGAGATCATAATAGTTTCTCCTGGGTTAATGTATCCCGTCTGTCTTTGTCAGTAGTTCAAAAGCGCAGGCAGTCAAAACCTGGCCTGCATCCTGTTTGGGGATTCTCCCGGTCTGGGTAGTAATTATTCCATCGTAGTGATGGTCGGTTTCCATTCTAGCGCAGGTTTCTCAGCTGGCTCGGGAAGCTTCCAGTTCAGATCTACCTCAGTCTGAGCAAGCGCCTGCTCGAAGTCAGCGATCAGGTCCTCAGCATCTTCCAGCCCGGTTGATACCCGGATGAACCCCGGATACATGCCAAATTTGATCCGGTCTTCCATGCTCCACTCGTAGTGTGACATCCAGCCGGTCTCAATCATGGTCTCCGCCTGGCCAAAGCTAGTGCCGATTTTACAGATCTTGAGCTTGTTGGCCATTATAGTGGCGACCTCGTCGCCGCCTTTGATGACAAATGATATCATCCCACCGCAGCCTGACAACAGCCGCCTGGCTATTTCGTAGTGTGGATGGCTGGGCAGGCCTGGATAGAACACCCGTGCTACTTTTGGGTGTCCTTCCAGGTACTCAGCCAATGCTTGAGCGTTGTGGTTGTGCTGCGGAACGCGCAGGTGCAGCGTTTTTAATCCTTGGAGGACGAGCCAGGCATTGAAAGGGCTGATCGCCGCACCGATGCGCGGGTACAATCCGTGTCGGATTTCCTTGATCAGCTTCGCGTTGGAAATAATCGCTCCGCCGACCGCGTTGCCGTGCCCGCAAAGATACTTGGTCAATGAGCAGGCCACGATATCCACGCCCAGTTCGAAGGATCGCAGATTCATTGGGGTTGCACAAGTATCATCCACGATCACCAGGATGCCACGTTCGTGGGCAACCCGAACAGCTTCATCGAGATCGATGACAGTTATGAGGGGATTGTTCGGGACATCCAGGATCAGGACCTTGGTGCGGTCGGTGAAGAATTGTGGAAAATCCTTGATGTCGTCGCTCAGCACCAGGCTGCAGTTGACGCCCATTTTTCCCTCGAGGATCAGTTGCGCGATGTTGTGCGTCAGGCGATAGTTGCGTCCCATAACAACATGATCCCCCGGATTGAGCAGATGCATCAGGCAGTAGTTGATAGCTGCCATGCCTGAGGCGGTGGCTAGCGCGGCTTCGGTGCCGTACAGCTCGGCCAGCCGGCTCTCCAACAGGCGGATGGTGGGATTGCTCGAGGCTGCCCGAGTGTACATTGGATATGTGAGACCACCAAAAATGGAATTCTGGTGCTCCTCGACGGTCTCGAAGGCAAATGTAGAGCTGGGATGGATGGCTTCCACCACCGGCCCCGTGGGAAGTGCGTGGTCATAAGGGCCATGCCCACCGTGGATTGCTGCTGTACCGAGGCTGTATTTTCTATCCATTGCTATCTCTCCTTTGTAGTTGGTTATCTTGGGGATGGGCAGTCTCGCACTGATGAATGGTTGCAAGACCCGTTAAAGAAATAACATATATTCATATACTGAAATAATTATTTACATTTTGAATATTATAGCAATACAGCACACAAATGTCAACCGGCACGCGTTAGTTCACATAAAATGTTACCGAAATACAATCGTTAGGTCAAAAGAAAATGTTACCGAGGCCTACGATGT
>FWPU01013052.1_pt1 | contig 10709 bp, 9 predicted proteins | sample 2228361 | NCBI WGS metagenome assembly FWPU01 (sample SAMEA103939777, study PRJEB20133) | metagenome | reverse complement strand
TGGTGTCTGAGATAACGGGATTCAATGATTTTGTTACCCGTATCCATGACGATTAATTTTACTGCGACAGAACCTATATCCAGACCTGTGTAAATCATAATTAATATATTTTAACAAATTAAAAATTTATAGTGAAATTTACGGTTGTTTTATGGTATTTTTAAATATGGACAAAAACAGTATTTTAAAGGAAGCACAGAAGTATGTCACAAAGGGGCAGATAGATAAGGCAATTGCTGAATACGAGAAACTCTTTGACCAGCATGATGGAAATATATTTAATACCGTTGGTGATCTCTATCTTAAGAAAGGTGATAAGGTAAAGGCAGCAGAGGTCTATAGAAAAGCAAGCCCTTTTTTTAAGGAAGATGGTTTTTATGATAAAGCAAAGGCTGTTTATAAGAAACTACTCAATATCAACCCACATGATCTCAATGCCCTTATCTCATTCGGTGAACTAAACGAAGAAAAGAAACTCTATCCTGAGGCTATTAAGTATTACCTTGCTGCTGCAGAGATACTTGCAAGGGAAAAAAGAAAGTCCGAACTCGTTGATTTATACAACAGGATTCTGAATCTCTCACCATCTAACCTTCAGTTGAGGATAAAGGTTGCTGATATATTTTTAAGAGAAGGAATTATTGATGAGGCAGCAAAGCACTACAGTTATGCAGGTAAGTATTATGAGGAATCGGGAGAGTCTGAAATGGCAATAGATTTTTATAAAAAGGCAATTTCCATAAATCCTGCTGATAAGGTTGCGAATCTGGGAATATCGGAGTTACTCATTAAAAAGGGTGACCTGAGGACAGGCAAGGAATATCTTAAAAGACTCGTTGAGTCCGATCCGAGTAATATCGATCTTCTCGAGAAGTATATAGATATACTTATTAAGACAGGCGAGGATGCTACAGGGGTAGTCGAAAGGTTTGTCTCCATTTCACCAGAAAATATAAATGCGAGAAAACTTCTTGCAAAACTTTATATTAATAAAGGAGATAGAAGTGGTGCATGGAATATCATTGAACCTATACTTGATGAATTCATATCCTATGGAGATGGAGATGTTATAGATATTTTGAATGAACTGAAGGAGATCTCTCCCGTTGAATGTATGAGAAGACTCGTTGTTTTTTATAAAAAGATTGGTGATACAGAAAAGGCATTCCAGGAGATCGTGAATCTCGGAGACTATTACTCAAGTGAAGGTCTTACTGAGGATGCCATTTCATGCTATAAAGAGGCGAAAATGATGAATCCTAATGATCCATATGTTGATGCCAAACTTATGGAACTTGGAGAAAGTCAACAGGTTACATCTGAAGAGGTCGGAATAGCAGAGGAAGAGAAGAGTGTCGAAGAGATCATGCAGGAGGCAGAGATATTTCTTAAGTTTGGTGTCTATGAAGAGGCAAGGAAGAGGCTCGAAACACTCAAGGCAAGATATCCAGAGAATATAGACGTGCATCAGAAATTGAAACAACTCTATATTGAGACAGATGATAGAGAGATGGCAGTGACTGAATGCCTCATTATTGCTGAACTTCTAAAGATGGATGGAAGAATCTCTGAGGTAGAGGATATCCTGAATGAGGCATTTTCTATGTCTCCTGATGACCCTCGACTTAAGGGAAGGAGAATCACTTCAGAAGGGACTATAGAAGAACCACAAGTGGAAGAGAGACCCGTTACATATCGTGAATACTCGAAGGAAGAGTATGTCGATACATTCAATGAGGCTGATTTTTATGAAAAGCAGGGTCTCATAGATGAAGCTTTAAAGATTTACAGAAAGCTTCTTGATATCTTTCCTGGCGATAGGGAGTTAATAGCCAAGATTGAGTTTTTATCAGAGAAAGAAAAGACAGAGGTCGAGAGAATACCTGAGGAGACCTTTACAGAATCCATAATGGAGGAGTCAGTAAAGGAGGTGTCTGATGTTGTTGACCTCACATCTATTGTTGGTGAAACAGAAGAGAAGGAGCCTGAACTTACAGAGGATGTGAGGAGTATTTTCGAGGAGTTCAAAAAGGGGCTTGAGGCTGAGGTTAGTGAGGAAGATATAGAGACGCACTATAACCTTGGAATAGCCTATAAAGAGATGGGACTTATTGATGATGCTATTAAGGAGTTTCAGCTCACAAAAAATGTGCCAGAAAAATACATTTCATCAATGAATATGCTCGCTATTTGTTATAAAGAAAAGGGTCTTTATAAGATTGCACTCGATACCCTCGAGGAGGTATTAACTCGTATCAACAAGGATTCAAATGAATTTCTCGCTATAAGGTATGAGATGGCAGAGATTTATGAGAAGATGGGTGATCTAAGTAAGGCATTTGAGCTCTATATGGAGGTATTTGGGATTGATTCAACCTTCAGAGATGTTTCAAAGAAGGTGGAGATACTCAGGAGGAGTATATCTCCTGAAAGGGCAGGTTTGAAACAGGATAAACCACTTCCTCCTCCCCCAACTAGAAAAGACAGGATATCATATATTTGATTTCTCTGTATTTTTTTGTATAATAATTCAATATGGATCAACTCACTTATTATGGACTGAAAGAATACCCCTTTTCGAATGTGGTGGAGAGCAAATTCTACTATAAGAGTAAGCAGCATACCGAGGCCATTATAAAACTCAAACATGCCATAGATACAAGAAGAGGCCTTGCGGTTGTGATAGGTGATATAGGAGCAGGAAAGACCACCCTTGCAAGGAGACTTCTCGAGGAACTTGATGAAACAAGGTATGAGGCAGCATTACTCGTTATTATCCACTCATCAGTGAGTTCAGACTGGTTACTGAGAAAGTTTGCGATGCAACTCGGAGTTAAGGATATAAAGGATGATAAGATCGAGATAATAGGTCAGATCTACAGAAGACTTCTTGAGATATGTGAAGAGGGTAAAATCGCTGTGGTTCTTCTCGATGAGGTCCAGATGCTCAAGACAAAGGAACTTATGGAAGAGTTCAGGGGACTTCTTAATATGGAACTCCCTGATGGTAAGATGGTCAATTTTGTCTTCTTCGGACTTCCTGAACTCGATAATATCCTTTCCCTCGATGAACCTTTAAAACAGAGGGTTGGAATAAAGATAACACTGAAGCCATTTGATGAGAAGGAGACAGAGGAGTATATCATGCATAGATTGTCCGTGGCGGGAGCAAGGGAAAATATCTTTTCACCTGATGCCATTAATATGATTTATAAATACTCAAAAGGTATACCTAGACTGATAAATACCATATGTGACAATGCACTCCTTGAAGGCTATCTCTCAAAAAAGAATAATGTAGACAGATCAATAATAGAGACCGTTATAGTGGACCTAGGGCTTAATTCAGAGAAGGTTCTGAGTAAATAGATTACAGGATTTCTATCTCCTTTACCTTCATTATAATCTCTCCGTTTTTAGGGATCGTAATATTTATCTTCGATGGAAAATAGAGTGAATCAATATTATTGATGGCTGAAATCTTTTCTGGTTCTGAATAGAGGATGGATATGGTGAATGACCTGTCAAGATAAATATATTGTTGGAACGGGATGAGACTTCTCCTTTCAAGGAATACCTTTCTCCATGAGTTTCTTAATATGACCGTATCATCTATTTTCTGAATCTCCATCTCCTCTATATTCCACCACATGAAGGTATTTCTGAGACCTTCAATCAATAAAATAGCCTTTTCCTTGTTTAGATTCTTTCCTTTCATTTCTATACTGTTTCCCTCTGTCTTTATCTCTGATATGAGGAATCCCATTGAGTAGATACTCAGTTTTGTCTCTTCACCATTTATTTTCAGGGATGCATCTCCAGAGATGGTTTCATCATTCCTTTTGAGATTGATGCTGAATATGAACTTCATATTTTTTATCTTCTTCAATTCCTGCAGATACTCTTCGGGTGTTAATCTCTGCTCTGGTGAAAATGTCAATCTTTTTGCACACGAAAGTGTGATTATAAGGAGGATTATGGCTATAATGCTAAGAGATGATTTCGATAACATTCCTTATATCCCTTACACCTATAATCTTTATGCCAGTATAGTTTTTGATCCTTCCTGCATTTCCTTCAGGTATAATCGCAATCCTGAATCCTATTTTCGAGGCTTCCTTTAATCTCAATTCAGCCTGGCTTACCATTCTCACCTCTCCTGAAAGTCCGACCTCTCCAAATATAACGGTATCAGGATGAATTTTTATATTCTTAAATGAAGAGACTATTGCTGATATAAGTGCAAGGTCTGTTCCTGGTTCATCGACCCTAAGACCACCAGCCACATTCACAAATATATCCATGCCTCCAAGAAGAATGCCTGCCTTTTTTTCGAGCACAGCAATCAAAAGATTAACCCTGTTATAATCCACTCCTATCGTGGTTCTCCTTGGCACGCTGAATGTAGCAGGGCTCACGAGTGCCTGGAATTCTATGAGGATGGGTCTCGTTCCTTCAATAGTAGAAGTTACTGCAGTACCTGTGAGGTCATCAGGCCTTTCTGAGAGGAATAACTCAGATGGATTCTCTATCTCAACGAGGCCATGTTCAGTCATCTCGAATACCCCAATCTCATTGGATGCTCCGAATCTGTTCTTTATGGTTCTGAGTATCCTGTATGCATAACTCTTCTCACCCTCAAAGTATATTACTGTGTCGACGAGATGTTCTAAAACCCTCGGACCTGCTATTGAACCTTCCTTTGTCACATGTCCTATTATGAAAGTCGTGATCCCTGATGATTTCGTGAGTGTCATTATCCTTGATGCGCATTCCCTTACCTGACCCACAGAGCCAGGTGCACCGGGAAGTTCCTGTGTATAGATGGTCTGTATCGAATCTATGACCATGAAATCAGGTTTTATCTCATTTATTCCTTCTATTATATTTTCGAGACAGGTTTCTGAGAGTAGATAGATACCTGAAGAGTCTATCCCAAACCTCTCTGCCCTCAGTTTTATCTGTTCAAGGGATTCCTCACCCGATACATAGAGTGACTTTCCATCATTCTTCGTGAGACCATGAAGGGCCTGAAGTATGAGTGTAGATTTTCCTATGCCGGGGTCACCACCTATGAGAATAAGTGAGCCATTAACTACACCTCCACCAAGAACCCTGTCGAATTCCCTGATTCCTGTCGATAATCTTTTATTCACGATAGATTTAACATCCCTTATCAACACAGGTGAAACTCGTTTTGCAGGCGAACTAAGCCCTTTCTTTGTCTTTATCTCCTCGACCATGGTATTCCATCCTCCACAATCAGGACACCTTCCGAGCCATTTCATCGAGATGAAACCACAGGACTGGCATTGATACACAATTGATTCTTTTTTCATATAGATAGTATACCCATACCTTTACCAAAAAATCTTGCCCTCTTAATAGCATCATTTATGTATGACTTTGCTATCTTCATGGATTCATATATCTCCATGCCTTTTGCGAGGTTTGCTGTGATTGCTGAGGAAAATATACATCCTGTTCCATGAAATTCTCCTTTTATCTTTTCACCACTGAAGATATGGAATTCTCTGTCATAAAGGATATCTATCGATTCATCTTCTCCAAAATGGCCTCCTGTAATAATGGGTGAGTCACAACCCAATTCCTTTAATCTTACGAGGGCCTTCTTAATTGTCTCGAGGTCAGTTATCCTCACTCCTGTGAGGAGTTCTGCCTCGTATAGATTTGGTGTTATTACTCTTGAAACAGGCAAGAGGAGTTCCCTTATGAGGTCTATAACACCATCTTCACATAGATTAACACCTGTTGATGATATACTTACAGGATCGATGACGAGGTTCTTGAGTTTATATTCATCTATTATCAGGCGAACTGTTCTCACATTTTCCCTACTGTAAAGCATTCCTGTCTTTAATGCATCTGGCTTAATATCATCAAGGAGTATCCTCAATTGTTTTTCGAGGGCATTTCCTTCAATGGGAATTACATAACTCACCCCTATAGTATTCTGTGCGGTTATGGATGTGACTACAGAAATGCCGTGTACATCGAAGGACCTGAAGACCATTAGGTCAGCTTGTAAACCAGCACCACCTGTTGGGTCTGAACCTGCGATTGTTAATGCAATACTCATAATATTTATAAAGCCGGGAATGGGATTCGAACCCACGGCCTGCCGATTACGAATCGGCTGCTCCACCGCTGAGCTATCCCGGCTGTATCTATTTTAGCATAATAAAAAGATTGGAGAATGCTCTGTGATTACGAAAGATAGTCCTTTTAGAATCAGTTAATGACACTTATTGCATACATACCTGAAATCTTTTTTATCGACTTACTTCTTTTGTTTATACTTTCAACATTGGTTCTGTCTTTTCTGATTTTTGATTTTATTCAATAAAGTCTTAAAACTCTGTTATAATATGAATTGTTTTTAATATGAAAAGCAGTAATAACAACATCGTGTGGCATCATGTGAGGGTTACGAGAGAAATGAGGGAGGCCCTCAATAAGCACAGGAGTGTACTTGTGTGGTTTACAGGTCTTCCAAGTTCCGGGAAATCGACCATTGCTCATGGAGTCGAAGAGGTACTTTTCAGTAATGGTTGCAGGACATATGTTTTTGATGGTGATAATGTGAGACATGGACTTTGTTCTGACCTCGGTTTTTCAAAGGAAGACAGGAAAGAGAATTTGAGAAGGATTGCCGAGATGTCCAGATTGTTTATTGATGCAGGAATAATTGTCCTTGCTGCTTTTGTATCACCATTCAGGGAAGATAGAGAGATGATAAAGAATATAGTTGGCAGAGGTGATTTTATCGAGATATATTGTAAATGTCCTGTTGATGTTTGTGAACTGAGGGATCCAAAGAATCACTATAAAAAGGCGAAGATGGGTGAGATAAAGGAGTTTACAGGAGTAAGTTCTCCTTATGAGGAACCGTTAAATCCTGAACTTATCCTGAATACAGCAGATGTTTCTGTCGAGACGAATATAAAGAATGTAATAAATCTTTTAATTAAAAGGAACATAATTAATCCTTTCTGATGCAGGCAATTATAAACAATCTTATAAACATATCCATTCTTGCAGGCAGAAGAATACTCGAGATTTATAACTCTGATTTTTCCTTTGAGATCAAGTCGGACAACTCACCACTCACCATTGCAGATAGGGAATCTCATAGAATAATAACTGAAGGATTAAAGTGGTGCTATCCTGATATACCTTTGATGAGTGAAGAGGGAATAGATGTATCTTATGATACAAGAAGAGGATGGAAGAATTATTTTCTCATCGATCCCCTTGATGGCACAAAGGAGTTCATAAAGAGAAATGGTGAGTTTACAATTAATTTAGCTTTGATGGAAAAAGATGCACCTATAGCAGGTCTTATATTCATACCTGTTAAAAGAACGATATACTATGCAATGAAAGACCATGGTTCCTATAAACTATGTCTGGATAATATTGAAAAGACTGTTATATCAGATGGAGTTATGGAAAAACTGTCAACAAGATTGCCAATTTATAAAAGGAATGGTGCTCGAGATAGTATAATTGTAGCAGGAAGCAGATCCCATAAGTCAGAGAGAATGGATGCCTTTCTGCAATCATTAAGAAACAGATACAGGGAGATAAAGTTTATCCCTGCAGGGAGTTCACTGAAGTTTTGCCTCATTGCAGAGGGGTTGGCAGATATATATCCAAGGTTTGGAACAACCATGGAGTGGGATACTGCAGCGGGCCAGATAGTAGTCGAAGAGTCAGGCGGTCAAGTTTTGGATTTAGAGACCCATGAACCTTTGAAATACAATAAAAAAGACATGAAAAATCCATGGTTTATAGCGATAAATGACTTTGAAAAGAGAGATAACAGAATTATTTAATGCACTTTTTAGCAGGAAGTCAAACAGTCTAAAGAGTAGACTTGCAAGAGGTGCGCTTGGAACATTTATCCTCAAGATAATTTCAGTATCTATATCCTTTTTTTCAGCCCTTTTACTTGCAAAGATATTAAAGGCAGAAGGGTATGGTATTTACTCCTATGTAATGTCCCTTATAGGGATTCTTGGCATACCAACCCTCATGGGATTTGATAGATTATTAATAAAAGATGTATCAGCATACACTACCAGGTCAGAGTGGGGCTTTTTAAGGGGTCTATTAAGATGGACGAATACCACTGTTGTTATTATCTCTGGTATCATTATATTGTTCTCGATTATTCTTATCCGCCTCTTTTATTATACTTTCAATCCAGAAATTATAACTCCATTCATTCCAGCTTTATTTCTTTTACCCCTTTTTGCAATGATGAGACTCAGACAGACAACCCTTCAGGGATTAGAGAAGGTTGTGGAAGGTCAACTTCCAGAGATGCTTATCCAGCCTTTCTTGTTTGTTCTTATGGTTTTGATTGTCTATCTTTTAATAAATAATGTAAATGTCACACTGGTTATTGTTATTAATCTTATCTCAACTACAGTCGCTTTCTTAACAGGTATATATTTATTAAAAAAAAATCTACCCTTGCCTTTAAAGAATGCCATACCTGTATATAAGAAAGATGAATGGCTTCATGTAGCATTACCATTGCTCTTATTGAGTGGAATACAGGTGTTCAATTACAGGATTGGTACTGTTTTTCTTGGTGTATTGAGTGACACATACGAGGTTGGTATCTTTACTGTTGCACTAAGGAGTGCTGAATTGATAAATTTTCCACTTATTGCTGTAAATACTGCTATTGCACCTGTAGTGTCTCGTTTTTATGTATCTGGTGATATGGAGAGTCTACAGAGACTCATAACTAAGAGCACAAGGCTGATGTTATTAGTCTCATTCCCTATGGCACTTGTATTTATAATATTTGGAAAATGGTTTTTGCTTTTATTCGGTCAGGAATTTACAAAAGGCTCATTTGCACTCGCAATCATGAGTGCAGGACAACTCTTTAATGTTTCTATGGGTTCAGTTAGAATATTGTTGATCATGACAGGCCATGAAAGATATGCAGTGATGGGTTTTATTGTAGCAACTTTATTAAAGATAATTCTGAATATAATTCTTGTACCCCTCTGGGGTGTTAATGGTACTGCATTTGCTGAGACATTAAGTATAGTTACATGGAATACATTACTCGCTATATGGGTTTATAAAAAGATTGGAATTCATTCGACTGTTTTTGGTAGAATTTTATGACATGAAAAAGCCTGATTTTTTTATAGTAGGTGCTCCAAAGTGTGGCACTACTGCAATGTATAATTATCTCAATCAGCATCCTGAGATATTTATGCCTAAGAAGAAGGAACCACATTTTTTTGGCAGTGATCTATATTCACCTTGGTATATCAGAGATATAAATGCTTATCTGTCATTATTTAAAGATGTGAAGAATAAAAAAAGGATTGGTGAGGCATCTGTCTGGTATTTGTACTCAAAAAGTGCTGCATATGAAATAAAGGAGTTTAATCCAGATGCACAGATTATCATTATGTTGAGAAATCCTGTTGATATGATGTATTCACTTCATGCCCAGCGAGTTTATAATGGAAATGAAGATATTCTTGATTTTGAAGAGGCATTAAATGCAGAAGAAGATAGAAAAAAAGGTTTAAGGATGCCTCCTCATCCAGGTCTTACCTGTGCCATGTTTTATCGTGATGCAGCCAGGTTTACTGAGCAGGTAAAGAGATACCTTGATGTCTTTGGCAGGAATAAGGTTCATATCATTATATACGATGATTTTAAGAATAATACAGCCATTGTGTATAAAGAGACCCTACATTTTCTTGGTGTGGATGAAGACTTTACACCTGATTTTAAGGTCATAAATCCAAATAAGGTTGTAAGAAGCAGATTTTTGAGGGACTTTTTACAGATGCCACCTGATTTTGCAAGGCTATTGGTTAAGATATTTATACCATGTCGAGGGAATCGACAGAAAATAATAGAAAGACTAAAAAGATGGAATACGATTTATAAACCCAGATCTCCAATGAATCCTGAACTCAGAAAAAGATTGATACTTGAATTCGAAACTGAAATAAGAGAACTTGGTAAATTAATAGGTCGGGATCTAAGGATGTGGTATAACCCAGATGAATAAGAAAATTGATACCTGACAATATTATGTTTGGAACTTATCGTGCATTACTTGCATTAATGGTTGTTATTACTCATATTGGCGGGTTGCCCGTGATAGGTGGATATGCAGTATTTGGTTTTTATATACTTAGCGGTTATCTTATGACTTTAATTATGCATAAAACTTATGGCTATACTCGAGATGGAATATTTAAGTATGCACTCAACAGGTTTTTGAGAATATACCCTCTTTACTGGGTTTCAATATTATTCTCCATAGCAATAGTGCTACTTACTGGAGAACAGTATTCATCTACTTATCATCGGGCTATATATATTCCCGGAGAGATTTCCGAAGTATTGCGAAATGTATTTATTTTTTTTCCATTAAGAGAGGTACCAAGGTTATCTCCTCCTACATGGGCATTAACAGTAGAGTTATTTTTTTATATCTGTATTGGATTTGGAATTTCAAAAAATCAAAAATTCACAATTATCTGGCTTACAGTCAGTATATTTTATCATCTAATAGTAAATATCTTTGATATGGGTTGGGAGTGGAGATATTTTTATATTCCAGCAGCTTCACTTCCGTTTGCAACTGGCGCTTTTATTTATTATTATAAAGAAAGATTTTTTAATAAATTTAG
>FWPU01013049.1_pt1 | contig 10710 bp, 10 predicted proteins | sample 2228361 | NCBI WGS metagenome assembly FWPU01 (sample SAMEA103939777, study PRJEB20133) | metagenome | reverse complement strand
GATCGCCGGGTCAGCAATCCAGGTTCTTACCTGGGCGCGGATCTTCTCCACGTCGTCGGTCACGATGGCACGCGCGGCAACGGTGTGGCCGGCCTTCTCGATCCGCTCGACGAGCGTGGCGCCAGACTTGTCGTCGGCAAGATTGCGGGTGTCGGAGACGGTGAGCACCGCGATCTTCAGCGGTACAAACGGGCGGGATGCGTCGATGCCGGCCATGCCGCAAGTCATAGACCATGTGCGGCCAGGAATGAAGCGGACCTAGAGCTGGGCGGCGTTGAAGGTGTCGCAGGCGGCGAGCGTGCCGTTCTTCCAGCCGATGGTGAACCAACGCTTGCGCTGCTCGGAGCTGCCGTGGGTGAAGCTCTCGGGCACCACCCTGCCTTGCGCCCGTCGCTGCAGCATGTCGTCGCCGATTGCGGATGCGGTCTGCAGCGCCGCTTCGACATCGCCCGGCTCCATGAATTTCCATTTGCGGTCGGCATGGTAGGCCCAAACACCGGCGAAACAGTCAGCCTGCAATTCGACGCGCACCTTGATCCGATTGGCGGCAACCGGGGAGCCGGCCAGGCGCTGCGCCTGCTGTGCCTTAGCCAGGATACCGAGCAGGTTCTGCACGTGGTGGCCGACTTCGTGAGCGATGACATAGGCCTGTGCGAACTCGCAGGCCTTGCCCGAACAGCCGCGGAAGCGGCGCTGCAATTCGTCGAAGAACGAGGAGTCGAGGTAAATTTCCCGCGTCGGCGGACAATAGAACGGACCCATCGCGCTCTGTGCGATGCCGCAAGCGGCGGCATCCGTGAAATTACGGAACAGCACCAGCCGCGGCGGGCGATAGCTGTGGCCCTGCTCGGCGAGAAGCTGCGTCCACTGCACATCGGCGCTGCCGAGCACCGCGGAAACGAAGCGGCCCATCTCATCGGTTGGCGCGCCGGTACGGCGTGGTAATTCGCGGACCGGGGCTTCGTAATACGGCGGACCGATGGGGCCGCCACCGACCCGATCGACGCCATCGATCAAAAAACGCGGATCGATGCCGAGCGCCCAGCCGAGCAGGCCGAGCACCAAGATGGTCCCGATGCTCAAACCGCCAGCCCCGACCGGAAAACCGCCATATCCGCCCGGCCCGCCGTCGCCGGGGTGGTCGGGGTATTCGTCCTCATCGCGACGGTCTTCGATGTTTTCGCTTTGCGGCAGATCTTCCCAGCGCATCGCCATGCTCCATGGGCCTCGGTTCGACGCAGCTTCGGGCCGGCAATTTTTGCCGCCTTCCTCCGCGGTCGTCTACCGGGCGTCAACACATTCGTCACGAATGTGATCGCGTCACGGCAAGCCGGTGCGACCGCAAGCAGATTTCACGGCGAGTTGCGGCGATTTGGACAAAACGTTTTTTTTACCTTGGCCGCGCAAGATGCGCTTTGTCGGTTGCAGGTCCCGCGTCGCCGACCGCGTCTCCTGAGTCAGAGTTCTGAGTCATGGTTGTATCGCGTCGCGGGGCGTCCACTCGGGCGCCCCGCGTCAGTTTCGGCGAGCCGTCTTCGCGCATTGTGGTCGGCGATTGCGTCGCCGAAATGGCGAAGCTGCCGGCGAGCTCGGTCGACCTGATCTTTGCCGATCCGCCGTACAATCTGCAGCTCAAGAGCGAACTCAAACGGCCCGACGATTCGCGGGTCGATGCGGTGGACGACGCGTGGGACCAGTTCGCAAGCTTTGCCGCCTATGACGACTTCACCCGCGCCTGGCTCCTGGCGTGCCGCCGCCTGCTCAAGCCGGCCGGCACGATTTGGGTGATCGGCTCCTACCACAACATCTTCCGGGTGGGGGCGATCCTGCAAGATCTGGGCTTCTGGATTCTCAACGACATCGTCTGGCGCAAATCGAACCCGATGCCGAATTTTCGCGGCCGGAGATTCACCAATGCGCACGAAACGCTGATCTGGGCCGCGCGTGATGCCACCGCGCGCGGCTATACGTTCAATTACGAAGCGCTCAAAGCGGGCAACGACGACGTGCAGGTGCGCTCGGACTGGACCATTCCCCTTTGTACCGGAGAGGAGCGTCTGAAGGGACGCGACGGCAAGAAGCTGCATCCGACGCAGAAGCCGGAGGCGTTGCTCGCACGCGTGATCCTCGCTAGCTCGCGGCCGGACGACCTCGTGCTCGACCCGTTCTGCGGTACCGGCACAACGGGCGCGGTGGCGAAACGTCTGCGCCGGCGTTTCATCGGCATCGAACGCGATGCGGAGTACGCCGCGGCGGCGCACAAACGCATCGCCGCGGTCGAACCGCTCGAGGCGCCCACGTTGGCGCCATTCGTGACGGCGCGCCAGGCACCGCGGGTGCCGTTCTCCGCGCTCGTGGAGCGCGGGCTGGTGTCGCCGGGTGCAAGGCTCGTAGATTCGACGCGACGCCATCGCGCCCTGGTGCGTGCGGACGGAGCAGTTGCCCTGGGCGAGATGGTGGGCTCGATTCACCGCATCGGTGCGCTCGCGCAGGGACTCGAGGCCTGCAACGGCTGGACGTTCTGGCACCTCGAGACGCCGAAGGGGCTTATGTTGATCGACGAGCTGCGCGCACAAGTGCGTTCAGAAATGGTCAAGGTTGCAGACTGACCCCTGTGCGGCAGTTCGGCGCGCTGGCGCGCCATCTGACGCGCAGCAATTGCGCCAATTGCACCGTTTTCCCGCAAATCCAGCAGCAGCATCGCAACGTGAGCCCGCGATGCGTTGCGCGGCCGCAACAACCGCAAGGCAATTTGGACTGCGACCTCCTTTGGGCTTGCCATTCGCTTCGCGATTGAAGGCTAATCAGGGTTGCGGGCGGGTTGAACGTCCCAGTGCTCAATCTGTTGTTCACCGCCCAAAATTGCCTGAGTGAGCCGGAATCCAGGAACTGCGAAGCAGATTGCCCGCCGGGGCACGTGAATTTTTTGGAGGCAGCAGATGAGAAGGATCATTAGCCGGGTCGCCCTGGTGCCGAGCATGGCTGTCGCATTGGCTCTTGCGCCCAGCACCGCATCGCGCGGAGACGTGGTGGTCAACAACGTGCTTTCGCCGTTTACGGCGATCCAGGTCGGACCGGGCTACGGCCGCGTCCACGGCTATGATTACTACGGCGGTTACGGCGGTCACCACTACCGGTATTACGGTGAATACCGGTATTACAGAGAGCCCACATATCCCACGTATTATGAGCGGCCGCAGCATTACCGACCGCGTCATCATCGCGGTGCGGGCCGTCACGCTTATTGCTGGCGTACAACTGATCCGGACCGCGGTTACGGCTATTGGGGCTGGTGTTACTGATCACCGCGCTCGGCGCCGGCGGAGTAGACCGGAGCGGAGGTCACCGCTAGGCAGGTAAATCGAAGTGAAGGCGGCACTCGGCGGGATGGCCGTCAAGCTGCTTGGAGCAAGTGGAGAATCCGCTATGCTCGCGCGCCATGCCGCGCGAGATTGCCAACCCACCTGATCCCAATCCAAAGAAACCGAAGTTTGCGCTGCCGCCGGGGGCGTGCGACACGCATTTCCATCTGTTCGGGCCGCGCGAAAAATATCCGTTCGCGGATAACGCCACCTATGAGGCGCCGGACGCAACGCCGGAGATGCACGGCCGGCTGATGGAACGGCTCGGCCTGTCGCGCGGCGTGGTGGTGAGCGGCGGGGCGTATGTGCGCGACTACCGCCGCATGGCGGACGCGCTCGCCGAATACCCGGGCCGCTATCGCGGCATTGCCCTGATGCCCGAGGATACGCCGCACGCGGAATTCGCGCGGCTGAGCAAGCTCGGCGTGCGCGGCTTGCGGTTCATGAGCGCAAAGCGCACGAAAGTGCTGCCGACGTTGAACGAGGCCGTGGCGCGGCGCGCCCACGAGCACGGCTGGCACGTGCAGTTCTATCCGGCGCCCGGCGACATCGTGGACTATGCCGACCAGCTTTTGGCGCTGCCGAACGACATCGTGCTCGATCATTTCGCCGGCGTGCCCGCGGAGGGTGGTGTGGAGCAGCCGGCGTTCAAGGCGGTGCTGCGTATGCTCGACACGGGCCGCGTATGGGTGAAGCTTTCCGGGCCGATGCGCTGCACGCGAGAACCGCCGCCGTATCCTTCGGTCGTGCCGCTTGCGCGCGCGCTGGTCGCGCATGCGCCGGAGCGGCTGGTATGGGGCAGCGACTGGCCGCATGTGAACATGAACGACCTCGTGATGCCGAACGATGGCGATCTCGTCGATCTCTTGCTCGATTGGGTGCCGGATGAGACGACGCGCAACCGCATCCTTGTGGACAATGCGTGCGCGCTGTACGGATTTCCGAAGCCTTGAGCTATCCGCCCGGGGCGCCTTGGGTGTTGACGTACAGCGCGTAGAGCGAGTGGCTTGCGGCCATGAACAGGCGATTGCGGTAGCGGCCGCCGAAGCAGACGTTGGCGCAACGCTCGGGCAGTGAGATGTGGCCGATCGGCTCGCCTTGCGGCGAGAAGACACGCACGCCGTCGAGCTCCGGCGTCATGCCCCAGCCGCACCAGAGATTACCATCGATATCGACGCGCAAGCCGTCGGGCGTGCCGCCGGGACCGGCGTCGATGAAAATCTTGCCGTTTGCCAGCTTGTCGCCGTTGCCGACCACGTCGTAGCGCAGGATACGGCGCGGCTCGCTGCGCGACTCCACGATGTAGAGAATCTTTTCGTCGGGCGAGAAGGCAAGCCCGTTCGGCGCGTTGATGCCGTCGGCGACGACGGTCACTTTGCCGGTCTTGCCGTCCACGCGATAGACGTTCATCGCGACCTCGGACGGCGCGACGTAACCCTCGTAGTAGCCGAGAATGCCAAACATGGGGTCGGTGAACCAGATCGAGCCGTCGGACTTCACCACCACGTCGTTGGGCGAGTTCAGCTTCTTGCCCTCGAAGCTGTCGCAGATCACGGTGATGGCGCCGTCGTATTCAGTGCGGGTGACGCGGCGCGCGCCGTGCTCGCAGGTGACGAGGCGGCCCTGGCGATCGCGGGTGTTGCCATTGGCGAAGTTCGACGGCTTGCGGAACACCGACACCGCGCCGGTCTCTTCGTCCCAGCGCATGATGCGGTCGTTCGGGATGTCACTCCACAAGACGCAGCGCGCATCGCCGAAATAGACCGGGCCTTCGGCCCAGCGGAAGCCGGTGGCGAGCCGCTCGACGCTCGCGAGCACCACGCGATACTTGTTGAACCGCGGGTCGAGCGCCTGCACCAGCGGATCGGGATAGCGCTGGTTCAGGATGCCGGGCGGATCAGCCATGTCGTCCCCCATCGCGGAGCGCCAGCGCGAGTACCTTGCGCATGAGGCTCGGCAGCGCTTCGTTGCCAAGGTTTTGTACCGGCGTCCAGCGCATTCCGGCAGGGGCGGCGCGCGTGCGTGGAACCCTGGTCGTGTAGACGGTGAGTTCAAGCGGGAAATGGCTGAACGCGTGCGTCACGGCGCCCGGCAGCTTTCGCCAGCGACCGGCGAACGGTGCGTCGGCCGCGGCGCGCTTTGCATCAAAGTGTTGCGACCAAGCGGTGGTCGGCACTTCGGTCATACCGCCGAGCAGACCGTTGGCTGGGCGGGTGCGCAACAGCACAGCACCGTCGGCGCGCCTCGCCACAAATGCTGCCCCTCGGCGCAGGGCGCCTTCGCTCTTCGCTCTCTTGCGCGGGAAAGTTTGCGGGTCGCCGCGCGCAAAGGCGATGCATGCGCTGTTCCATGGGCACAGTGAACAGGCGGGTTTTTTCGGTGTGCAGATGGTGGCGCCGAGGTCCATCAGCGCCTGGGCGAAATCGCCGGCGCGTTGCTGCGGCATGAGCGCTTCGGCCAAGCGCTTGAGCCGCGGCTTGGCGGCTGGCAGCTCCTGCTCCACGGCGAACAGCCGGCTGATCACGCGTTCTACGTTGCCGTCGACGGCCATGGTCGGTTGCTGGAAGGCGATTGCCGCAATCGCCGCTGCCGTGTATGGGCCGACGCCCGGCAGCGCGCGGAGCTCTGCTTCGCTGGTCGGGAATTTCCCACCATGACGTCCGACCACCGCGCGCGCACATGCGTGCAGGTTGCGCGCGCGGGCGTAATAGCCAAGGCCCGCCCAGGCGCTCAGCACATCGCCGAGCGGCGCACCGGCGAGACTTTGGACATCGGGCCAGCGGGATACGAAGCGGGCGTAATAAGGCGCGACCGTCTTCACCGTCGTCTGCTGCAGCATGACTTCGGACAGCCAGACGCGATAAGGGTCCGGCTTTTCGCCAGGTGGTGTGCGCCACGGCAGCTTCCGACGGTGCCGGTCATACCAGGCGAGCAAGGCGTCTGACTGCGCATGTGCAGCGCGCGCTCCGCTCCCCTCCTCCTGTTTGCGGAGTGGACGGCGGGGAGACGTTGGGGAAAGGGGGCTCTCCACCCGACCCCGCTTGTGCGCAGCGCTGCCCTCATCCACCGCGTCGCTGCGCTCGCGCTTCGGCGATGAGCCGCCCAGCCTGCTGGTTCGCGGCGGGAGAGATGCAGTTTGCTGCGCCAATGCCCGACCCATGTCCAGCGCTCAGCGCGCGGCGGTGACTTGGATCTCGACCATTTTCCCAGGCGATTGGAGACGCGCCTCGATGCAGGCGCGGGCCGGCGTCTGACCGGGTACCACCCAGGCGTCCCAGATCTGGTTGAATTCGTCCACGGTGCGGATGTCCTGCAGCCAGATCACCGCCTGCAAGAGCTTCGACTTGTCGGTGCCGCCCTGCTTCAGGAGAGCGTCGATCTTGGCAAGAATCTCCTTGGTTTGCTCGGCCACGCTCTTGCCGACCGTAGCGTCGGCGGTGAGCCCCGCAAGATAGACCGTGTCGCCGTGCACCACGACACGGCTCATGCGCGGACCGCTCTCGAAGCGCTGGATTGTCATGGATTGCCCCCTGCTTTTTCCCTCGCCGGCTGCTAGCCTCGTGGCCATCGATGTGACAGAGCAGCCGGCAATGAACAAGCCCCGTCCCGCCCGCGCCCTTGCCGAAGTGGCCCACACCGTTCTCGCGGAGAGCTTCGCCAAACAAGGATTTGCCGCGAGTGAACTGGTGACGCGGTGGGCAGAGATAGCCGGGTCGGAAATTGCCGCCCATGCGGAACCGATCAAGATGCGCTGGCCGCGCGCCGTGCAGGGGGAGCCGAGCGGCCCGGCCACGCTCGTGCTCCGGGTCGAGGGACCGGCGGCGCTCGAGATCCAGCACCTCTCGGACGTCATCATTGAACGGGTCAACCGCTTCTTCGGCTGGCAGGCGGTCGGGCAGATTGCGCTGCGACAGGCCCCGCTGACGCGGCGGCGGCCGCCGCCGCCCCGGGACGATCACGCCGAGGCGGCGGCGAAGCTTGCTGCGGACCTCTGCGAGGTCGAGGACGAGGCGTTGCGCATGGCGCTCGGCCGGCTCGGCGCTGCGGTCAGACGGCGCTGACGGCCGCAGAACAGCGCCAAAGCGCGGCCATATGCCACCCCCTGTGCGCCAAAATCGCGTTAACCGGTCTTGGTTAGCCTATTCACCGCGAGCGCAGGCCGAATGCGCCCCGAGAGGACAGACCGCAGCACTTTTGCTAAGTCATGAATTCGGCTCAATGAACGATGACAAAATGCTCATGGCTTGGAAAATAATTAGAGAGCCAATCGGCGCAATCACGGTGGCGGCGCTCCTGCTCGCGTCGCCGGCGGCGGCGCAGAGCGTGAAAGAGGCAAGACAGACCTGCACCGGCAATCCCGATGTGCCCTGGTCGCAGCAGGTCAAGAGCTGCACCGTATTGATCCAATCGAGCGGCGACGCAGGCAACAATCTGGCGAGCCACTACTACAAACGTGGCGTCGCGTATTTCAACCTGGGTGAGTTTGACCGCTCCATCGCCGACAACGACCAGGCCATACGGCTCAACGCCCGGTACGAGGATGCCTGGGTGAACCGGGGCGCCGCCTATGCGCGCAAGGGGCAAATCGACCGCGCGATCCAGGACTACGATCAGGCGATCCGTCTCAATCCGCGCGATCCGATCGCCTACTACAACCGCGGGCAAGCGCGGCTCGACAAAGAGCAGTATGACTTGGCCATACAGGACTTCAACGAGTCGCTGAAACTCAACCCAAAGAACGAATATGCCCTCAACAACCGCGGAGTGGCTTACCGCAGCAAGGGGCAATACGCGCGGGCCATCGAGGATTACGACCTCGCCATCAAGATCAACGACAAGTATGTTGCCGCCTACAACAACCGCTGCTGGGCGCGGGCGCTGGCCGGGCAGTATGAGCAGGCGCTTGCCGACTGCGATATGTCGTTGAAACTCAAGCCGAATGACGCCACCGCCTATGACGGCAAGGGCTTCACCCTGCTGCGGCTCGGCCGCCCCGACCGGGCGCTCGCCGAATACGACCGGGCCCTTGTTATCAGTCCCAAGCTCGTGAGCGCGCTCTACGGCCGAGGGATAGCCAAGCTCAGGACAGGCGATCGGGCGGGGGGAAACGCCGACATTGCCGCGGCGAAAGCAATTCAGGGCAGCATCGCCGGAGAGTTCCAGCGGTATGGGATCTACGAACGGGAACCAAGCCGTCCTGATCCGAAACGCGTTGGCTCATCGCGTCAGCGCACCCAACGGTAGACGCCCTTGGCGCGGCGCCGCAGCGGTGCCACATTGCGCACGTCCCGCGCGACGGCCGCGCCAACAAGCGGAGCAGTGAACTTGAAAAGCAACAGCTACTTTCTTCCAGGACTGATCATCGTGGCGCTGGTCGTCGCCGGCGTTGGCGGCTGGTGGTGGTATCGCGGGGCGCCGAAGGCTTCGCCTCCGCCGCCGGCCTCTGCTGATCTCATGATGCCGGGGCCGCTAGGCGAGAATGTCATGGGCAAGGAGGATGCTCCCGTCACCATCATCGAATACGCCTCGACCACCTGCCCGGCGTGCGGCCACTTCCACAACACGACGTTTCCGGAACTCAAGAAGCGCTACATCGATACCGGGAAAGTTCGCTTCATTTTCCGCGAATTTCCGCGCGACGATATCGATCTTTTCGCCTACATGCTGACGCGCTGCATCGAGAAGGACAAATTCTTTCCGTTCCTTGAGGTGCTGTTCAAGCAGCAGGAACAATGGCTCACCTCCTCCCCGCTGCCCGCATTGACCGGGATTGCAAGGCAGGTGGGCTTCACTGACGAGAGCATCGAGGCTTGCCGGAAAGACAAGAAGGTTTTCGACGGCGTGGTCTGGACCTCGGAGCACGCGGCAAAGCTGGGGGTGCGCGCAACCCCCACGTTCTTCATCAACGGCAAGATGTACACGGGCGCGTTGTCGATCGAAAAAATGGAAGAGCTGATCGCGCCGCTCCTGAAGAGCTGAGCCAAGGTCTGCCAACGGCCCCGGGCCCCTTGCCCAATTACCGTTAACGCCACGTTAACGAATGCGAATCACAAGGAAGAAGCTCAGCCGGTCGGGCCAGGGTCCGGGGCGTTCAAAAACGATCTTGTGGCCAAATAGATTTTCGCGGCGAAAGCAGGCCAAAAGCTTGCGCAGGGCAGCCCAAAGGGCCACCTATGCTGTTGACATTGCACCTCTTTTTCGGCTCGGGCGGCCCGCGACGGTCGCTTGCCGAAATCGGCATGGTTGCAACAAAATGATGAAAATGTCCCTCGAGGAGTTGCGCGGACAGGTCTCATCGATTCAATGTGCGGCGGCGCGCCGCTCCGCTCGGACCCAACATGGGCCCGAGGCCGTGTTTGAGCCCGTCTGCAGGCTTGCAGGGGGCGGCTCGCGGGCGGGTCTGGTGGCGTACGTGTTTCCATCCCTGGGCCGGTTGGTCGCCCTTGCATCCTCGATCTTGAGACATCACCCCAGGTCGGCATGAAACTCACCCGGCTTCGCCTCATCGGATTCAAGTCGTTCGTCGAACCCACGGATTTCCTGATCGAGCCGGGATTGACCGGCGTGGTCGGCCCAAACGGCTGCGGCAAATCGAATCTCGTGGAGGCCCTGCGCTGGGTCATGGGCGAGACGTCACACAAGTCCATGCGCGCCGCCGAAATGGACGACGTAATCTTCTCGGGCACCAACACCCGGCCGGCGCGCAATACCGCAGAGGTGGCCATCCGCATCGACAATTCGCAACGCCAGGCGCCGTCGCAGTACAACGAGTACGATACGATCGACGTGGCGCGGCGCATCGAGCGCGAGAAGGGGTCAACCTACCGGATCAACGGCCAGGAAGTGCGGGCCCGCGACGTGATGATGCTGTTTGCCGACGCCTCGACCGGCGCGCGATCACCGGCGCTCGTGCACCAGGGGCGAATCGGCGAAATCATCCAGGCCAAGCCGGAACAGCGCCGCCGGGTGTTGGAGGAGGCCGCCGGCATCTCCGGGCTGCATGCGCGGCGCCACGAGGCGGAGCTTCGGCTGAAGGCTGCCGAGCAAAACCTCCTGCGCGTCGAGGACGTGATCAAACAACTCGCCTCGCAGATCGATGCGTTGAAGCGCCAGGCGCGGCAGGCGATCCGGTATCGCGCCGTATCGGCGGAGGTGCGTAAGACCGAAGCCATCCTGTTCCATCTGCGTTGGGTCGGCGCCAAGACCGAGATCGCGGAAGCCGAGCGCGCCAAGGAATTGAGCGTGCGCGCGGTTGCCGCAGCGACCATCGCGCAGACCGAAAGCGGCAAGGGCCGCGAGGCCGCCGGCGAGAAGATTCCGGCGCTGCGCGAGAATGAGGCCAGGGCCG
>FWPU01000608.1_pt1 | contig 10713 bp, 7 predicted proteins | sample 2228361 | NCBI WGS metagenome assembly FWPU01 (sample SAMEA103939777, study PRJEB20133) | metagenome | reverse complement strand
CAATGTTCTCTTCCCTGCAGCACGGAAGAAAAAACAAAAAACCTGATGACTCCCCGCTTATCCGTTACATGCATGCTTGTTATTTTATACGCATGCCGCACCAACGTACCCGCGCAACAGCTTATAGAAAAATACGCAAGCAGCAAGCTTTCGGTCTTCGAACTGTTGTACAATACCAGCAAATCGCATGTAATAGCTATTGAGAAAACTCCCGGTGATGCCACCGGAAGATTATCTTTTCTTATTTTTGAAACAACCAGGGGGAAACTTCTTAAAGAAGGATCTTTCCGGCCGGGTTACATCAAATGGATAAGCAATGAAGAGCTGGAAATTTTTGATGCTCCCGGAATTATTCGGGGCGAAGAAAATCAGGCCCGCTTTATTAAAAGAATAAATCTTACAAACCTGCAATAAACTATGCAATACCGGCATATTTTTTTATTGGTTCTGGGCTTCTGTTGCATTGTTCTATTTTCGGTAAATTACAATCAACCTGTTGAAATCCTTTTTCAGCCCAAAAACAATGCAACCCTGCACAAAGCGGGTACAAGCGGCCCGGAGCAGTTCAGGTTGTTTCACCGGGGCATCCGTACCCGCGATGGAAAAGATAAACCCGACTACGCCCCGGGTTTTTTGGTGCGCGAACTGCGCAAGGCCCGAATAGAAGCCGCGCGCAAATTATCCGCATCCCGAAGCCTCTCGGGAGATGTGCTGGAGTGGCGCGAGCGCGGACCAGCCAATGTGCCGGGCCGAACCCGTGGCCTTATAGTAGATCCCGATGATCCCGCCAAAAACACCTGGTATGCCGGTTCGGTTGCGGGCGGAGTGTGGAAAACCACCAATGGTGGTGCCAACTGGACACTTATTACCCCCGACCTGCCTAACCTGGCCACTACTGTTCTGGCCATGGCTCCATCTAACCATAATGTAATTTATTTGGGTACAGGCGAAGGCTTTGGTAATGTAGACCACGTAAGCGGAAATGGTATGTATAAGTCGGTCGACCGTGGACAAACCTGGCAATATCTGCCGGCTACCGCCGGCTTCAGCGATGTAAACCGTTTAATTATTGACCCCGCCACCGAAAACACGGTACTTGCTGCAACCAACAACGGCATTTTTAGAACTACCGATGGCGGAACAACCTGGACCCAGACCAGTACACGCCCCTTCATCCAGGACTTACGCCATACTCCCGGAAATTTTAACATCCAGTATGCTGCACAAAATGGCGTGGGGGTTTTAAAATCTGTGGATGGCGGCCTTACATGGACTGTTGCCAACACCGGAATGAATGTTACCGGACGTGTTGAAATTGCCGTCTCGCCTGTAAACCCCTCGCGCATATTTGCCTCGGCAGAAGGTTCGCTTTCAACAACAGGATCGGATTTATACCTTTCAGATGATGGTGCCGTTACCTGGAGCCTTATAGATGTGTCGTTTAACAACCAGGGAGTAAACTACCTGGGAGACCAGGGCTGGTACGACAACACCATAGCCTGCGATCCGTTTAACCAGGATGTAGTTTACATAGGAGGCGTAAGCCTTTTCAGGGTACAGATAGCAAGTGGTACTACCCTAACCTCCAGTTACTCTCTTCAGGAAAACGGAACCGAAAACTTTATGACGCTGGTAAGCTTTACCGGCGCTTCGCATGGCAATTTTCAGGTGGGCTCATCGGCAAATGGCACCTCGGTAGAAATACGCTTTGGTCCTGGAAAAATGCAAAAAGCCCATCGCTTCCTGGTACCTGAAGGCGCCACTTCGGGCGTACCCGAAGCCAACTACAGCTTTACCGACTATGTAGATGTTCCGTTTGAAGTGTGGGACATCAGCACCAACCGCCAGTTAATGGTGTCATTCCGCGACCAGGACAGAAACGGCCAGTTTAACCTTTTGCCCTTCAATACCTCAGGGCCGGCTACCGAACAAAGTCGCGAATATGTATATGTTCACAACCTGAATTACAATAGCACAGCGCCTCATGCCTCGGTGGCGGTAAACGGCGGGCACGTTTTTAACTTAATGTACAACATATGGCCCCGGTTAGCCGACGGAAAAAGCTGGCCCGGAGATGTGATCGAGTCGCAACTCAGGTTTGTTCACACTTCCGTACTTAAACGCAATGCTGCAACCGTTACTTCAGCCGATGTGTATGGACAGTACGATGGAAAAAACCGCTTTAACCAGATGGGCATAGATATGCACCCCGACCAGCACAACATTGTCATGATACCCGTTAATACAACCCAGTACCGCATGCTGGTAGCCAACGATGGCGGAATTTTCATATCCAATATTTCTGCTACGCCGGGAATAAACCAGGGCGACTGGACCATGGTTGGACGCACCTATAACACTACCCAGTTTTACGGGGCCGATAAACGACCGGGCAAGGACGAGTACTTTGGCGGCACACAGGATAACGGCACCTGGCGTTCGCCTGCCAACGTAACGGCAAATGCAGGCACTAACTACCTGTTTTCCATTGGTGGCGACGGATTTGAGGTATTGTGGCACTCAACCGACGGTAATAAACTAATAGGCGGGTCGCAATTCAACGGCTTTATGCGATCAACCAATGGCGGTGCAAGCTGGACGAGCGCAACCACCGGCCTTTCCGGACAGGCACCCTTTATTTCCAAACTGGCCCATAATAAATTCAACCCCGATGTAATTTACACGGTATCCTCGGCAGGGGTATTTCGTTCAACTAACTTTGGACAAAGCTGGACACTCACACCCATTACCGACAAGTGGGGTGCCAGCACTTTTCTGGACGTGGAAGTATCACAGGCCAACGCCAACATCGTGTGGGCAGGCAGCGGCATGTCGGTTACCCGAAACCTGTATGTCTCAACCGATGCAGGACTAACCTTTACTGCGGTAAACAACTATACCCTGGTGCCTATGGGTACCATTAGCCGGCTGGCTTCGCACCCGTTCGAGCCCAACACGGCATACGTCTTATTCTCGTTTGCAGATGCTCCCAAGGTACTGCGCACCACCGATTTGGGGCAAACCTGGGAAGATTTATCCGGCTTCGGTACAGGCAACGAAAGCACAAATGGCTTTCCGGATGTGGCCGTGTATTGCCTGTATGTACGCCCTGACAATCCTGACATCATATGGGTGGGATCGGAAATAGGCATCATCGAATCGCGCGACAACGGACTGACCTGGGCCCTTCGCACCGATTTTCCTGCGGTTTCAGTATGGGATATGAAAGGACAGGACGACCAGGTTGTAATTGCCACCCACGGCAGGGGAATATGGACAGCCCGGTTTGAAGAACCTCAAATGCCCTATAAACGACCCAGGCTTGTTGCCGCAGGAACCTCGGTAGAAGAAAAGCTTTCGCTTAAAATCGTCCTGGAAGAAGCTTTCGACTCGGTGCGGATATTATCAGGATCGGTTCTTTACGGGGCGCTAACCAATCTCTCACCAGGCGAAATAACCGTAAGCATTTCGGGCCTTTTACCGGGTGAGAAAAACATTCAGTTGGTAGGTTATAAAGGCTCCGGGCCCATTTATTCAGAAAACTATCAGGTTACCCACCTCGATATTCTCAGCACTCATGATTCATACATTACGTATTTCAATTCAATTAACGAATTAACGGTTAACGGCATGCTGCTTCAGCAAATGCCCGGCGGAAACACAGGCGAAAGAAGAAATCTGCAAACCACCCACAACTATGCCCATAACTTTGAATACAGCTTTATTATCCGGCATCCGGTGCGGGTGGCTTCGGCCAATGCAACACTGTTTTACCGCGATGTGGCTATTGTAGAGCCCATAAACGACTACGTTGTGGTTGAAGCCACACAAAATGGCCTGGATTGGGTTGAGCTAACCCCGCGTTATGATGCGCAGTTTAATGCCAGCTGGCTGGCAGCTTTTAATGCAGGGCAGCCAGGACAAAAGTCCATGCTAACCGAACATCAGATTAATTTGCTGGATTATTTTAACGCCAACGAGGAAATCCTTATCCGTTTCCGGATGAAAACCAATGCTTCGGTAAATGGCTGGGGCTGGGCAGTTGATGTGGTGAGCATCCAGCAGACGCCAACAGGCGTGGAAAACAATCCGGTTTTGGAAACGGTTAACCTGTACCCTAACCCTGCGAGCTCTCGGATTAGTATAAGCTATGGGTTAAGGAAACCAACAACAGTTTCCTGGCAGGTGGTTAACACCCGGGGACAAATGCAGATGCGCACGCCACCGGTTCTGCGCCAGGCTGGCAGCCATACCGAGGTGATAGATGTTTCGGCACTTGCACCTGGTGTGTATGTAGCCCGTGGCCCCGATAACACCCTGATAAGGTTTATTGTAAGCCGTTAGTGCATACGATCGGGCCGTACCGCCAGTGTGCGCATAATGGTGGCCTCGGCTTCAAGCAGTTCGCGCCACCTTCGGGTAACGTAATCTTCGGGCATGTACTTTTTGGCCAGCGAAAGAAAATTTTTGTAATGCCCCGCTTCGCTTACCATGAGCTCATAGTAAAATTCCGAAAGCTCTTTGTCGGCAATATTCTTCCACAACACTTTAAACCGCTCGCAGCTTCGGGCTTCGATAAGCGCATTGCGCAGCAGTTTTTCTACCAGTTGTTCATCGCGTGTACCGCCCTTTTTCAACACCTTATCCAGTTTTTCAACGTATTCATCCTTGCGCTGCCGGCCAAACGGCAGGTTACGCCTGCGCAACTCCTGCATTACACGTTCAAAATGACTCCACTCTTCGGCCACCACAGGAGTTAACATTTCTACCAGCTCGGCTTTATCCGGATACTGCACAATTAACGATATGCACGAAGATGCGGCCTTTTGTTCGCAATAGGCATGATCTACCAGTATATCGCCAATGTTTTTGCCGGCAATATCGGCCCAGCGCGGGTCGGTGGGAAGTTCCAGTCCAAGTGTGAATTTATCCTTCGCTTTCATATCGTTAATCATAAAACGACCAATCGAACCCAAAGTCAACCACATTGCGCACGCCCGGATAGAAAGGGGTGGGCACCGGGCCGGTGCGAAGAAATGACTTTAACAGATTATGGTATCGTAAAAAAATTCTGCCGCGAAGAATCTTGGCATTCAAAAATACATCAATTACCGGAAAATCGGGGGTCATAACCGATGTTTGCACATAAAACTGCTGAATGGCCGGATCGTACGCATGGGCCAGGTACGGACTTTTGTAATTCAGCCCGGCTCCTGCCTGAAAGTCGAAGTTGCCGTTAAACCATATATTGGCATAGCTTAACTGTATATGAGCATACCACTCAGGTAATTGAAGCGCATTGCCGGAATTTTCAGGAATTTTTGTATACACCAATTCCCCGCGCAGAAACAAGTGCTTTAAGGGCTCGGCTGTCCAGCTAACCTTCGGCATTATTACAGTTTGGTAGCCGTTTGTCTGAACGGGCAGAACGGTCTGTCCGCCGGCAAATCCATCACGAAAAAAAATCAGATTGCGGTAGGTGCGCAGCGCCACCCCGGGGTATAGCGCCAACCGTTTGGTGCGGATAATCAAGTTACCCGTTACATTGCTGGCTTCGGTGTTCGAAAAGTTGTTGAGCCATACATCATGACTGCCCCGGTAGGCCTGTTGCAGAAAAGTTGGGGTATATACCGAACGCGTTAAGCCGGCTTCCAGCCAATGGGTTGTTAAACGGGCATTGAAAAAATAACGATCGTCAAACATCCAGTTAATTTTTCCCGAAAGAGTACCTACCCTGGGCAGGGGAAGCACCAGCTCCCCTCCCGTATAGTACTCGGTTCCGGAAGTGGGAGGAAAATCCAGGTAAGGTTCATTAAGATGAAGGTAGTCTACTGCAAAGTTTCGCACAGCCACAAAGCCGTTGTAGAAAAACACACCCGCTCTTCCTTTTACACCCGCCTCATTGCAAAGTGCCCTGAACTTAACCAGGTCGTAAGTAGCCTGAGCATCCAGGATGAGTGTATCATAAAACGGATTTCCAGGAAAAGGGTCTATAAACAGATTGCGCTGCCGGTAGCTTTCAAGCCGGTGGTAAAACTGCAAGCCCCTGCCTAAACGATATTGCTGGTAAATGTGATAATTCCTGCGCAGGTCGTTGCTTTCGGCATCGGTAAGCCAGGGTTGCGCATTTTGCAGAAACAGATCGGAAACTGCGTAATTTCCGCTTAGCTGCACTCCCCCATACTCAAACACCCGGTGGTACATTCGCCTAAAGTCGGCAAGCAGGGCGTAAGAACTGTCTTTGCTGTGATAACTCAGAAAAATATTGTAGGAGTTGTTTCTCACATTTCGGTCGCCTTTACCCTGCCGTTGCACCTGCTTATCGATAAACAATCCGTTGTAGCGAAAACCAAAATTAAGCCGCGGATTGATATTGCGGCTGTAAGTTACCGAAGTAATGGACCGTCCACGGCCGCCCAGAATAACATGCATATTGGAATAGGGCGAACGTGTATTGAAATAATGCGGCATGGTTGCCTGCCAGTAAACATCGTAAGCATCAAAACCTGAATAAGCACCTATTCGATCGGGCGCTCCGGGATACACCGGGCGCACTGCAGTGCCTATGTTGCCCAGGTCCTGCAGTTTGTAAAGGCTTTGCTCCACGGGACCCATCCGGTGAAAATCACGTATTACCGTATCAATAGGCCGGGTATTCCAGTTTTCATAAAACAAATCGTCATAGGTAAACCAGCGCGAAGTTTCCGGACCATAAACCTGCCGGGTGGAGTCATCAACGATACGCGACCCTCTTCGCGGAAACCGGTTCTCGTCCTGTGCCGAAAGCAGCAGCGGCATCAGCAGGGTAATAACCCAGCCATATTTACTTAACCGGTCCCAGCACATAGTTCAGCACAAGGTTATCAAATTCCTTACCATTCTTCAGAAAATCAATCTGCACCGGCAAAACAAATATGGGCAGACCTGCCGCGCCATTCAGGCCGCTTAACTTCACGGCGTCTTTTTCGGTGGTAAGTATGCTTACCTGTCCGTTCTGCTGTTCTAAATATCGCTTTAACTTGTGCACGTCAGCGGCAGTGTAAACGTGATGATCAGGAAAATGAAAATGCCTCACAACATTAAAGCGATCCCTGGCCCACGCAAGCAAAGTTTCCGGATAAGCAATACCGGTTACCAAGATAATCTTCCCTGACGGAACGGCAGCGGTGTCATGCAACGGCTTCGGTTCGCCATATTTCAAATACGAAAAAAACACCGGGGCAGGGGTGTACTGGCCAATTGCTCGTTTTATTTTTTCCATTTCGGATTCGGTGAGGTGTTCCGGACATTTGGTAACAACCACCACCTGCGCCCGGCGCGCACCCTCGCGGCGCTCACGAAGGCGGCCAGCAGGCAGCAAATAATCGTGGTAAAAGAGCCGGGCGTAGTCGGTTAAAAGCACATAGAAACCCGCCTTCAGCCTGCGGTGCTGAAACGCATCATCCAGAATTATTGCTCCAACATCATCATGCTGCTGAAGGATATGCGGAATGGCATACACCCGGTCTTCGCAAACAGCCACAGGAACCTGAAATTTTTTATAAATCTGAAGCGGCTCATCGCCCACATCGGCCGGTGCCGCTTCCGGGGACGCAAAAAGCAAGCCCCTGGTTTTGCGCCCATACCCCCTGCTCAATACGGCCGGTTTTGCATGGGGCAACAGCAACTTTATCAGGTATTCGGTCATGGGTGTTTTTCCCGTTCCTCCGGCTGCCAGGTTGCCAACGGCAATCAACGGAACATGGAACGATGCTGCCGGCCTCAGGCCTGCATCGTACAGGAAATTGCGCAGGCGCATAACACCATTGTACAAAACCGAAAACGGCCAGAGCAGCAGAAAGAAAAACAACTTCAATGTGTTAATTTGCAAGGCTGTCAGCCGGCAAAAATACAATTAACCTTTACACCAACATGCTTGTACAAGATGTTATAGGCTACCTCGAAACCATTGCCCCTCCGTTACTGCAGGAAAACTACGACAACAGCCGACTGCTTGTCGGCTCACCCGCCCAGCAGGTAACGGGCATTCTGGTAACATTAGACTGCACCGAAGAGGTGGTACAGGAGGCCATTGAAAAACAATGCAACCTCATCATAGCCCACCACCCCATTTTGTTTAAACCGCTTAAAAAAATTACCGGTGGCAATTACATTGAACGTACACTCCTTTCGGCCATTCGAAACCACATTGCCATTTACGCCATCCACACCAACCTGGATAACATCCACCTGGGTGTAAACCGCCAGCTGGCCCTTACCATCGGGCTAAAAAAACTGCGCATCCTGGCCCCACGGAAAGATACCTTATGCAAGCTGGTAACATTCATCCCTCCCGACCATGCGGAAAAGGTGCTCCGGGCCATGCATGAGGCTGGCGCGGGACAAATTGGAGAGTATAAAAACTGCAGCTTCCGCCTGAATGGCACAGGTACTTTTATGCCAACCGAACAGGCCAACCCCTACATTGGCCAGGCCAACCAGCTGGAATATGTACAGGAAGTACGGGCAGAGGTTATTTTTCCGCTGTGGCGGGAAGAAGCCGTAATGCAGGCGTTGCACAACAGCCACCCCTACGAAGAAGTAGCCTACTACCTCACCCCCCTTGCCAACACCAATCAGGAGGCTGGTGCGGGCATGGTTGGCGAACTGGAAGAGCCTATGGAAGAACAGGCTTTTCTGGAACTGCTTAAAAGCCGGCTAAACCTTAAGGTAATTCGCCATACCCGCTTGTTGGGACAAAAGATAAAAACCATAGCCGTTTGCGGCGGCAGTGGCAGCTTTCTGCTCCCTCAGGCCATCCGGACAGGCGCTCACATGTTCGTGTCGGCCGATTTTAAATACCATGAGTTTTTTGATGCCGATGGCCGCATTGTTATTGCCGATATAGGGCATTTTGAGAGCGAATGTGGAACCCGCGAACTGCTGGCTGCGTTTTTGAATAAAAAATTTCCTACTTTTGCTGTCCGAATTTCAACAACCAACACAAATCCAATAAGTTACATAACCTGAATGGAAACCCAAACCGTAGCCCAGAAGCTGGAAGCCCTGCTGCACCTTCAATCCATTGACACCAAACTTGACCAACTGAAGAAGCTGAAAGGCGACCTCCCCGATGAGGTCCAGGATCTTGAAGACGAAATAGAAGGATATAAAACACGCCTCCAGCGGCATCTGAGCGAGCTGAAGGAAATTGAAGAGGCCGTAAAAAAATCGAAAGAAAGCATTAAGGAGGCCGAAAAGCTCATTAAAAAGTATACCGAACAGCAAAAAAATGTTCGCAACAACCGCGAATACGATGCCATAACCAAGGAAATTGAACTACAGGAACTGGAAATACAGGTCCTGGAAAAGAAAATCAAGGAAAGTAAAGAGCTTACGGCTGCCAAAAAAGAAGATATCGAAAAAACCGAGCAGCTCATAAAAGAGCGCTCCGAGCATCTGGAAAACAAGAAAAAAGAATTGGACGGCATACTTCAGGAAAGCCAGGAAGAAGAGAACAAACTCCTGGCCGAACGCGAAAAAGCCGTGAAGCGCATAGAAGACAAAGCCCTGCTTAAGTACTACGAACGCCTGCGCAGTTCGCTGAGCAACGGCCTGGCAGTGGTTCGGGTAGTGCGCGGCGCAGCCGAGGGATGCAACATTGTTATCCCCCCGCAAAAAATTGCTGAAATACGTGAGAAGAAAAAAATTGTTATTGACGAGCACTCCGGCCGCATTCTTGCCGATGTGGATATGGAATCGCTGGAAGAAGCCGATCGCCCCAAGCGCGAACGAAGCTCTGCCACACCGTTGCGCAGACGCAAAGCCATGGGTTAACAGCTTGCTGCAAAAGATCAGGGCAGGCACTACAGCCTGCCTTTTTTTGTTTCTTCCGGCAGTCGCCCCGGCACAGCAGGCGCGTCCGGTACTGGAGCACATTCTCAATCTGCAATTCGCAGAAGCCCGTACCCTGGCACGTGCGCTTAACCCGCCCCGGTCGCACTATTACGAAGCACTGGCCGACATGCTCGAGCTTTTTGTATCGGAAGACCCCGCCCTGTTTGCCGAATTTGAAAACCGATGGGAAAACCGCCTTGACCAGCTGGGAAGAACTCCGGCCCCTACAGCCGAAAAATTATATGTGCTGGCCGAGCTCAGGCTGCAGTGGGCCTTTATTAACCTTAAGTTCGGCAATGAACTGCAGGGCGCCTGGCAGATTCGCCAAAGCTACCTGGCGGCTCAATCATGCCGGCAAAAGTTTCCGCATTATGAACCGATACGAAAAACCTGGGGCACATTGAATATTCTTTTGGGCTCCGTGCCCGAAAAATACCAGTGGGTGCTGCGCATGCTTAACCTGAGGGGCTCTGTTGAATCGGGCCTGCACGAACTTTTGCGGACCTCCCGGGCATCGGATACATATGGCACCGAGGCCCGCATAATCATGGCCCTGGCGCAAAGCTTCTTACTTGAACAACATAAAGCTGCTTTTACACACCTGCAGCAAACCGCACGCACCTATCCGGGCCGGCTTACCTGGTTCCTCGCCTCGGCAATAGCGTTAAAAGGAGGCCAGGCCGAAAAGTCATTAATATTTCTGGACAGCCTGCTGCAGCCGGGAGTACCCTGCCCGGTACCCTATGCCTACTACCTGCGCGGTGAAACCCTTCTGTCTGCCGAACGCTACGAAGAGGCGGCCCTTTCTTACCGGCAGTTTCTGGAATACTACCGGGG
>FWPU01013047.1_pt1 | contig 10715 bp, 9 predicted proteins | sample 2228361 | NCBI WGS metagenome assembly FWPU01 (sample SAMEA103939777, study PRJEB20133) | metagenome | reverse complement strand
GGATGAGGGGGTGTTGAAGCACCTCTGGGGAGGGCGGGGATACCTCGCCCCCGGTCACTTTTTAAGTACCCTCCAGAGTGGGAGAGGGAGAGGGGTTGGGGGAGAGGGTGAGGTCAAGGGGGGAGGGGCGATGATTAGGGATATCTTCTAATATGACACATCCAAACGCAATTGGTATAAGTTCATCACGGTCAGGCGAGAAGGAGCGACATCGCCCCCAGATAAGGCAAGGAAATAGATTTTTGCGTTGGGCGGCGAAGCCGTCCAGTGCAAAAATCTGCTTTTTACTCCCTGCTCGCCGAGGGCGAAAAACCTACTGCGAGGGAGTCGGCGCCGGGCAGAGCGCCGGGCGCGGCACCCGCATCCACTGCGTCAGCCCCAGCGCGGCCAGCGCAATGGCAATCCCCGCCAGAAAGGTGTACTGCGCCCCCACGGTCTCCCAGATCACTCCCCCCACAAACGGGATAATCACCGCCGCGACGTGATTGAAGGTCTGCCCCAGGGCGACGTTCGGTGTGATCTCCTCCGGTCCCAGCGCGATTTTCTGGAAGTAGCACTCCAGGGCAAAGGAGAAGTTGAAGAGGAGGTTGTCCACCACGAAGAGGCCCAGGAGGATCAGGAGCGCCGGAGTGGCCAGAAAGGCCGGGAAGAGCACCCACGCCCCAACCCGCAACTCCGGAATCTGCAGGGCGGCAGAGGCCAGTTCCGGCACCTGGGGGACCCACACGTAGCCCAGGAAAATAAGGGCCAGCAGGGCGAAGTTGGCCGTCAGCACCGGCCGCTCCCCGAAGCGGGCGACGATCTGGCCGAAGGCCTGGTTCAGGTAGGTGCCCAGAAGGCTGTTGAAAAGGTAGAGGAGCGTGATGACCTGCGCCGTCACCCGGTACTCCCGGACCAGCAGGTAGACGGCGAAGGTGGTGAAGATGTGGCGGCGGCTGCCGAAGAGAACCTGAAGAGTATAGTAGAGCCAGTAGCGCCGGCGTAGCGGGGCGCTCCGGCGGGGCAGGCGGGCACGGGCCGGGGTCGGACGGAAGAAGAGCAGCAACAGGGCACAGCCGATGATGACCGGCCCGACGACCTGAAAGAGGGGCCGGTACCCCCACCGCCCCAGCGTCCCGAAAATCACCAGCGTGCCCATGACCGACGCCGCCGCGCTCAAACTGTTCAGCCGGCCCAGGACGCGCGGCGCTTCCTCAGGCCCCACCGTCATCAGGACAATGGACGAGTTGGCGGGCATAAAGAAGTGGAAGCCGGTGCTCATCAGGAACGCCGCGGCCAGGAGGGCGGGGAACCCGTGGACGCCCGCGGTGAAGAGGATGCCCACCCCCATCAGGGTCAGGGAGAGGTGGGCCAGGTGGAACTCCATCAGCAGGAGGACGAGGAAGCCCGCCAGGAACCCCAGCAGGCCGGGGACTTCCCGAATGGCGTGGATCAGCCCGATCTGGGCCGCGCCGACGCCGATCTCCTCCACGGCGAAGTTGTTGAAGGTGGATTCCCAGATGCGGAATCCCAGCGTCCAGACGAAGTAGCCCAGGGCGACGGTGATAAGGATGGAACGGTAGCGGGCCATACGCGCTTCCTGCCCTACCACGCGACCAGCATGGCCGCCAGCAGCGCGGCCCGCTCGGGGAGGCTGGGGATGAGGACGTATTCGTCCACGCTGTGAGCGCCGTCTCCGATCGCTCCCAGACCGTCCAGGGTGGGCACCCCCATCGCGGCGGTGAAGTTGGCGTCGGAGGCACCGCCGGTGCCGTCGGCGGTGAGGGAGAGGCCCAGGTCGGCGGCGATCTCCTGCGCCCGCCGGAAGGGCCCCAGGGTGACCGGCGATTCTTCCATCGGCGGGCGGTTCAGTTCGCCTTTTATGACCAGCCGCGCGCCGGGAAGGACAGGCAGCAGTGCGCCGATGGCCGAGGAAATGCGTTCCCATTCGGCCATTGTCCTCACCCGGACATCCACCCGGATCTGTGCCTGGTCGGGGACGATGTTGGCGCGCAGGCCACCCTGAATCCAGCCGACGTTGATGGTGGTGCCGGTGGCGTAGTCGGTCATCTTCTGGAGACGCAGGACCTGATGGGCCAGTTCCTCTATGGCGTTGATCCCCTTTTCGTGGTCAGCGCCGGAGTGGGCGGCGCGCCCCATGGCGGTGATGACGTAACGGCCGGTGCCCTTGCGCCACACCTTCAGCGCGCCGTCGGGCCGGGCGGGCTCTATGCAGAAGACGACCCGCGCCCGTGCCGCTTCTGCCTCAATGAGCGTGCGGGAGGAAGGGCTGCCCACTTCCTCGTCGGAGTTGAAGAGGGCGGTCACGGGGTGGCGGGGGGCAAGGCCCAGTTCCCGCAGCCCTTCCAGCGCGGCCAGGATGATGGCCGCGCTGGCCTTGTCGTCGTAGACGCCGGGGCCGAGGACGCGATCGCCCTCTACCCGCCAGGGCCGTTCGGCCAGTGTCCCCACGGGCCAGACGGTATCCAGATGGCACAGCAGGAGGAAGCCACCGTCGCCGTCGCCCCAGCGGGCCAGCAGGTGGTCGCCCCAGCGCTCCTGGGGGACGAAGGTCACCGAGGCACCACTTGCGCGGGCGCGCTCGGCCACCAGGCGCATCACCCGGTCCACGGCGGCTTTGTCGGTGCTGGGGGATTCCAGTTCCACCAGTCGGCGGAGCAGGTCCAGCACCCCATCGGTGCACCGGGCAAAGAAGTCGCGGAGGGTGGACAGATCGCTCATTGAGAGTTCTCCCTGGAAGTTTAAAAACCACGAAGGACGCGAAGGACAATGCGAAGGTCACAAAGTTTCACCTGTGCACCCTTTGTGTCCTTCGCGGTGAAAAATCCCCCTTGTCGTAAGTCTGTCCCTGATGTATACTTAAAACGAGCCAGCACATCCGTGTGAGCGGTGAACGTGATGGCCGAAATTGCGAAAGTCGTGACCCGAATCCGGATGGGCGATAAAAAGATGGACGCCGCGTACTGGCGAACGCAGCCGTATGCGGCGCGCCTGGCCGCTCTGGAGTCCATCCGCCAGGAATATCATCGCTGGAGATACGGTGCTGAACCAGGATTTCAAAGAGTTTATACAATCGTTAAACGATAACGGCGTTCGCTACCTCGTCGTAGGGGGATACGCGGTCGCACTTCATGGGTACCCCCGTTACACGAAGGATTTTGACGTCTGGATAGAAATGAGTGCCGAAAACGCTGCCCGCATGGTCGCGGCGCTGGAACAATTCGGCTTTGCTTCTCTGGGACTGACAGCGGAAGATTTCCTGGTCCCCGACCAGATCATCCAACTGGGCTATCCCCCAAACCGTATAGACATCCTGACCACTCTGCCCGGGGTGGAATTCTCCGAATGTTACCCCAGCCGAATCATCGTAGAGATTGACGGGGTTCCCATCAACTTCATTGACCTGGAAAACCTGAAGCGAACCAAAAGGGCGTCGGGGCGGCTGCAGGACCTGGCCGACCTGGAAAATCTGGAATAGGCGGGAAGGGGAACGACGAAGGGGTTTTGCGGCGACTCCGTCGCCGCAAAACCCCTTTTTTATGCCTTCAGCCAGAGGTAGAAGCGCTCAAAGTCAAAGTGCTCGGCCATCAGGGACTCAAAGCGGGCCAGTTTCTCCGCCTGACCCAGCCGGGTCTTGCCGAAGACCCGCTCTATCGCCTCCACCGCCTCCATCGTGTTGCGGTGGGTCAGCAACACCACGACTCCCTGCTCCTCGGCCCGCCGGAGCAATTCCGGCTGGGGGCGGAGATAGCCGGTAAGGATAAGGCAGGCCGTGGTGGTCTCCAGGGCGGCCCAGTGGATGTCGGCGCGGTCGCCGCCGGTGATGACCGCCTTGCTGCCAGGGATGCGCCGGATGCGGGGCAGCGCCTGCTCCACGCTCATCGCCCCCACCACCAGATTCTCAATCAGCAGGTCGCGCTTCTCCGGCAGGGTGAGAAAATCCGCCTCCAGCACCTGAGCCAGTTCACCGACGCTGATCGCCCGCAGTTGTTCCTGGCGGGGCAGAACCCCAAAGACAGCGATCTCCCGCCCCTCCAGGCAGGGCCGGGCGATGTTCTGGACAAAGTCCCACGATTCATCCTGGGGCACACTGTTCACCACCACCCCCAGCAACCGCTCCCCCAGGCGTCGTTTGGCCGAGGCACAGTCATCCACCAGATTCATCTCGTTGTAGAAGGGGATCACCGCCAGGACGGCCGCGTCCAGCGCGGCGGCGACGTCCACCGCCCCCAACCCGATGCCGCCCCCCTCCCGCAACGACGCCCCACCCTCCACCAGGACGATGTCCCGACCGGCAGCGATCCGCTCGTACGCGGCCCGTACTTCAGCCATCAGGTCCCGCATTAAGCACCCGCAGAGGGTGTCCCGCAGAAGAGAGGGGGTCAGCCGGACGCCCACCAGCGCCTCCGTCGGCTCCTCCAGGCCCAGCACCCGGCGGACGAAATCGGCGTCTTCGTCAGCAGCCTGGCCGGGGATGGGTTCCCACATCTGGGTGGAGAGGGGCTTGAAATACCCCACCCGGTATCCATCCCGTTGCAGCCGTCGCCCCAGCGCCAGGCAAACGGCCGTCTTGCCGGAGAAACTCTGCAGAGAAGGGACATACAGGGTCTTCATAATTCGCTCTCCTCAAAAAAGGTCGCAAGTCGCAGGGCGCAGGTCGCAGGAGATAGGTCGCAAGTCGCAGGGCGCAAGGAGCGCAGAGTCGCAACTGCCCACTTGCAAACTCGCATACTTGCAAACTCGCAAACTTGCCCACTTGCAGACTTGCAAACTCGCATACTCGCCTACTCGCTACTGCAACACCAGCCGCATATCCAGCGCCACCGCCCCCCGCCCTTCTTCGTAGACCACCAGCGGGTTAATGTCCAGTTCGGCGATTTCCGGGAAGTCGGTGACCAGCTGGCTCACCCGGCAGAGGGCGTCCACCAGTGCGGCGTGGTCGGCCGGGGGCTCGCCCCGGACCCCCGCCAGGAGCGGATAGGAGCGAATCTCCCGGATCATCTCCGCGGCCTCCTCCGGCCCAAAGGGGGCAACCCGGAAGACGACGTCCTTAAGCGCCTCCACGTAGATGCCGCCCAGGCCGAAGGCGACCAGCGGGCCAAACTGCGGGTCGCGGCTCATGCCGATGAGCACTTCCCGGCCAGGGGGCACCATCTTCTGCACCAGACATCCCCAGATGCGCGCGTCGGGGACGTAGCGGCTGGCGCGGTAGACGATCAGGTCAAAGGCATCCCGTACGTCGGCCGGGGAGCGCAGGTTCAGACGTACCCCGCCCACGTCGGTCTTGTGCAGGATGTCCGGCGAGGCAATCTTGAGGACGACGGGGTAGCCCATCTCCTCCGCCGCGGCGGCGGCCTCGTCGGGATTGGCGGCCAGGCGCGAGGGCGGCAGGGGGAAACCGTAGGCCTCCAGAATCGCGCGCGCTTCGGCATCCCCAATGCTCACCCGTCCCTGCTGGCGGGCCTCGTCCAGCACTTTCCGCACCGCGACCGTGTCCACCGCATAGCGCTTCGGTTGATACGACGGCTGCCCCCGTTCCCGCTGATATGCGACCATCGCCGCCAGAGCCGCTGCCGCCCGCTCCGGGAAGGGGTAGTTGGGGACGCCGTATTGCTGCAGGATGGCGACTCCGGCACTGATGCGGGATTCGCCCATAAAACAGCCCAGAATGGGCTTATCCGTCTCCCGGGCGACGCGCCCAACGACGTGGGCCGTCTCCTCAATCTGGGTCATCGCCTGGGGGGTGACGATGACGATGACGCCGTCCACCCCCGGGTCGGCCAGCACCAGGCGAAGGGCATGTTCGTAGCGGTCGGCGAGGGCATCCCCCAGGACGTCCACCGGGTTGGCGGCGGAGGCCGCGCTGGGCAAGTCCGCCATCAGCGCCTGGATGGTCTCCGGCCGGAAGCGGGCTAGTTGCAGGCTGGCGTGCTCCAGCGCGTCGGTGGCTAAGATGCCCGGCCCACCGGCGTTGGTGACAATGGCGATCCGGTCCCCCCGGGGCAGGGGCTGGTAGGCAAAGGCCAGGGCCAGGTCAAAGAGGTGCTCCATGGATTCGGCGCGGATGACCCCCGCCTGGCGGAAGGCGGCGTGGTAAGCCGCCTCCGACCCGGCCAGACTCCCGGTGTGGGACGAGACGGCCCGGGCACCCGATCGGGTCACCCCCGACTTGACCGCCACCACCGGCTTCTTACGGGTCACCCGCCGGGCGACCTCCATAAACCGTTGCCCGTCCGGCAGTCCCTCTATGTAGGCCAGGATGACTTTAGAATTCGGGTCGTCCTCCCAGGCCTCCAGCAGGTCCACCTCGTTGACGTCGGCCTTGTTGCCCAGGCTGACGAAGCGGGAAAAGCCGATGCGCCCGGCCAGTGCCATATCCAGGACGGCCGTCCCCAGCGCGCCCGACTGGGACATGAAGGCAATGGGGCCACCGGGGGGCATCCCGGCGGCGAAGGTCGCATTGAGGGGGGTGTCGGTATCTATCACCCCCAGACAGTTGGGGCCGATGATGCGGATGCCGTAGCGACGGGCGATCTGAATCAGTTCCAGTTCCCGCTCCAGCCCCTCCCGTCCGGCCTCGCGGAAGCCGGCGCTGATGACGACGGCCGCCGGAACCCCCTTCTGCCCGCACTGTTCCAGCGCGGCCGGCACCAGCGGGTACGGGATGACGATGACCGCCAGGTCCACCGGCCCGGGAATGTCCAGGACGGACGGGTAGGCACGCAATCCCAGAATCTCGTCCGCTTTGGGGTTGACCGGGTAGAGGGCGCCGGGGAACCCCCCGTTTTTCAAATTCGCCAGCACCGCGTAGCCCAGTTTCTCCGGGTCGCGTGAGGCGCCGATGACCGCCACCGACGATGGACGGAAGAATGGTTCCAGCATACCCTATCCTCCGCCGGGGGATTGGTCCACGGCCCGGAGCAGTTCCCAGAGTAACGCTTCGGTGTGCTCCACCGCCCGGGGCTCCAGGTGTTCCACCGTGTCCGTGGGACGGTGCCACTCAGGAAGCACGCCGTCCCGCCGATGGCCTGTGAAGGTGAGGACACGGAAACCGTATTTGGCGGCGATGCTCCCTTCGGTGTAGGCGCCGCGGAAACGGTGGGGATGGGCATCCCACTCCGGGTGCTGGGCGGCAATCCGCTCCACCAGGGCGATCAGTTCGGGGTCGCTGCGGGCGGTGAGCAGGAAGGTCTCCTCGGTGAGATACGCTGGGCTGGCCTTCGTCCCGCCCACACTGTCCAGCGTGATCCAGATTGCCCGCCCCAGTTCATCCCGATGGCGACGGGCGAAGTCCTCCGCGCCGTAGCAGCCCACCTCCTCACAACCGGAGAGGACGAGCCAGACCGCGGTGTGGTTCAGCGGTTCCTTTGCCAGCCGTTCTGCCAGACTGAGGACAACCCCCGCGCCGGTGGCGTTGTCGTTGGCCCCGGCGGTGTACGGGGAAAAGTCGGCCTGGATGGTGATCAGGAAGACGCCCAGGATGACCAGGGCGAAGGGAAGGGAGAGCACCCGCCAGATCAGGCCCGGCGCGATCGCGCCGATGATGAAAAGAAGCAACAGGGCGACCGCCGAGGCCAGGCCGATAGGGACCAGTCGGCTGAAGAGGCGCACCCAGCGGTCGGTGGAGAAGGCCAGCGGGGTGCGGTGAGTATCCAGGTGGCCCATCACCACCACCTGCTGGCGGACGTCGCCGGTGGGCATCCGGCGTGCCCAGACGTTCTGGCTGCGCCCTTTGGGGAGAATCCAGCGGAAGGGGTTGGGGCGGAAGGCCAGTTCCAGGAGCACGGAGGCCAGGGCGACGGCCGTCAATGCGGCCGCCGCGACGGCGCCCCAGCGGCCGGTGGCCCAGAAGAGGATTTCGCCCACCAGCGCGATTGCGGCGAAGAGCGCGTAGGGGTACCAGGCCGAACGGGCGCTGGTGAAGGTCTCGGTAACGGGCTCCAGGCCCAGTTTCTTCAGCACATCGGCGGCGTAGCGGGCCGCCTCGGCCTCCTGCGGCGTGGTGGAGCCGCGCGGGCCGATGGTCTGGGCCAGATAGCGGATGTGGTCCATCGCAGACATCGGTTGCCTCCGGATTGGGGAGCTGGCAGATGGCAGAGACGCCTTCAGTATACCCCGAAGCCATCCACGGCGCAAGTGCGTTTGACTTCACCTCATCCCCCTGGCCCCCTTCCCCTTTCCCACGGGGCGAGGGGAAGGGGGGAGAAATGCCCCCTCTCCCCCTGGGAGAGGGGGCGCGCGGCCTTCGGCGACGCGGGGGTGAGGTTATTTGACCTCACCCTCTCCCCCGACCCCTCTCCCTCTCCCAGCGGGAGAGGGAGAGGGGAGAAAGCCCCCTCTCCCTCTGGGAGAGGGGGCGCGCGGCCTTCGGCGACGCGGGGGTGAGGTCCTTCTTCAAAACCCGTGCAGCGTCTCCAGGCGCGCCCATCGCACCGCCCAGGGGACGCCCAGGAACAGGAAGAGGATTCCCACAAAACTCAGCAGGGCCAGGAGGATGTACCGCCGCCCCCGCCAGAACGGGAGCGGCCCCAGGTGCAGGGGAAGCAGGTAGGCCAACCAGACGACCAGCGACCAGGTCTCCTTCGGGTCCCAGCCCCACCAGCGGCCCCAGGCCTCCCGGGCCCAGATGCCGCCCAGGAGCATGCTGAGGGTCAGCCAGAGGAAACTCCAGCGGAGGAGGCGGTCCATCCGCCGGAGCAGAAGGCCCCGCCCCTCCTCCCGCTCCAGCAGCGCGGTCAGGCCCAGGCCGGCCGCCGCGCCGCAGGCCCCGTAGGCCAGCGCCGCGGCGAAGGTATGCAGCGGAAACCAGGGGGAGCGCAGGGCCGGAAGAAGCGGCGCAATGACCTGCTCCCCGGTGGGGCGGGTGAGCACCCAGGTCGCCAGGGCGAGCGTCACCCCCAGGCCCCCTATTCCACTGCGGGGGTGTAGCAAATTCAGGGTATCTTCAGGGACCTCACTCTCTCCTATTGGGAGATGGGTTGGGGGAGAGGGTGAGGTGTTTTTAGTCGCCAGGATGTGGAGCCCCAGGAGGGCCCAGACGAACCCCAGCCCGAACTCGTAACGGGTGCTCATCGGCCAGTGGCCCGCGGCCAGCGCGCGGGATGCCAGCCCTGCCGTCCACAGCCCCCAGGCGACCGCGGCCAGCCCGGTGGCAAGATGGTGAAGCCACCGCCGCGGGGTTCGCCAGAGGATGCCCTGCAACAGAAGCGTTCCCCAGAGAAGCCCGTACGCCGCGGCGAACACGCTACGCCTCCCCCGTACCCAGCAACCGCTCCCGCGCTTGCTGAAGGACCTGCCGTTCGGTACGATGCGTGGCCTTCCGGATCGCCTCGTCTATCGGAAACCAGCGCACTTCCTCCACCTCAAAATCGTGCGCAGCGATATCCCCGCCCCGGTGGACCATCAGGAAGTAGTAGACCTTTTTGTGGTAGCGGACTTTCCGGCCCTCTTCCTCCCACCAGTACCAGTACTCTATGGGCTCCAGGCGGTCCACGATCTCCGCCTCCAGGCCGGCCTCCTCCCGCACCTCCCGCAGGGCGGTGGATTCCAGCGATTCCCCCTTCTCCACCAGTCCTTTCGGCAGTGCCCAGCGGCCGCCTCCCGGCGAGACCAGGGCCACCTCCACATCGCCTCCCTCGGTGCGGCGGAAGACGACGCCTCCGGCGGAGAGTTGAAACCGGGCCTTCATTCCCCCCTCCGAACAACCGACAGGCCCACTCCCAGCATCAGAACCCCTCCGCCGACGAGAAACAGGGCATAACCCGGGTCCCGCACCACCTGCAGGGCAACCACGGGCCGCCCTTCCCGGAGGGCGTAGCCGGCCAGGAAGACGGCCCAGTTCTCCCAGACCAGAGGCGCGTTGAGGCGGACAGTTCCCCGGCCGACTTCCCGACTGTCCTCCAGAACCGTCACCTCCACCCGGTAGTCGGCGACGCTGCCGTCAGGGTAACGGTCCACGGCGACGTCTTCACAGCGGAGGGCCAGGCCGGGCCGGTGGGAGAGTGTCGCGGCCGCTCCGGGCGAAAGGACCAGTTCCTCCCGCCAGCCCCGACCGCTGAGGGCCAGCGCCAGAAGGAGCAGAGGAACCGCTAGGTGGATCAGCAACGTTCCCCGCCTCAGGGTGCGCCAGAGGGCGCGCCAGCGGGCCAGAACACAGAGAACGGTCGCCAGGGCGGAGAGGACAAGGGTGGCCCAGAGGAGCGGGGAGGCAGCCCAGCGGAAGAACCCCAGAGCGTCCAGGGGGCGAAAGAGCGCCCCGTAGCAGGCGCGCGCGGCCTCCTCCCAGCGAGCCATCGCCGCCGCGTCCGCACCGACCGGGCGCTGGGGAAAGAACGCGCCCAGGGCGACCACCGCCAGGACGATCAGCAGGAGCCCGGCGGCCACCGGGAGACGACCGAAAAAGAGCAGCCATTTCATTTTCGGAATTCGGGGTTCGGAGTTCGGCGAATTTTCCAGGAGTTGAACCACAAAGACACCAAGACACGAAGTTTTTTGTAAAAGAAAAGTATAAAAGGTATTAACCCGGCCGGGCTTCTTGTCCCAGGAATCCTCCTGACGGGAGGGGAATTTTGCCCCTCCCCCCTGCCCTTCACAAGGGTAGGTTTTTCGCCTCCGGCGAGGGAGGAGTAAAAATCTACTGGAGTCTGGCGAATTTTCCGGGTGCTATGATTTCCGCAGTTTTTCGGCCTGACGGCAACGATTTTCGTTGCTCAAAG
>FWPU01013043.1_pt1 | contig 10718 bp, 8 predicted proteins | sample 2228361 | NCBI WGS metagenome assembly FWPU01 (sample SAMEA103939777, study PRJEB20133) | metagenome | reverse complement strand
GGACCGGAAGGCGGTGGCGGCCGGGGGCGGTAACGTGGTAAGGGAGGAGGGGGACGGGCCAATGGGGCCGACGCGGATGCGGCTTTCGAAGCCGGTGATTGCGGCCGTGGAGGGGTACGCGGTGGCGGGAGGATTGGAGCTGGCGTTGTGGTGCGACCTGCGGGTAGCAGCGCACGATGCGGTGTTCGGGGTGTTCTGCCGGCGCTGGGGGGTGCCGCTCATCGACGGTGGGACGGTGCGGCTGCCGCGGCTGATCGGCGAGAGCCACGCGATGGACCTGATCCTGACGGGCCGCGGGGTGAGCGGGGAGGAGGCGCGGATGATGGGGCTGGTGAATCGGCTGGTGGCGCCCGGGCAGGCGTTGCCGGCGGCGCTGGAGCTCGCGCGCCAGCTCGCGGCTTTCCCGCAGCGGTGCCTGCGGAGCGATCGGCAATCGGCGCGGGAACAGTGGGACCTTTCGTTCGAGGAGGCGATGCGGAACGAGACGCGGCTGGGGATGGCGGTCATCGCCTCGGGCGAGACCCGGGAGGGGGCGACACAGTTCGCGGGCGGCGCAGGCCGCCACGGGTCGTTCGCGGAGTTCGGCGGGTGAACGCGGTGCGGCCCCGGTCGAACGACCGGGGCCGCGTGGATGGCCGTGTGTGGGTGCGACTCAGTCGTTCTTCACGAGCTCGAAGTCGGCGTTGATGCGCACCTCATCGCCGACGAGGAAACCGCCGGCCTCAAGGGGGGCATTCCAGGTGAGGCCCCAATCCTTGCGGTTGATCTTGCCGCTGACGCTGACGGCGACGACGGTCTTGCCGAAGGGGTTCTTTGCGGGGCCGTGGGCCTCGGCCTCGAAGGTGACGGGGCGGGTCACGCCGCGGATGGTGAGGTCGCCGGTGATGCGGTAGGTGCCGCTGCCGGTGCGTTCGATGGCGGTGGTGGTGAAGGTGATGGTGGGGTGGCTGGCGACGTCGAAGAAATCGGCGGAGCGGAGGTGATTGTCTCGGTCGGGCTGGCGGGTATCGATGCTGGCGGCATCGATGCGGAAGGTGGCGCGGGAGCGGGCGAGATCGGCCTCATCGACCTGGAGGTGGGCTTCGAACGTGCCGAAGGTGCCGCGGACGGTGGTGATGACCATGTGCTTCACGGCGAATTCGATAGAGGAGTGGGCCGGGTCGATGGCCCAGGCAGCAGTAGCTGGGGATGCGGACACTGGTTCACCTCGAAGGAGCGTTTGGTCGCGCGCGATCGCTTCTCTATCGTAAGTTACCAATGTTGCATTGGCAACCATTCGTAAGCGTGCCTGTCATCGCCGTGCTGCGGCAGAATGCATGGCATGGGGAGCTGGCCGTGGGGCCGCCTTGCGGATGAGTGCGATGTGCACCTGGTGCCGATCGTGGATGCGGAGGGGTGCCGCTACTGCCGGAGGTTCCTGGCCGGGGCGCCGGCAGCGCACGAGATGCCGGAGGGGCTGCGGCTGGAGGAGCTGGAGCAGTGGCTGACGGCGCGGCCCTCGGTACCGCAGGAGCTGCTGTTCGAGCGGATCGAGGAGCTGGTGGGGCGGCGGATCAGCCTGGCCGAGCTGGAGGACCCTGACCTGCTGCTGGAGCGGGCGCGTGGCCCGCGGCGGGGCTGGGATTGGGACGACTGGTAGGCGCTGGCGGGGAGATGGCCGCCGGCCCGGCCACCATCCCGGAGGGGGTCGGGATGCGGGCCGGGCCGGGTGGCGGTGGGCAGGCGTGCCGGCTTACTTCTGCGCCTGGATGCGTTCCTCGGCGATCCAGGCGCCGTGGAAGCCGTAGGGCACGCGCTGGGGCAGGGGCACGCGGGCGACGGGGGGTGCCTCCATGTCGCGGGCGTTGATGATGACGAATTCGGAGCCGCCGGTGGAGCGGTCGTAGACGTAGGTGACGACGTAGCCGTCGTCCTCGGCGGTGGCGCCGGGGCGGGGGACGAAGACGCCTTCGCCGCCGTAGCGGCCGCGGCCGTGGTAGTGGACCCAGTGGCGGCCGGTGTGGAGGTCGTACTTGATGATGGCGTCGGATTCGGGCATGCCGTTGCCGGCTTCGAAGCGGGCGGTGTAGCCGTAGCGGGCGGGGTAGGCGATGAGGCTATCGTTGACGCGCGGGAAGTCGCTCACCTGGTCGTCGAGGGGCTCCTCGCGGACGGCGCCGATGGCGAGGTTGAAGCGCCAGCGGTAGAGGACCTGGTTGGCATCTTCGCGGATGAGGCGGCGGTCCTCCGGGGTGGGGGCGACGGAGGAGTCGAGGGAGCCGAGGTCGACATCTTCCATGCGGCAGGCGTCGAGGACGATCTCGTTGCCGTCTTCGAAGGCGTTGAGGGTGTGGAAGACGTAGCAGGGCGGTGCTTCGAACCAGCGGACCTGGTCGCCGGTGGCGTGGCGGGGGAGGATGCCGAAGCGGGCGGGCAGGTCGCGGTTGAAGGAGAGCGGGCTTTCGCCGCTCATGGCGCGCTGCATATCGAAGACGAGGGGGAGGTCCATGAAGATGGAGTAGTGCTCGGTGACGGCGAAGTCGTGCATCATGACGCCGCGGGGGAGGTCGATGGGCGTGGTGAGGACGATTTCGCCTTCGGGGCTGACGACGGAGTACTGGAGGTAGGGGACCTGGGCGCCCTGCTTGGCGAGGTCGAAGCCCATCATGTTGTAGCCGAAGAAGAGCATTTCGCCGGTGCGTTCATCGATCTTCGGGTGGGCGGTGAAGGCGTGGAGGAGGCGGCCGTTGTAGGTGTAGGTGCCGATGGTTTCGAGGCCGGGGAGGCGGATGTGGTGGGGGTCGCCGGCCTCCCAGAGGGCGAAGAGGCGGCCATCGTGCCAGACGAGGGCGGTGTTGCCGGTGTTGCCGCGGGAGGGGCCGTTGGGGTTATCGAGCTCGGGCTTGCCGAGGCCGCTGCCCCAGAGCGCACGGCCGGCGGCCTTTTCGCGCTTGTACGCCTCGGTCTGGACGTAGCGGTTGCGGTAGGAGACGCGGCCATCCTTGATGCGGACGCCGTGGAGCATGCCATCGCCGCCGAACCAGTGGTAGTTCTTGATGACGTCGAACTGGGGGTTGGGGCCGTTGCGGACGAACATGCCCTCGAGGCCTTCGGGGAGCTCGCCGATGACGGGGAGGTCTTCGGCGGTGACCTCTTCGCGGACGGGTGCGAAGTTGCCCTCGAGGAATGGGCTGGAGACGCGTTCTTCGGCCATGACCATGGCGTGGCACCTCGGGGGAGGGGATCCTATTCAAAGTTTTGAACAGGTCGAGGGGAGTATACGGCACTGTGTCAAGGGAGCGGGGAGACGGCCCGGTGCGTAGAATCGGGCGACGAATCTTGAGCGTTGGGAGGTACCGAGGATGGCCTTGGAAGGACGCGTGGCGCTGGTGACGGGGGGCGGCCGGGGCATTGGCCGGGCGATTTCGCTGGCACTGGCGGCGGATGGCGCTGCTGTTGCGGTGAACTACCGGCGGGACGAGGAGGCTGCCCGGGAGACGGTGGCGGAGATCGAGCGGATGGGCGGCCGGGCGAAGATGTATATGGCCTCGGTGGATGATTTCGAGCAGGACCGGGCGATGGTGGAGCAGGTCATCGCCGATTTCGGGTACATCGACATCCTGGTGAACAACGCGGGCATCGCAAGCCGGGGGTTGAGTGTCGCGGATACGGACCCGGCGGAGATGGAGCGCGTGGTGCGCACGCACGCCTTTGGGCCGCACTACCTCTCGAAGCTGGTGCTGCCGAGCATGCGGACACGGCCGCGGGGGGACATCGTCATGATTTCGAGCGTGGCGGCGCGGATGCTGGGAGCGAACGGGGCGCCCTACAACATGGGCAAGGCGGCCATGGAGGCGCTGGCGATGACGCTCTTCAAGGAGGAGCGGCGGTACAACATCCGGGTGAACATCGTGGCGCCGGGGCTGACGGAGACGGAGATGGGGAGTCGGCTGGCGCGGGCGACGCAGGGAGTGCAGAGCCTGCGGGAGATCGACCGGCGGTCGCCATTCGGGCGGGTATGCCAGCCCGAGGATGTGGCGAAGGTGGTGCGCTTCCTGGTGAGCGACGATGCCTTCTACCTGACGGGGCAGCGGATCGAGGTCGACGGGGGCGGGATGGCAGCGCTGCCGAATTTCGAGTGAGGGCCGGGGCTGCAGATGGCGACGGTGCCCGAGCGGGTGCTGGCGACGCTGGCAGAGGTTGGGAAGGACCTCTACCGGCTGGGGCTGGTTTCGAGCCATGGCGGGAACATCAGCATCCGCGACGGGGCGGGGATGTGGATTACGGGGACGGGGACAATGCTGGGGCGCCTTCGGGAGCGACACATCGCCTATGTGCGGGCCGATGGGACGGCCGAGGGGCCGCCACCTTCGAGCGATACGGTGCTGCACTCGACGGTTTACGCGATGACGGGGGCCGGGGCGGTGGTGCATGCCCACCCGCGCCACGCGATCGCGATCAGCCTGGTGACGGACGGGGAGTTCGTGCCGATCGACTTCGAGGGGCAGTACCACCTGAAGGCGGTGCCGCTGGTTGAGCAGGGGCCGCACCAGGTGGCGCAGGTGGCGGCGGCGCTGCGCGATGCGGTGGTGGTGCTGCTGCGCGGGCACGGGGCGTACGCAAGGGGCGGCACGGCGTGGGAGGCGCTCCACTGGATCACGGCGCTGGAGGAGAGCGCACAGGTGGCATGCCTGGTGCGGATGCTGGAAAGGGACGGCGAGGGCAGGCGTTAACTTCCCGGTCGGGAGGGGCGTTGTGACCAGTATCGAGGGCGCGCCGGGAGCGCGCCGTGGGCTTCGTTTCGCGGACCGGCACTCACCCCGGGAGGCAGCGTGACCGAGGAAAGCTTAGATCTGCGCGCGGGCAGGGGGCTCATCCTGCGCCACCTGCGCGCGCGCTGGCCAATGCTCGCCCTGGCGTTTGCGGCCGGGCTGAGCTGGGGGCTGTTGCGGCTGGTGGAGCCGTACCTGGTGGGCCTCGCGATCGACCATGCCATCGTGGAGCGGGACCTGGGGCGGCTGACGCGGTATGTGGTGGCGTTCATCGCGGTGGTGGCGGTGCTGGCGGTGTGCGCGGGGACGCGCCGGTACTGGGCGATGCGGACGAGCTATCGGATCGAGGCGGACCTGCGGCTGGAGTTGTACGACCGGGTGAACCGGCTCTCGTTCGATTACCACGACCGGACGGCGACAGGGCAACTGATGTCGCGCGGGAGTGCCGACCTGCGGGAGATCCAGGCGTTCCTGGTGAACATCCCGATCAACTCGGCGTACCTGCTGATGGCGGCGGGGGCGTTCGTCCTGCTCGTGATGACGAGCCTCTCGCTGGCGGTGCTGGCGATGGCGGTGTTCCCGGTGGTGACCTGGCTGAGCGTGCGCTTCTTCAACCGCCTGGAGCCGGGGACGGAGCGGGTGCAGCAGGACCTGGCCGACGTGGCGAGCGTGACGGAAGAGACCATTGCCGGGGCGCGGCTGGTGCGGGCATTCGGGCGGGAGGAGCACGAGATTGCGCGGATGCGGGAGGCGGCCGAGCGGGTACGGCGGGACTCGATGGAGGTCGCCCGGCTGCGGACCATCTACGGGCCGCTCTTCTTCCTGCTGCCGGGGCTGGGGCAGCTCGTGGTGCTGGCCTACGGCGGCTGGCTGGTGATCGAGGGAGAGATGACGCTGGGTGCGCTGGTGGCGGCGCTCCAGTACCTGGGGATGCTGGCCTGGCCGGTGCAGAGCCTGGGCGAGATGATCGCCTCGGGTCAGCGGGCGATCGTCTCGGCGGCGCGGGTCTGGAACGTGTTGAAGGAGGAGCCGAGCGTGCGGGAGCGGCCCCACGCGCGCCCTCTGCCGCCGGGGAATGGCGAGATTGTGTTCGACCGGGTGACGTTCGGCTACCGGCCCGGGGCGCCGGTGCTGCGCGAGTTTTCGCTGGTGATCCCGGCGGGTCGGTCGGTGGCGCTCGTGGGCGCGACGGGGAGCGGGAAATCGACGGTGGCGCGTTTGCTGCCGCGGTTCTACGACGTGGACGAGGGGCGGATCCTGCTCGACGGTGCGGATATCCGTACGCTGCGGCTGCGGGAGCTGCGGCAGAGCATCGGCATCGTCTTTGAGGATACGTTCCTGTTCAGCGATACAGTGCGGAATAACATCGCGTACGGGCGGCTGGATGCGACGGATGCCCAGATTGAGCGGGCGGCGCGCCTGGCCCACGCGCATGAGTTCGTCGAGCGGCTGGAGCACGGGTACGAGACGGTGGTGGGCGAGCAGGGGTTCGCGCTCTCGGGCGGGCAGCGGCAGCGCATCGCGATTGCGCGGGCGATCCTGATGGAACCGCGGGTGCTGATCCTGGACGACGCTACCTCGAGCGTGGACGCGCGGATGGAGGAGGAGATCCGGACCGCGCTGAAGGAGGTGATGGCGGGGAGGACGACGCTGATCATCTCACACCGGCTCTCGACGATTTCGCTGGCCGACCAGGTGGTGCTGGTGGACGAGGGGCGGGTGGCCGCGACGGGGACGCACGAGGAGCTCCTGCGCAGTTCGCGGCGGTATCGCGAGGTGCTGGGGCAGCTGGAGGCGATGGCAAGTTGAGCGAACGCGAGGCAGGAACGCCGAAGGTGAACGGGCTGGCGGGGGCGCTGCGCATGCTGGCGCCGCAGTGGCCGCTGTTGCTGGTCGCGACGGTCACGATCGTGCTGTTCACGGTGGCGAGCCTGGCGCGGCCGCTCGCGATCCAGTACGCCCTCGACGAGGGGGTGGCGGCCGGCGATCGGCGGGCGCTGCTGCTGGCGTGTGGGGCGTTCCTCGGGCTGCTGCTGGCGGTCTACGCGTTCCAGGGGGCGAGCACCTACCTGGTGAACCGGGCGGGGCAGGCATTTCTGTTTGCGCTGCGGATGCGGCTCTTCGAGCACTACCAGCGGATGTCGCTGGCGTTCTTCGGGCGGGAGAATGCCGGGCGGCTGGTGGCACGGATGACGAGCGATGTGACCACCGTGAACGACGTGCTGAACAACGGGTTCCTGGTGGTGGTGCAGTCGACGCTGACGCTAGTCGGAGCGACGGTCATCCTGCTGACGCTGAGCGTGCGGCTTTCGCTGGCGGTCGCGCTGATCCTGCCGCCGCTGATCGCGGCGACGGCGATCTTCCGGGTGTACTCGAACCGGGCGTACCTGCGGGTGCGGGAGCGGATCGCGGACGTGATGGTGCACATGCAGGAGACGTTCTCGGGGCTGCGGGTGGTGCAGGCGTTCGCACGCGAGCAGAAGAACCGCGAGCGCTTCGGGGAGATTAACGAGCGGAACTTCGAGGCGAACGTGACGACGGTGCGGCTTTCGTCGCTTTACTTCCCGTTTGTGGAGTGGCTGCGCGGTGTGGCGATTGGGCTGATCCTGTACTTCGGGGGGCGGCAGGTGGCCGGGGACGCGGTGACGGTGGGGACGGTAGCGGCGTTCGTCTTCTACCTGGAGTTCATCTTCCAGCCGATCCAGAACCTCTCGCAGGTGTTCGACATGGTGCAGAGCGCGAACGCGGCGCTCGGAAAGATCTTCGGGGTGCTGGCGATTGCGCCGGACGTGCCGGAGCCGGAGCGGCCGGTCGAGGTGCGCGGGCCGCTGCCGGGGCGGATCGAACTGGAGCGGGTGACCTTCGGGTACGACCCGGCGCGGCCGGTGTTGCGGGAGATCGACCTGCGCATCGAGCCGGGCGAGCACGTGGTGTTGGTGGGGCCGACGGGGGCGGGGAAGTCGACGCTGGCGAAGCTGATGACGCGGATGTACGACCCGACGGCGGGGGTGGTGCGCATCGGCGGGCACGACCTGCGCACCCTGCGCACCGCGGACCTGCGGCGGACGGTGACCATGGTGCCGCAGGAGGGCTTCCTCTTCACCGGGTCGGTGCGGGAGAACATCCTCTTCGGGCGGCCGGATGCGACCGATGCGGAGGTGGCGGAGGCGTGCAAGCGGCTGGGGATCGATGGGTTCATCCGCTCGCTGCCGAATGGGTACGAGACGCTGGTGAGCTTCCGCGGGTCGCGGCTGAGCGCGGGCGAGAAGCAGCTGATCTCGATGGCGCGGGCATTCCTGGCGGACCCGCCGGTGCTCATCCTCGACGAGGCGACCTCGAGCCTGGATCCGCACACCGAGGAGCAGGTGGAGGCTGCGCTGCAGCGGCTGCTGGAGGGGCGAACGAGCGTGATCATTGCGCACCGGCTGAGCACGGCAGAGCACGCCGACCGGGTGCTGGTGGTGGACGGCGGCCGGATTGTGGAGGACGGACCGCACGCGGAGCTGGTGCGCCGTGGCGGGTATTACGCGGCGCTCTACCGCCAGTGGGTGGCGGGCCGCGCGGTACGTACGGCGTAAGGATGCGATGGAGCGCTCAGCGGTCGGGGTCGGTATCGCCGGGCTGGAGGGCGTCGCGGGCGCCGAGCTGGTGGCCCATGAGGCGCAGTTCGCGGCTGAAGCGGGCGGTCTTTTCGGCGATGCCGGCGACGTAGGTGCGTGACGGGGTGACCTTGACCCAGAGCCGGCGCCGGGGGACGTAGAAGGTGATGCCGAGGCCGATTATGGCCATGGCGACGGCGATCCAGATGAACGTATCGCCGGGGTCGCGGCGCACGGTCAGGCCGGAGGCTTCGACGCGCCCGTTGAAGAGGTAGGTGTAGCCGGCGCTGGTGGTGGCGGCCCTGCCGTACTCGAGGACGACGTTGCGCTCATCAATGCCGGCGACGAGGAGGTAGGGCCGTCCATCGCCGCCGAGCGGCATCTGGACGACGGCGCCGGCATCGGAGGTGGCACCGGGCATGTCCCAGACGGTAGTGGCGGGGATGGTGGCGGCGCGCTCGAAGCGGATGCGGTAGGCGCCGGCGGCGGCTTCCTCGCCGGGGCGGAGGAGGACGGGGTCGAAATCCGGGCTGGTGATGGTGAGGAGCATCTGGCCGTCGCGGAACTGCCAGGCGACGGCGTAGTTGACGAGCTCGGCGCTGCCGGGGACCGCCGGAAAGACGAGGAGGGAGAGGGCGGTATCGTCGCGGCGATCGGCGGGGTCGAGGCCGGGATCGGTGGCCATCTGGGGGAGCTGCTGCGCGAAGAGGGTGCGGCCTGCGGTGTCGGTGACGCGGAGCTCGGGGACGACGGCGGTGGCGCCTTCGAAATCGAGGATGTCATCGAAGATGACCTGGCCGCTGGGGGCGACAATCCGCAGGCGGGCAATGTCATCGAACCAGGCGGCCTGGTGGACGCGGTAGCCGAAGGCGCTGCAGGGGTGATTGACGGTGGTCTTGCAGCGAATGGTCTCGTCGCCCCGGCGGACTTCGATGATGGAGTGGTAGTCGACGACGTTGCCCTGCGGGTCGAGGCCGCGGTTGGCATCGATCATGCGGATGAAGAGCTGGTTGGGGCCGGCCTGGGTGAAGACGGGCGCGGCAGGCGTGGATTCGGCGATGACCATGGTGCGGTCGAAGCCGGCGAGGACGGTGAGGAGGCCGCCGATGAGGAGCATGAGGAGGGCGAGGTGGCTGAGGAAGGTGCCGTACTGGGCCCAGGGGTAGCGATCGGCGAAGAGGTAGGTGGCGGAGGGCTCCTGGTGGACGCGCTGGACGGAGTAGCGGTGCCGGCGGAGGAGACGCTCGACGGCTTCGACGCCGCCGGGATGGGAGAAGCTGGCGCGATGGTGGGCACGTTCGAAGTAGGCATCGGGCACGCGCCTGGGGGGCTGACGGACGGCGCGGATGGTGGGGCGGAGGCGGGAGACGGTGCAGACGGTGACGGCGACGATGATGAGGAACCAGAGTCCGTTGAACCAGGCGGTGTGGAAGACGTCGAAGAAGCCGAGCGCCTCGAAGGGGCCGGTGAGGGGGCCGTACGTTTCGCGCTGGAGTTCGAGCCAGGCCGAGCGGGCGGCAGGGTTGCCGCGCATGGGCCCGGGCACCTGGGGAAGGATGGTGCCGATGAGCCCGGCGACGCCGGCGAGCCCGACGAGGAGGAGGGCGAACTTGACGTTGGTGAGGAGCTGCCACGCCCAGCGGAGGGGATCGATGCCGGAGGGCTGGATGGTGGCGGGCGCGCCGGCGCGCGGGGTGGCGCTCACGGGAGGGAGGCCTCGAGGTCGCGGAGCTGTTCGAAGGTGATGCGGCCGATGTAGACGCGGCGGACGACGCCGGTGGGGTCGATGAGGTAGGTGACGGGGAGACCGCCGACGCCGGTGGCGTAGGCCTGGGAGACGGCGCCGTCCCGGTCGAGGAGGATGGGGTAGTTGACGCCGAACTGGGCGGTGAACTTGCGGGCGGTGGGCTCGTCTTCCTGCTGGTTGACGCCGATGACCGTGATGTTGCGGTCGAGGTTGCGGGAGTAGAAGTCCTGCAGGTCGGGGGTTTCGCCGCGGCAGGGGCCGCACCAGGAGGCCCAGAAGTTGAGGAGGACGTACTGCCCGCGGAATTCGTGGAGGGCGCGGGTGTCGCCATCGAGTGCGAGGAGACGGAAATCGGGGGCGGCGCGGCCCTCGCGTGCGGCGGGGGGCTGGCCGGTGGGGTTGAGCTCATCGGCGAGGGGGATGACGCCAAGAGTGCCGCCGTGGGTGGGGGTGCCGGCGGTGGGTTGCTGGCGGAATTCGAACCACCAGAGGCCGAGGCCGACGACGAGGATGACGAGTGCGGCCAGGCCCAGGGTGGAGGCAGGGCCGGAGTACTCGCGGCGACGCTGGGGGCGCTCGTCGGGGAGCTGGTCGGTCATGGGGCCTGGGGATGAGGGTACC
>FWPU01013042.1_pt1 | contig 10720 bp, 11 predicted proteins | sample 2228361 | NCBI WGS metagenome assembly FWPU01 (sample SAMEA103939777, study PRJEB20133) | metagenome | reverse complement strand
TTTCCATCAGGTAGGAAGATAGGCTCTCGCGCTCAATACAGATGGTTCCCTGCTTCGCCGGGGCATTGACGCTATAGAGAAGTTCCGGGGCATCGAGCCTCGGTTGTCTTGGCATGTGTTTATTATATGAGTGCTGATCGAGCAAGTGGAGAGTAGGTTTAGTTTGTTAAGAACGTTCTTTTTTATAAAACTAGCGGCTTTCGCTTGCAGTGTCAATGAAATCAGACGTCCTCCCAGTCAATCGGAGCGCCGGTAAACGTTGTGGGACGATATAACATTTTCTTAGCGATAGAGTTTCGATTACCCTTTCCGGCCGTACGTTCATCGCGCGCGAGAGCCCGTATGGCACACCAAGCACTCGGGCTTGTCCGATCCACCTACTTCGCCTTTCGAGTCTCCGAGCACATGCCAACCCTCGATATGGCATTTTCCGCAAACCGACTCATAACGCGTTTCCTTTGCTTCGTTTGACAATCGCAAAAAAATGCTTAATTCATCAAGGTCCCGATGGCTGAACGTCGCATCGGCCCAACTATCCCGCGTATGGCATCCCTCGCACTTTTTATTGGTCATGTTTTCATGACCGGCTCGATGGCACAATTCACATCCGAGTATCTTATTGCGCGAGGCGTCGTGACCGATCTCTTTAAGTCCGGCGATGCCCTTTGAGCTTGAACGCCCGTGGCCGCTATGGCAGTACAGACAATAACCGCGCCCGCTCTTAATGAGGGCGAGGTGGCTCTCGAGGGTTGCACCGCTGTTTGTATAATTAAAAAAATCTTGCGTATGGCATTTCTTGCATTTTTCGTCGGTGAGTTGGCGAAACGGCGTGTGGCAGCCAACGCAGTCGACACTCGCATGAGAATCACCGTTGTCTCCTGGCGAAAATAGGATTTTCCTAAAATAGGCCATTTGCCGAGATGCTGCACCTATCGACGCTTTGTTGGAAGCCGACGCGTCGTATGCGTTCCAAAAAATCGAGGCTCCGAGAAGGAGCGCGCCGAAGATCGATACGATAAGCGCCTTAAAACCCAAGCCAAGACTCATAATCGCAACCCAAAATAAAGGACTGACAAGATATGGACGGTCACAAGCGCCAATAATGCCGCCGAGGCGCACTGGTGCATCGAACGCCAGTGCCGCATCTTCTCGGTAGACAACAACTCGTAAATGAGCATGTCGCGATCGCCGATCTCATCGTAAACCGCCCGGTCTACGTCGCTCGCATATTTGCCTAGCGCAAATCTAGCCAATGCACCCGTTATCACAGTCACTTCCATGGCAACAAAGGTGAGAACAGGAATGAGAGCGTTCATTTTGCCCTGCGAGTGATAGAGAGCCAAGAACGCGCCGACCGTTGCGACGTATACGTGCCCCGTTAGCCAGAATCTAAGGTGACCGAAGGGGATAATGTGCTTGCGTCGAAGATAATAGCCGAGCGAAGAAAGAAAAACGGTCGCCGTTCCCATAATTCCGATCCACAAAAAGCCTCTGCTGTTAAGCCGAACGAGAGGAATAATAAAGAACATTATCAGCCACCCGTTGAATAGAAGCGCGTAGACGAATGAGGAATAGAGGATATCGGAGAGAGCACCACCGTTCGACGAGCGCTTAATCATGCAATCACTACCCTATTACCGTCTGCTCTTCAACCTTCTTTGAGTCGGACGCCGAGATTGCAACGCATGAAACCGATAGGGCGCCCGTCGGGCAGTTATGGACGCAGGCAAGACGTTTAAACCCGTAACATAGATCGCACTTAACAACCCTTCGAGTGGGCGTATCTACGCTAGGAAAGCGACCGCTTTTTGGGAGGAGCTCTCTTACATTGGTCGCGGCGAGCACGCGCACGCCGCCTGATTTACAAGCCCGCGTGCACGCGCCACACCCGGTGCACCTATCGTTAATAACCGACACAATGTAGTCTTTTCCGAGGATGCAGGCACCTCGCGGACAAGCCTTGACGCAGGCTTTATCGGCGCAATGGACACACACCGACGGCATCCAGCATTCCGCTTCGATCAGGACCCCTTTGGCCCAGTTGAGACGCGCAACTCCATGGCGGTCTCGGCAAGCCTTTTCACAGCTTCCGCAATGAGAACACCGAGTCAAATCGATCTGATGGCGAATCTGAAGAGAGGCTCCGCCAGTCTGTTGGACGCGGCTAAGGATCGAATTCCTGGACGACTTACCCCTTTCCCTCGCTGCCTAAAAAGCGCCGCTGTGATGGCGATAACCGTGATGAGGGCCAAGGGGGCTACGGGAGAGAAGCGATTCGCAGAGGAAACGAGCGACCCCGTAATCGATCGATTCCAGACGCTGACGCGGTGCGCTCCTTTTTCGGCGACGTAAATCCTGCCGTCTTCCCCGACGGCGATGCCGTTCGGCATAAAGAGCTTGCCCTCTTCCAATCCCGCCCCACCAAAAGCGCCGATAGGCCCGGAGACGCCGTTAAAAACGAATACCTTATGAGCCAAAGTGTCTGCGACGTAGACCTTGCCGTCGCCTGCAACCGCGAGATCCCGGGGGAGCGACAACTTCGTTTTTGTGTTGATCGACCCCATGAGCGACCTGTATCCTCGGCGTTCGTCATATACCTGAATCCTGGCATTGTTGGAATCGGCAACCCAGAGCCTAGCCTCCGAGTCGAGGCCCAGGCCGAGCGGATAGCTGAACCTGCCATTCTCGAGCGACATCGATGGAAAATCCGCTGGCAGCTTCTCTTTGCCCAGCTCCGCTTCGACCTCACCTGTGGCGTCGATCTTAAAGATCTTTTGCTTCGCTAAATCCGAGACGAACATCGTCCCGTCCGATCCAAATGCGATTGTCCCCGGATATTCCCAACGCTTTTTGGGAACCTGCGAGACGTAGCGTCCTTCGGAGTCGAAGATCGAAATTTTCGCCGCTTCAGAATCGACCACAAAGAGGCGACCCTGCGGATCGATCGCGACGCGAGTAGGGTAATAAAGCCGGTTTTCGCCCTTGTCCCCGAAGGACTTGACGAACTTGCCGTCATCTTCAAAAACGGCGATTCTTCTATTTCCTGCGTCGGCAACGTAGACGCGGCCGTCTTTCCCAACCGCCACATCCATAGGTTCTACAAGGCGATTATTCTCCTGACCGTAAATCGAAACCACATGTCTCGGCTCTAGAAACCGCTCGGCCATGAGCGGAAGCGGTTGCCAGGACTCATAGTTTGAGATCAATAGATAACCGGCCGCCATGACGGTCATAATCGCCAATATGCCTAGTAAATGCTTGCGCTTCATTTTTAACCTCGTCGTTTGCCGTTCTATTGCGCGAGATTAGCGAGTGCATTTTTTGCTTCCGCATGACCGGGCAAAAAGCCTATGGCTTTTTGATAGGCCGATATCGCCTGCTCTTTCTCGCCCTTTCGCTCATAGGCCAAGCCCAGGTAATACCAAGCGTCACCCGATGACGGATTGGCCTTGAGCGCACTTTTCAACTCCTTGATGGCTTTGCCATAGTGACGCCTCTTTACGTGAATGACCCCCAGATTGAAATGCGCGAGTTCATGCCCCGGATTGGTTCTGACGATCTCGGCAAACAGCCGCTCGGCTTCGTCCACTTTGCCGCTTTCGTTAAGAGCGATCCCCAGGTTGAGTTTGGCGGGCACATAGCCCGGTTCGATCGCCAACGCCTCTCGATAGGCGACCTGCGCCGCCACCGCGTTCCCGGCGATGAAATGGGCCCAACCAAGTTCGACGTATGCCTGCGGATCGTTGGGGTTTTCCGAAACCGTTCGGGTCAAGGTTTCTATATCACGTCCGATCGCCACCGGTGTCTTGGACTGGAAGACTCGCCCAATGTCTTCTTGAAAGAAGATGACGGCGAAAAGGGCCGCCCCGACGGCGCAGATGATCAGAAGAGCCTTGCCTAAGGGCAGTCGGTCGTCGTTCATCGTTACGCCCGAATCACCAGTCGCGAAGCGGCCGACCATTACGGGCGCTCCATCAAGCTCGACTTGTGGCACGCCATGCACACTCCGCGGCCGGGCGCTCTCAGCAGCATGGTCCTCCCGATGCCTTTCTTATACCAGTCCTTGTTGCCGCCGATCGTTTGCGCTTCGCTGTTTTCCTCGGGCACGGTCGTGCCGTGTCCAAAATGGCAAGTTTGGCAAGCGATCGCTGGTTTATCTTTCTGGCCGCCGCCAAAAGCCTCGGGCACCTTTTGTTCAGTCTCAAAGACCAGTGGATACGTGATCCCGAGAGCTGTTATACTTTCGGTGCCGTTGAAGACGTATTTGGGGTTGTCGTTCCCGTCGACATACATCGCATGGCGTCTGGAGCTCATAAGCGCTTTCTCTTGAACCGCGTTTCCATATGCGGGGTTGCCCTCGTACATCTGGCTGCCGCTTCCGGCGCCCGCTTGATAGTCGACGTGACACCCGGAGCAGAACTCCGTCATTCCCGTTTTGTAGTTGACCGTTTCGGCCGTCCCGACCTTCCCGCCCGCGTAGGCGATCTGGGCTTTGACCTCGATCCGATTGCCACCGCCGTATTTGTCCCAATTGTTCGGGTTGGGAGTTACGCGTAAGAACCGATAGTTGCTCGATCCGTGGGGATTGTGGCAACTGCTGCACTTGAGCTCGCCTGACCAAGTTGACGAGCCGCCAGGAGCCGCCGAGATCAAGGTGGTGTATTTCATCTCATGTTTGGACGTCGCCTTTATCTCTTCAGCTTCTCTGGCCCCCGGTTGAATCGGACGGATGAGTTTGTCGAGCGGACCCGCAGGAGAGGGGAATCGGTTGCTGATCATGCCTCCGGTTACGTTGTAGACGCTGCCCGTGCCATCATGGCAAAGAGTGCAAAGCGCCGTCTCGGTCTTGCGCCCGATCAGCTTGTCGCCCGACGACCGGTGAGTGCTGTGACACGCCGCGCATTTCATCGTGTCATCGGCGAAGATCGCGTGGATGCTCGTCCCGTTCCAGCGCTTGCGATACTCCACCGACCACGTAGCGTTCGATATAACGAGATTGCCCTTGTTGCCAGGAGTTACGATGAGACCCATCTCCGGGTCGTCGGTCACCCATGGCAACTCCATTTCAACCTCGTACTCGGCGATGAAAGTCTTGAGCGTCTTGTTTACGTTATATGTGGTGTCGTAGTAATAATCGTCCGGATTGGATTTCTTGCCTTCAAGCCCGGTCGTCCAGACCAGCCCCTTCATAGTCCGGCCGCCCGGCCCGCTATTCGTCCCAACCAATTGGCCCGTGAACTTTACCTCTCGCTTTTCCTTCTTACCGTTGACAATCTCTTCGCGCTCGCCGGCAAGGTCGAGTCTTGCAAAATGCTCGCCTTTCCCAGTTGCCGGATCGTATTTAATCCACAATTCCTTGAACTTAAACTCCTTGAACATCGGGAAACCCGGCGTAAGCGACCACATCGCCGGCGTACCGTCCTTCTCCAGCTCGGCCCATTGCATTCGGTAGTACTTGCCGTCTTTGTCCACGACGCCCCGGCCCGCTGGTGCGCTGCCCTCGTCCACTTTGACCTTTACTTTGATCGACTGCTTGGGGAGATATGTCGCCAACCCGGAAATGCCAGGGACAAACAACCTCTGATAATTGCTGTCCCTGAAGATTCTTCCATTCGTGTTCAGTCCGTACTTGTCAAAATAATCCCATTCTTTATATGGGGGATTTGGCTTTCGGTCGATATGACAGAGAATGCATGCCTGATCTTTGCTCCACCCCAAGTCGGGGTCAGCCTTGTAGACCTGATCGCCCGCTTCCGGAGGATCGAAGTACGCCTTTTTCTGATACGCATCTCCCGCGTAAGCCAGACCTGCAAGAAACGCCTGCAAGATCAGCATAAGCGCAAAGAGTACCGCCTTTCGGACAACCATTTGACGATCACACCACCTTCCCCTAACGACGCCCACCAGTTGACTAAGACCAAAGCAGTTTTTATTGGAAGTGACTGAAAGTTTGATTAATTTCCCAGTCAAAATCGAAGCTCCAACTATTGATAATGATTGTCATTATCCCATGATAATCAGCATACCACTGTTTGTCAAGTAGGGGGTGAGTGGGATAACCTTTCAATTCTCGACAGGCTCAATTCCTGAGGATTGATAATCCTCCGCGGCGCCTCATCTTTCTTTTAGGTCTGGGTCCTTTTTCGATGGCCCAATTAACCACTGATTGTAGTCCAAACCACTATCTTTTTGCAGACACTTTAAGAAAGGGCCTCTTGATCATGGTCTTTCTTTTTTGTCGACGACCTTTATAAATTTATGCTTGATGTAATAAGCAATCCCGATTCCGACAATAGAACCAACTGGCAAAGAAGCTCCTTTATTGTCTGATAAGAACTGTGCCTCAATTGTTACTACTAGTAGCGCCAGCGAACCGGCGAATACAGCTAAAATTAAGCCCACATATGAAGGTTCGACGTCCGAAAAAAACCACCAGTAGGCTATTACTACTTTAATTGTTATAAAGAACAACGACAATTTCCGACTGAAGATACGCCACTATTAAAAATAGAATAGCTGGCCCAAGTAAGATAACCGCCAGGAAGGAATTGAAGCGCCCCGGGTATTATAGAGGCAAGGAAGCTACAGGAGGAGAAGTATGCCAACGCCAAATAAGTATCCGAGAGAGCTTCGAGAAAGAGCCGTTCGGATGGTGGCCGAGATCAACGAACCCGGAGCGATTCGAAGAGTCGGCGATAAGCTCGGCGTAAATCCGGAGACCGTAAGGTGCTGGGTGAATACCGCTCCAGCCGAGATGGGCGGCAAGAGTGGTCTTTCCGCCGCAGAACTAGAGGAGCTTAAGACTTTACGCAAAGAAGTCAAAGAGCTAAGAAGGGCCAACGAGATCTTAAAGTCGGCCTCTGCTTTTTTCGCAAGGGAGCTCGACCGTCCCCGGACGAAATGACCCGCTACATCGACGAAGATCGCGGGCGCTTCGGGGTCGAGCCCATATGTCGGGTGCTTGAGTTCAATCCTTCGACCTACTGGGCGCGGATCGTGCGCCCGCCATCCGATCGGCGCTTGAGAGATGAGTACCTCACCCATGAGATCGAAAGGGTCTTCGAGGAAAACCGCCGCGTCTACGGGGCGCGCAAGGTCTGGAAACAGCTCAACCGAGAAGGGATTGAAGTCGCCAAGTGTACCGTAGAGCGTCTAATGCGCAAAAGTTGTCTTGAGAGCGTCCGGCGAGGCAAGAAGCACAAGACGACGATTCCGGATGATAGCGCCCCACGCCCGGCCGATCTGGTCGACAGAAACTTTGTTGCTACTCGACCAAACCAGCTGTGGGTGGCCGATCTGACCCACGTTCGGACCTGGTCCGGTTTTTGCTATGTCGCGCTCGTCATCGACGTCTGCAGCCGTTTCATCGTCGGGTGGGCGCTGGCGACACATCTCAAAACGGAGCTTGCGCTCGAAGCCCTCGAGATGGCGATATGGCGCCGCGACGCCGAACTCGACGGTCTCGTGCACCACTCGGATAGGGGCTCTCAGTACACGTCGATACGCTACACCGAGTGCCTGGCCGATGCGGGGATAGCGCCCTCGGTGGGCTCTGTCGGCGACTCCTATGACAACGCTTTGGCAGAGACGACGATCGGGCTCTACAAGGCTGAACTAATCAATCGCAAAGGACCATGGCGCACACCGGAGCAGGTTGAGCTAGAGACGTTGGAGTACATCGACTGGTGGAACCATCTCCGGCTCCATGAGGGACTTGGCCACGTTCCCCCGGCGGAAAAGGAGGCGATGTATTACGGCGAAAAAGTGCCGCTTAAGACTTTGGAAATCGTAGGTTAAAAGCCTCTACGAAACCCGGGGCTTTTCACAGGTAGTAGAGCCCGGTTTCTTTGTCGTAGTAGTAGCCGGCGTATCTTATGGGGTTATCCGCCCCTGGACCAGTGGTTGGTTCGGACGAGTGATGCTGTTAACCGATACCCATTCGCTGGGCAATATTTACGGCGAAAATCACCGCACCGGACACAAGGAAAACCGCCTCGCTTAGCGTTAAGCTTCTCCGAGGGCTAAGAAGAGGTTGTCTCTTAGACCAAATGGCATTGAGGGTTATTTGGGGCGGGACAAGGACACCCCCGATTAGCAAGACCACAACAGCGCTAAATATAAATTGCGCCAACGTACTTGGCCTAGATAAGCTTAATATGGCCATCAACGAGTAGTAGCAAATTGCATTTACAACAGGTGATAAATGCGTCTTAACTCCTTCTCGTTTGGCTAGTTCTTTGATATCTCTAAACTGCTGATAAATAAAGTAAATTCCCAGCCAGGGAACTAACAGGCCAACGGTTCTCCACGTTGGATTTAAAGACCAACCTATATCTTCTTTGAAATCTCTCCAATTGCGGTAAAACCAATAAATTGAAAACAGGCCTAAAGTAAAGAAGTTTAAAATAAATAGCTTCCAATAGGGTTGGATATTTGAATAACTTAATGGATCGGTTTGCGGCTTAATAATTCTTGGACATCTCTTAGCGAAAGCCTCGCCAAACAATCCTCCCAAGACGCCAGCTGAAAGCATAAATCCCCAAATTCCAAGTAGGATAATCACGGAGTCTAATTCTCCTGAACGTGCAGCTGTTGCTACTTCAAACAGCGTTAAAATAATTAGCATAGGGAGCTGAATTACGATTGCAGCTAAAGCAACGATTAAACCCCAAATTATACCGCTGTAACTTGCGCCCGTTACTTGCCCCACATAAGAAGAAATGGCACCGCCGATAAAAGAACCAGCAATCCATCCTATCGCAACAATTGCTAGCGTCGTGTTCAAGCCAATAAAATATGATACTTCGGAAGAAGCATAAAGCTTAACGCCCTTGAAAGTACTCGTGAAACCGATTGCAAACAGAACAATAATGCCGCAGATTGTTCCGATATAATTAAGTCTTAGAGAGCCTTTGATTGCGTTAAATTCGCGCGCGTTGTTCATATTTGCCGACCTTTAGCATTAATAGTTCACGTAATTTAAGTAAAAAGAGAATATTTATCCTACCATTTGTATGTGAACCAACCGGGCCACTTCTGGCTTTTTAACTTATACGTATAAGCCCAATATCCGGAAGCCGCCCACCAGCCATAATGTTTGAACGTGTAGTATAACCTCCAAGATATAGCTAGGACAGCAAATTCTATTTTGTTTACGCCCTGTTTAAGAACCCATTTAATAGCAGATGTAGTATATTTAATAGCTTTAATTAGCAGTTTAAAAATATATCCCTCTCCTCCGCCTATGCTTGAATCCAGACCACTAGCAAATGCATCGACGTTATTGTACATGGTTTCAAGATCTCTACCATTTCCGCCATAGTAGATTCCCCATCTATCGGCTGCTCTCCACCATAAACCAGTTGGGTCAGTTTTGTTGAGAGGATTGCTCTCAACGTATAGATATGGATTTTGACTTAAAGGTTCGCGATATTCGCCCCATAACGGATCCTTCGTCAAAAACCTCTTGATCTCAGGACTGTAATACCTCGCCTTCAGGTAGTAGAGACCGGTTTCTTTGTCGAAGTAGTAGCCGGCGTATCTTATGGGGTTATCCGCCCCTGGACCAGTGTTGGTTCGGAGAGGGCTTTGCCAAAATGAGCTGATATGCCCCGGGCCTATTTCCGGGCTGATCCGTCTCTTCCGCTGGACTAGGTTTATAAGGTGCCCTGACGCATCGCAAGAGTAGCTCTTAATCGCACCGCCCTTGGCAGACTGGATGAGCCCCTGGGCATCGTAAGTTGCTTTATGGCTTTTCAATGAAAAATTGGCTTCTGACGGTGACGCACAGACTTTACCGGTTTTTAGTCTTTATCAAGTCTCTTAGCAAGCGCTAATAACGCTACGCCAATTACAAGACCTGCAGTTGAGACCTTAAGTAACACTTCATTAAAGGGATCACCATTGAGATAATGAGAGGCTACCTCCAGAACCTGCCATGTAGTTGCTGTAATGATACCACTAAACCCGATGTCGAACAGAGTTCTTCGAGCTTCTTTACTTGACATTCTTCGCATCGTGATCCCTCACTAAGCTAGCTGCAGCTAAGCCAAAAACCGCTATCTGGGAAAATGTTTTCGTCTGCCAACTTGTGCATCAATAAGCGCTCTTCTTCGCATGATCTCTTGATTCAACGCCTGCTACCAAAAGTGAAACCCTTGCTTTGTTACCATTCCTTGTGAGATCCCTTGGCATTCTTTACCAGCTTCAAATCATTTTGCTAACTCCACCATGTCGTCGTCATCTGTTGTATATAATGACCATTTTCTTGTCTCCAAGTCTTACTCGAATAATAACCAACGATACCTAACAAAGCTGCTCCCCACGCTGGCAAAGCAAGGCCAGCTGATAAACCAAGCCAAAAAAATGTATCAAAATTTATTCCAATCCAGCGATACCCATAGTTCCGGATTCGCCGCCCAATGGTTGTCCAAACATACTCCCACCTAGTTCTTACTAAGTAGCCCTTCCAACCCCACCAGTAATGCGTATGCTTATACCCAGTAACAGAGCTCCAATGTAATCCGTCGGGATCATTCTTACCAATAGGATCGTTCATAACGTACGCATAAGCGTTAAGGCTCTGGGGACTATCTATGTCACCAGTATCGGGATCTTTAGTAAGAAATCTCTTTATATTCGAATTATAATACCTCGCTTTCAGGTAGTAGAGACCGGTTTCTTTGTCGTAGTAGTAGCCGGCGTATCTTATGGGGTTATC
>FWPU01013041.1_pt1 | contig 10720 bp, 6 predicted proteins | sample 2228361 | NCBI WGS metagenome assembly FWPU01 (sample SAMEA103939777, study PRJEB20133) | metagenome | reverse complement strand
CGCCGTTCTCGTCGAAGATGACGTTGTTGAACAACGTCCAGTCGAACTCGTTCACCTCGAGCTTGAGCCCGCGCGGGTCGACCACGGCGCGGAATGTGTGGTTTCCCCTCTCGGCCGTCCATTTGTAGACGGCATCCGCGATCCCCCCAATGCCCACGCGCTCTAGGCTGAGACCTGCGATAGGCACACCGTTCTTGAAGAGCTTGAGACTCACACCGCTGGCGGGCGCGTCTCCGTTGTTAAAGACGCGAACAGTGATGTTGACCTGCTGGCCCTCGCGAACCCTTGTCGGCGGGTCGAAGCGAATCTCCTTGACCCACAGCACGGGGGCCGTCACAGTCAAATTCACGTGGGCGTAGGCGCTGGTGAACCTGTCCCTCAACCTGAGCGTGGCCCGGTAGCTCCCCGCCCGGACGTACTTGTGCGAGACCTGCGGGCCTGTGCCGCTCTTTCCGTCTCCAAAATCCCAGAAGTAGGATAGGCTCCCGTTGTCGACAGAGTCGGGGTCCCAGCTGCCCTCGGCCCTGAAGCGGACGGCACTGCTCAAGGTGAATGCGCTGCCCTCCTCGGGCTCTGAGACGACAGGGACGGGGGGCCTGTTGACGTCGGTCACGACCACCTCCCACGCCCGGAGGGAGGAGAGCCCCCCCGCGTCTCTAACCATGGCTTTCACTGTATAAGGCGAGAGCTCCGAGGACCCCCAGCCCTCGTAGGCGGTCAGGAGGACGAAGCCGGTGGCGTTGGAGCCCGCGGCAGGGTCCTCGTTGACCAGCCACTGGACGGCGAGCTGCTCCCCGTCTGGGTCAAAGGCGGCTATTGTGAACAGGACCTCCTCGCCCTCCGCCGTCTCCAGAGTGTCCTCGCGCGGGGACCAAAAATCTATCTGAGGGGGCCTGTTCACGTTCAGCACCCTGACCCTCCAGCTCCTCTCGTCCCTGCCCAGCCCCCGGTCCATCACCTCCACCCTCACTATGTGCTGGCCGCTGGAGTTGTGGTCCGCCCGGTAAGTGAACTCGTCGCTGTCCTTGAACGCCCCCATCGCCAGATCATCGACATACCAGAGAACGGTGATTTTGTCGCCGTCGGGGTCGAGCTTCTCGATAGAGAAGGTCCTCTCGGTTCCCTCCTGCATCTCAAGCTCCTCAAGGTCGGGGAGCGCCACGATGATTCTGGGCGCGCGGTTGGTGTTATCAACGGTCAGGTTCCAGGTGCGCCGGGTCGGGAGCTCGCTGCCGCCGAGGTATGAGTCCTGAACGGAGAGCTCCACAGTGTAGCTGCCCGCGGAGAGGTCGCCGTCGTAGCTCGTGCTGAGCGTGAACTCGGTCTGGTGGGGCCCCTCGCCCTTGAGCGAGGCGCTCTTTTTCAGGGAGCGGTTGACGCTCCAATTCACCCTCAGCTCGTCGCCGACGTCCAGGTTGGAGTCGTTGACGCTCGCTCTGAAAACCAGAGTCTCCCCCTCATGAACGACGGGGTCCGTGACAGGGGAGGCGCTGAGGAGCTCAGGAGCGGTGTTTCTCTCCCTCACCACCACCTTCGTCCTCGTCGAATTGCTCAGCCCCTCTGAGTCAGTGACCTCCAGGGTGACGTTGTATTGCCCCGTGGCTCGGTAGAGATGAGTGACGATTTTTCCGCTCCCGCTCTCCCCGTCCCCGAAGTCCCAGCTGTAGGTCAGAGTCTTGGCGGCGTCGTGGAGCGTGCCACTGGCGTCGAACTCCACCTCCTCGTCGAGGTAGAACTCCTGACCCTCCGAGGGAGAGGTTATGACCGCTCTGGGCATCTGGGCGAGGGCGATGTGAGCCCATGGGCCAGTTATGCCACTGTAGTTCCACGGGAAGTACCCCCTCCATGCCTGGGTGTCGGGGTTGCCGTCGCCGTATCCGTCTCTTATGAGAAGGTTGAGGCCGAAGAGGCTGTCCTTGCCCGCGCTGAGGCCCAACGACCTCTGGTAGTCTATTGAGTACTCATAGAATCTGTGGTCGGAGAAGCCAGCCCTCATCTGGTCAGTGTGCTCGTAGCCATATGTGTCCCTCCACATCGTTGGGTAGCCTGTGGTCCCATCGATGTTTATCCAGCCGGCGTAGTTGGCGTTCCAGCCGAATATCTGGGCCCAGCGGTCCTTGCAGGGGCCGCCGTATGTCAATGGGAGGACGACGTCCTCCGGCAGGCCGGTTGGGTTCGTGTGGGTGATGACCCCGTCGTCGTCGCCGTCGATGCAGATCAGGGCGAGCTCGGCCTCGGTTTGGAGCGCGTCGGCGGTTACGTCGGACCGGACGTCCAGTCCAATGAAGAGCCTGTGCGAGTTGGGCTCGAAGCCTATGTACATATAGCACTGCCCAGAGCCCATATAAATATCAAGCGCGCTCGCCTTGGCCCACTCACTCGCGCCCCAAGAGCCGTCTACGACGGGGGCCGGGCTGAGCCTATTGATATATATTACGTCCGAGGCGAGCTCGAGCCCGGGGCCAGCCCTCTCACCCGGTGCCCCCTCCGCTCCCGGATGGGCCATGGAGGGACCCGGGGGCGAGACCGCGGGAGCAAGGAGGAGGAGGGCCGCGAGGAGCTGGGCTTTCCGGGCAAAGCTCATCGATATCAAACAGGGTTATTAAATATTTAGGGATTACGGTGCAATACTGATCTCGCGCGGCGGCCTAGACAACCACCGAAGCGTGTCGTCCGAAGCGCCCCGTCGGTTAGAGCGAGTCACTCGCTTTTAACGTCTCGGCGACGTGACGGGCCTTCTTGACATATCTCTCGCCTTTGTCGTAGTTCTTGTTGCGCGTGAACGACTCGGCCAGCTCGAGCAGGTTGCGCCCCTTTCTGGCGTCGACCCCCATCCTCTCCACCTCGCTCAGTATCTTCGCGACCTCCTCTATTTCGGCGAGGAGCCTCCTCTCTCGCTCCTCTGGTGGGAGCGGAGAGGCGCTCACCCTCTCCTCGCTCACCACCCGGGGGCTGCTTCGCGGCCTTCCGCCCTCCCCGGGCAGGCTGGCGTCGCAGTATGGGCACAACCTCCACGTCGGCAGAACATCCTTTCCGCAGGAGGGGCAGACCCGAGGGCGCTCCTTCCTGATCCCCTCGAGTGATGCGTCGCAGCTCGGGCATATCCTCCAGTCCGACTCCACCCTCTCCCCGCACTCAGGGCATAGAAGGGCGGCCTCCGCAGCCTCTTCCTGTGTGGCCGACCCGCAGAGGGGGCAGCGGAGGGCTTCGAGGGGGACGCTCTCTCCGCAGGCCGGGCACTCCCTCGCGGGGGCCACGACCTTGGGTGGGGTCCTGAGACGGGCCGCGCCGCTCGAGGGGGAGCCGATGAGAGAGGGCACGTTGGCCGCCTCCTCCAGGGCCTCTAGGTACCTCCCTTTCTTGAGAGAAGCGACGGCCCTCTCGAGGGCCCTCTGGGCTAGGGTGGTGTCCCTGCCTCGCTCAATGGCCGTCGATATCTCCCTCTCGCACCTAGCTACAAGCTCCTGAGCCTCCCTGTACTCCCCCTCTAATTGCCGGGCCCTCTCCTCCGCCCTCCCGCAGAGCTGCATCACGTCGTCGTAGGCGCGCAAAGCCAGTGCGGACCTCGCCTGATACAGATAGCGCTCGGCCTCCAGGACATCAACGCCCCTGACTCGAATCGATGTGACGAGCTCTGCGGCGCGCTCGACTCTCTCCTCCGCGTCGCAGGACTGGCAGAGGGCGCCCGTGGGGCTCGCGCTCTGGCCGCACCTCGAGCACATCGGCGGCGCCTCACTTCCAATAGAGTGGGTCTCGACCGCCTGGGTCTCGCTGCCCCCGCTCTCTCCTGGCGCCGGAGCAGCAGTGGGGCCGGCGCTGATCTCATCGACCGGGGCCCTCCCGGGCAGGTATATCTTCAGCCTTTGACCTGTGAAGGGCTTTCTGGGCTCCTTTTTTCTCCTGACCTCGCCCTTCTCTCCCTTTGGCTTCGGCTGCGGGGGTGAGGGGGCCTCCAGCGGGGGCTCCTCTGCGCGCCTCCTCCGTCGGCGGGCCGCGAGGCCCGCGGCGGCGGCGCCCGCGGCGATAATCGCGGCCAGAAGAGCCGCGGCTGCGAGAACAGCAGGGTCCATTGTCAGAGCAACAACCTCCCCGGCGGAATCGAGGGTGGCCTCTCCGGACCGGAGAGAGCCGACATCAGACCTAAGCCCACCAATGACATTTGGCGCTCAACTCACTTTTTCTGAAATATATTTTGCGGTTGTGCCTCCAGCGCCTCACCCATAAGTGTTAAATAAGCCGCATATCGATAACAGCCGGACACTCCTGAGAGGAACGGGAGGGGTGGGAATGGGTGAGGGCAGGGTGAGGACATTTGTCAAGGGGCTCGACGAGCAGATGGAGGGTGGAATTCCCGATGGCCACGTCATCCTCCTTTCCGGAACGCCCGGGACCATGAAGTCCACACTCGCCTGGAGCATCCTTTGGAACAACGCCCGCCACATGAGCAAGCGCTGCCTCTACCTCTCTCTGGAGCAGAGCGAGAGGTCTCTGCTCTCGCAGATGGAGAGGCTCGGCTTGGGGCTCGCGGGCCTCGAGGAGAGGATGACGGTGCTCGACCTCGGGACCGTCCGAGCCGAGATGGCCAAGGCGGAGATTCAGTCCGATCGGGAGAACTGGGCCAAAATAGTGAAGGGCCTTGTCGGGGAGACGAAGGAGAGGACTGGGCTGGACATTCTGGCGATCGACTCCCTCGACGCTTATGAGCTCCTCTTCGAGCGGCCGATCACGAGGAACGAGATGTTCGCCTTCTTCGAGTGGCTCAGGCAGCTGGGCATCACAGTGCTCATCATATCAGAGATGTCCCAGGACTCAAATAGCTATAGCAAGTTCGACGAGGGCTTCCTCGCAGACGGCATAGTCCACCTCAAGCTGGCGGAGGTCAGCGACATCGACGTCCAGAGGCGCATCAGGGTTGTGAAGATGAGGGGGACCAGGCACGCACCGGGGTTCTTTAGCCTGCTCATCGATGGAGGCCAGTTCGCTGTCACGAAGGCCATCCTGAAGTGATTCGCCCGCGGCGCCGACGGAGGGCCCGAGCGCTCCGCCCTGAAAAGACATAATAACCAGCACTGGTATATGCCACAGGCATCGTGGGGAATCGTGTGATGCCCTTCGAGATACTCCTCGACTCAATGCCCACGGCGGTGGACGGGGCAGAGATGGACGAAGTGGCCCTTCGGTTCCTGGAGCGGATTGGCTACCTCCACTCGGGCTACGACCCGCGAACCGCGGCGACGGATGTCGTCGAGAGCGTCCCCTACAGGATGCTGATAGAGTGCTTCGTAATGCGGCCGGAGAGGGTCTGGAGCGTGGGGGAGCTGGCGCGCACGCTCGGGACATCAATTCCCACGATCTACCGCCATCTGGACAAGCTCGCCGCGCTCGACATTCTTGGTTCGGGGGGCCTGGAGAGAGACGCCTCCCGCAAGGGCTACTTCCTGCGCTACCACGACCTCCGGAGCGCGTGGAGGTTCACAGAGGTCAATGTGGAGCTCTCGCTCCAGTCGTACCGCAGGGCGGTTGAGCACATCCACAGGTCGGCGGGCGCTCCAAGGGCTCAGGGCGAGGGCGAGCCCAGCCGGAGCGCGAGGGCGGAGGGTGAGTTCTTCCTCAGGGTGGTCAACCACCGCTTCAAACTCGAGGACAAATGGGAGAACGTGGCCCTCGAGCTGCTCACCGCAGTGGGCTACCTCTCCGACATCGGGCCCATGGACCCGAAGAGGGCCAAGCGCAGCGTCCCCTTTCGCCTCGTCACGGATTGTCTGTTGAAGAGGACGGACGCGGGCTGGACCATCGACGAGCTCTCCACCGCGCTCGGCACAACCAAGCCCACGGTATATCGCTACCTGCGCAGGCTGGGCCAGCTCGGTGTGCTCGAGAAGAGCGTTCCTGCAGCGTCTCCTGATGGGGAAGAGTCCAGGGCTCTCAAGAGGCGGTTCAGAATTCGAAGGGGAAACCTTTCCAAGGCTTGGAACGCTACGGAGTGGTACGCCAAGACCGTGATGCAGGGCTACAGGAGGACAGTCGAGCGCATCGCGGAGCTAGCGGAGGAGAGGGCTGGAGCGAAGTAGTGCAGGAGCACTCCGGCGGGCGATGGGTGAGTCACGACCGACGTTCAACGGTCGGAGGGAGCGTCGCATGCCTCTGGTACTGAGGGGCAGCCTGCAGCACAGGATAATTGAGTACGCCCTCGAGCACTACCCCCTGACAGCGGCCGAGCTGGCCCGGGCGCTCGGGGTCTCTGAAAGAAGGGTGCTCAGGGAGCTCAGGAGAATGGAGTCGCGCGGTCTGGCGGAGCTGGAAGCCCTTCCCGACAAGATATACGTGCGCCTCCTCGTGGTCCCCCGGAGGGGAATGAGGCCGGGCGGCGGTGGAGCCGGCGAGACCCCGCCCGGCTATCTATAGCTTGCATCCATCTCACAATGTTCCAACGAAGAGGGGAGCCAGCACCAATGTGATGGTGCTGAGCAGCTTGATGAGGACGTGCAGGGAGGGCCCGGCGGTGTCCTTGAACGGGTCGCCCACCGTGTCGCCCACGACCGCGGCCTTGTGCATGTCGCTGGTCTTCCCGAATATCACGGTGTCATCGGGAGAGTCGCTTGCGCGCTTGACCAGGTCCTCATAGATGCTCGGAGATCGCTCCCTGACGCCCTTCAGAATCTCGGGGTTGTCCCGAGCCTCCTTCGCGCTTATTTTGCCGAACTCCTCCACGAACTTCTTGGCGTTGTCCCAGGCGCCGCCTCCATTGTTGAGGACCATCGCAACTATGAACCCCACGATTGTCCCGACCATCAGCGTGGCGCCCAGCGCTTCGGCCCTGAGGAAGAGGCCGACGAGCACAGGAACGATGACCGCGAGCATCCCAGGGACTATCATCTCCTTAAGGGCGCTCCTCGTCACGATGCTCACGGCTCTTCCGTAGTCCGGCTTCTCCTCGAACGTCATGATGCCGGGCCTCTCCCTGAACTGACGCCGCACCTCGACGATGACGGAGGAGGCCGCCTTGCCCACGGCTCTTATCGCGTAGGCGCTGAAGACGAAAACGAGCATCGCTCCCATCATTGCACCAATGAACACATCGACTTTGTCCAGGGCTATGTGGGTGAGGTGTGACGCCTCCAAGTATGCAGAGAAAAGGAGGAAGGCGGCGAGGGCTGCCGAGCCCACCGCGTACCCCTTCGTCAGGGCTTTGGTGGTGTTGCCCACGGCGTCCAGACGATCTATCTTCTTGCGGGTCTCCTCGGGCTGGCGGGACATCTCCGCGATGCCCCCGGCGTTGTCCGAGATGGGGCCGAATGTGTCCATCGCGAGGATATAGGCGCAGACGGACAGCATGCCCATAGTGGCGATGGCGGTGCCGTAGAAGCCGCCGGCGAGGGGGTTGATTCCGAGGTCGACCGCGCCCCACTCCCCGAATTTGAAGGCCGCGAAAAGCGCCACGGACACCACAACGACCGGAATGCCCGTGCACTCCATCCCGACGGAGAAGCCCGATAGAATCGTGGTCGCTGGACCGGTCCTGGAGGCCTTCGCGATCTCCTGCACGGGCCTATATTTTGACTCAGTGTAGTACTGCGTCAAATACACAAAGGCCCAGGAGGTCAGGATGCCGGTGAGCCCTGCCGCGAAGTACCAGTCTGAGTGCAGCATCTCAGAGCAGGCGATGTAGAACCCGATCATAGCCAATATAGTGGTGGCGATGTACCCCCTGTTCAGGGCTGCTACGGGGTCTCCGTCCTCTCGCGTGCTAACGACCATTACGCCGATGACGGTCGCCAGAAGGCCGAAGGCGCGAGCCACGAGCGGGAACATGATGCCGTTGATGCCGAGAATCGGGTAGAGGGCGATGCCCAGCACCATCGCGCCGATGTTCTCAGCTGCGGTCGACTCGAACAGGTCCGCTCCCCTACCGGCGCAGTCGCCGACGTTGTCCCCGACCAGGTCCGCTATGACCGCGGCGTTGCGGGGGTCGTCCTCAGGTATGTCCCTCTCGACCTTACCAACAAGGTCCGCCCCAACGTCCGCCGCCTTAGTATATATGCCTCCCCCGAGCTGGGCGAACAGGGCGACGAACGAGGCTCCGAAGCCGAAGCCGACGATGAGCAGTGGGGTGAGCCTGGGGTCCTGGCCCATGCCGTATAGGTAGTATATCCCCGCCACGCCGATCAGGCTCATCGCGACCACGGATAGTCCGGAGACCGCGCCCCCCCTGAGGGCGATTTGAAGGGCCCTGTTGAGGCTGCTCCTGGCGGCGCTCGAGGCCCTGATGTTGGAGCGGATTGAGACGAACATGCCTATGTAGCCGGCTATCGAAGAGCAGAGGGCCCCCAGCACAAAGGCACCCGCGGTCCTGCCGCCGTCCAGCCAGTTCCCGGAGCCGAGGCCTATAGCAGAGGCCAGGATGACCGCCACGATGCCCGCGATGACCCAGATCGTGGAGTACTGAGTCCTCAGGAAGGCCTCCGCCCCCTCCTTAATAGCGTCCGATATCGCCCTCATCTCTTTTGTCCCAGTGTCCTGCTTGAGCACCCACCAGGTCAGTACGGCAGCGGCCAGGAGCCCGATCGCGCCCGCCGCGGGGACGAGGAGTACCCAGGGCGACTCGGACGGGGGAACGGAGACCTCGACCTCGCGTGAGATGGTTTCGGTCACGTCGCCCCTGACCTCAGCCGTTATACTATGCGTCCCCTCCTCGGCTCTCCAGGCGAATTTGAACTCCCCCTTGCTACCAGCCTCCACGGTCCTGTTGGTGATGATGCCGCGCTCCAGCGGCTGGCCGTCCAAGACGACCGACACGGTGACAGTGACAGAATTGCTGAGGTCGTTGTAGAGAAAAACGCGAAGCTCAACTTCGTCGCCGTCCACCGGCCGCTCCACAACGATTGGACCGCTTGGGGTTTTGACCGCGAGCTGAATCTCGGCTTGGGTGCCGCTCCCCGCATCTGCAGCCGCTCCAATGCCCGCGAGCAAACATAGGATGAGCGGGAGCATCAGAGCCCTTGCTCCGCCGACTGAGACCCATTTCTTATCCTTCGTGTGAGGCCCCCCTATTTGGGAGCGGCATCTGTGCTCTGGTAGATAAGAATTACGTGAGAGATTCTGGTCGTGTTGGTCAGCTCGGTCGACGGCGCTCCTGGGCGCTCCGCTCATGATGGTCGGAGCGCGCGGTCGCGCTCAAGACGTTACTGGGGCTCGCGCATTGTGCAGAGGGAGCGAAGGGGACCCGGGGGTGGCGGGGTAATCGATGGCCCAAAGGGCCTCAGACAGCCCCCCTCTCCTTAATCAATTTTATTAACGCAGGGTGGACCTGAAAGGCCTCCCTCTTGCCAAACTGCTCCAGAACGGCACCGAGCTCGAGCAGGGAGTTGAGGACCCGCTCCGCCGGCGCGCTCCTCTCTCTCCAAATCGCGAGAACTCCCTGCCACTCCTCGGGACTCAGCAGCCTGCTCATCTCCTGCCTGAAGTCGTCCAAAACACTCTCGACGACGCGCGAGTCGATGCGGCTCTTGCCCAGCATCGACGCTCTTACGCAGGAGGCCGCCGTGAATCGAATCAGCTCGCCGGGGCTCCCACCGGAGTTGAGTAGGAGGACGTCCTGCGCCGGCGGCTCGAACAGCTCCTCGCCGGCGCGCTTCTCCAGTATGTCACGGAGGTCCGCCACACCGCCCTCTCTTAGCGCCAGCGCGCCGGGCGTTATCTCCGCCAGGGGCTGCACGCAGATGGCGTCGTAGGACTGCCTGAGCCGCCTCAGCTCAGGCGAGTGGAGGGCGCTGAATGGCATGGTGGAGATGCACTTGAACCCCAGGCCAAGGAGGCCCGGCCCGAGCAGGAGCCCAAAGGCCTCCCCTCCCGCGCCCTCGAGACCATCCAGAATCAGGAGGGGATCTCTTCCGCTGCGCTCCTTAACGTCCACAGCGAGCTCTGTCAGCAGCCGGGCCAGCTCATCTGCCCTGCCCTCCACCGCCGCCGCGGCCTCCGCCCTGTGCTCCCTCCTGTGGGCTCTCTCCAGAGCTTTGCCGAGCATCTCGACCACTCCCTGAAGGTCGCCCCTGTCCTCTATGGGCCCTTTGACGACTTCTCTCAGCCAGCCGGTGATGGCCCTCGCCGTCCTCTCCGAGACCTGCAGCCCCTCGCTCACGAGCCCCTGGCACATCCCGCGGGCCATTGCAAGTAGTGCCTCGCTGGCAGAGAAATCGCTCCGGGAGACACCCAATCGGATATAGACAGGAGCCATTGAAGGGGACGTGTCTTGGGCCACCCTGAGCATCTCCACGCTCTTTCCCGACCCTGTCTGGCCGGCGAAGAGGACCTTGATCGGCCTCTTGTCCATCAGAAGTCTCTCCGTGAGCTCCAGCGAAGCTCCATCCTCCCTGGCCACATAGTACTTTAAAAAAGCGCCCCTGTCGCTTAGCTCCTCACCACAGGCTTGGTAGGCCTCCTGAAGGGTGCGCGCGCCCATCTCCCTCTCCCGGGCGATTGGATGGTGCTCGCTTGAGATAAAGGTTGCGGGGAGCTGGTGAGACGAGGATGGACAAGCGCGCGCTGGTGCGCGGGGGTCTAGAGCTCGAGAGCCGCCATAGGGCCCAGGGCTCCTATCGACTCCTTTGACTTTGGTTCGGGCCAAGTGGCTCGGGTGCGCCGGCGGAACTCGCTCGGGCTCTTGGGGCGGGAGGCTCAGAGGGGTGAAAGAGCCAGGGCCCACCCCGGGCCGAAGCATGCG
>FWPU01013040.1_pt1 | contig 10721 bp, 9 predicted proteins | sample 2228361 | NCBI WGS metagenome assembly FWPU01 (sample SAMEA103939777, study PRJEB20133) | metagenome | reverse complement strand
AAGAAGTTTATATCCCAACCATACAACTATACTTGAACATGCAAAAAGAATAGAACATGCTTTACTTTCTTATGATGACATAAAGGAGAAAAAAATAATTTATTTAAAGAAAGGAGAGATAAGATATGGAGAAAGGACTATTGTTATGGGAATAATGAACATAACACCTGATTCTTTCTCCGATGGAGGGTTAATAAATTCAATTGAAAAAGCCATTGAAATTGCAAGAGATATGAAAGAAAAAGGAGTAGAAATAATAGATATTGGAGGAGAATCGAGTAGGCCTGGCGCTAACAAAGTTGAAGCTGATGAAGAAATCAAAAGAGTTCTCCCTGTGATTAAAGCAATTAGAAACGAAATCAAAAATATTTTTATTTCCATTTAACAAAAAATTAGATAGTAAAAAATTTACTAACAGCATTAGCAAAATAATATTAAATAAAATATTAAACACTATTATTATGCACTATTATATATGTTTAAAGTGTTAAAAAAGATATGATTTGTGTATTTAAATATAATTTTATGCATAGTTTATTCTTTTTTAGCGATTTTAATATATTAACAAAAGCATATATAAAAACTGTTGAAAAGATGTCAAAAAGGTGCTTGCACTTTAGCTTTCAACATTTTTTCGACATTTTTTAATATGGTTTTCATCTTTTCATTTGATATAACCAATTTTGAAATTTTATTGTAGGCGTAAATAATTGTTGCATGATTTCTTCCACCAAGTAAATTGCCTATATCATTTAAATTCATTATTGTATATTGTCTTAAAAGGTATATCAAAATTTGTCGTGCTATTGACAAAGATTGGCATCTTTTTTCTGATTGTAAATCTCTTTTTGTTAAGTTAAAATGTGCACATATTACATCAATGATTTCGGTAGGTGAGTAATATCTTTTTTTCTGAGTAGTAAATTTTTTTAAAAGTTCTCTTATAAATTCTTCATTTATTGATGTGTGTTCTGAATAGCTTTTTACTGTATTTAATATGCCTTCTAATTCTCTTATATTTGAAGTTATACTGTTTGCTAATAGATTAATAATTTCATCGGATAATTTTAAGTGAAGTCTTTCAGCTTTATGTCTTATTATTGCAAGTTTTGTTTGGTAATCAGGTGGTTCAATGGGAGCTACTTGTCCCCACATAAATCTGGAAATAAGTCTGTCTTTTATTCCAGTGATTTCTTTTGGTGGGCAGTCACTTGATAATATAATTTGTTTTTTTGAATTGTATAAAGTGTTGAATGTATGAAAGAATTCTTCCTGAGATGCTTCTTTGTGTGATAAGAAATGGATGTCGTCTATCGCTAATAAGTCTATATTTCTTACAAATGCGCGAAATTCATCTAATTTATTTTTCCTCATCGCTTCCACATATGAATTAACAAATCCTTCGCATGATATATATAAACAGCTTAAAGATGGTTTTGAGACCATAATCTTGTGAATGGTTGCATGCAAAAGATGGGTCTTTCCTATTCCTATGTCCCCATATATGAAAGTTGGTGATAACGCTTCTTGTAAATTGTCGCATACCTTTTTTAGCATTATATATGCTAATTTATTATTATTACCTACTACAAAATTATCAAATGTATAATTTTTGTTTAGTGAAAAGGTTATTGCATATGAAGAAGAGGATTGTGTCTTCTTATTTAATTGTGTGTTCCAGTTGATTGTGGATTGACATAGAATGTAAACATTACAGTTATCCCCTTTTACTTCTCTTACACTGTCTTTTATAATATTTTTAAAGTTATTCTCAAAATATTCTTTAAAGGATGTTTTTATAGGTATATATATATTCCCTTCTTCATCCTCATAAAACTCTATGTTTGAAAACCATAATTTAAACAGTTTATTGTTTGGAATTTTTTTTTGTATGGTCTCCAATAATTTCTCTTTTACTTTTTCATCAACTTTCTTATTCATTTTATAATTCCCCCCACTTTTTATGATTTGTATTATTAAATTGTAAGCATTGCGATTTTAATAATAACAAGTTTTGTGTCAAGTGAAAATATAAAAAAACAAATAAAAAAGTTATGATAAAATTATTACTTATTATGAGGAAAAAAATTTTTATTCAAATTATCATTCTTTTATTTCATGTTGTATTTTCCCAGGACCGGTGTATTAAGAATACGGTAAAAGATTCATTCTCAGCTAAGATACAGGCAAAATGGCGCGTCGCTAAAGCAAATAAGTTCAAGGTTGAAATTGTAGTATTCGTAAATAGTCTCTATGATGTTTTTGCAAAATTTTCCAGCACCGCAGGTGAAAATTTTGAAATTTATAAGTTCAAAAATAAGATTGCTATTTTTGAGAAAAACACTGGAAAATGGATCCCTTATAATAAGAATATATATTTAAGTGGTATTAAATTACTAAATTTAAGAAAACTATTCTTGCAGGTTATAAAAATTGTAAATAAAACTGGTTCTGATTTTTCTAAATGTGTGAATAATAGGAAATCCTCCAATTTCTATACTGAAAAAGAAGATGTTGAAAACATATTATCTTTTTTATTTGATAGAAATGAGATACCTCAAGAGTCTAATAGTAATATTACTATAATCTGTAGTTGCAATGATAAACTACAATCCATTTTCGTTCAATTTAATATTGTGGATAAGGAAACGAAAATTAAGGGAAATGTGAAAATCACATTTTTAGAATATGGAACGCAGTATGTATACAATATTCCTGAAGGAATAAAAAAGTTTTTAAGAAAATGAATATTAAAATATACTTTATAAGGAAGTAAAAGTGGATCAGGTAGCATCTGACAAGCTTTTAGGTGCAGTTTATGGTTATGTGTTAACAAAGTTATTTTCTAATAAATATAGTAACGGGCGATTTAGGTATACGCGAATTACTAAGTTTGAACCAAATTTTAAGAATACTTCTGAAATAGAAGAACTATTAGAATTATTTAATATTTTTTATGAGAATGCATCAAAAGATAGTGGGCAGATTGTTAATATTTTTATGTCCAGGGATTCACTTATCCCTTTTGGTGGATTATTAGCAGATGTTTTGAGTCCTGTTGAAAGTTTTAAGGGAGTTTTGCCAGTTGTTTCTATTTATACTCTTTTTAACCTCAATAACGAAATTAAAAATGTGTTTACTGATATAGATTTTTTGGTGCGTATAAAGCGTTTTTCTGATGAAGTAGTTTACGGTTCTTTCTCACTTTTTTTAATACTGAAAAAGTTATTACAAGGTAATCATACTGAAAAAGAAAGCGTTTTATCTTATCTAAAAGAGCAGATTTTTTTAGAACTTCAGGGACTATCTAATTATCACGATACGTTCTATGATACTATATCAGATAAAGACATGTATAAGATAAGTGATGGTTTCGTATGGAATAGCTTATTAGTTGCATATAGCGTCTTAAAGAGTGTAAACAACTATCTTGATGGAGTAAGAAAAATTATATTAGCAGGAGGACAGATAGATTGTAATTTAGAACTTTTTGGATTGTTTTATGGCTCGTTGTATGGTATTGATTTTATTCCTTCTGTTTATATCACAAAAATAGATGAGAATATTCCTGCAATGGCATTATTCAAAAAATACATTCTTAATAAAGATGCATAAATTACTATTCTTTTGAATGAAAATATATATTTTTTTTATAGTATCGTTATTAATATATGATGTTTTTGTTCAGGATGAGTATTACATAATAATCAAAAATAAAAATATGGTATCTGATGATACAAAAAAAGAAGCGAAAAAGAAACAATCTGTTAAGGAAGATAAGAATAAATTAATAGAGGTGAAGGATACATCTGATTGTAAATATTATGATATAAAAGAAGCGTATATTTGTAAAACATGCTTGAAATTTCTTACAGAGGAACAAAAAACTGAACATCCAAGTGAGCACGAACTTGAGAAAACTAAAATAGGTGTGAGATTAAAATGTCAAAGTTGCAACAAATTATTTTTAGGTGATATTACTACTTATTGCCCTAAGTGCAAAGGTAAATTAAAATTAGAAATAATAGAGATAATAGAAAAAGAGAATCCAGATGAAAAATACTTTGTAAATAAAAAAATAAATGTGAAAATATGTCAAAACGAAAAAACAGATAAGAAAGATATATTAGAAAAACTACCACCTACAGCAAATACTAAATTAGGAAAATAAAGTTTACTCTAATATATTAATTTCGGAGCTATTGTATTTCCACCACCTCTTGTGTTAAGGAAAGTTCTTTTTCTAACATATAACCGAATTCTAAAACTTTTTTATCTTCGCACAGATTACCTATAATTTGTAATCCTGCTTGTTTTATCCTGTCTGTTAATATTGGTATGCTTAAAGCAGGAAGGTTTGCAAGGTTTGCAAGAACCGTAAAGATATCACATAGATATAGTTTTAAAGGGTTATTAATTTTCTCTTTTATTTTGAAAGGAAATATAGGACTTGTGGGTAAAAGGACAAAATCATTGTTTTTGAAAATATTTTGGAAACTTTGAAAGATTAAATTTCTTACCTTTAACGCTTTATTGTAATATTCATTATAATATCCGCTTGAAAGAGAAAATGTTCCCAGTATTATTCTTCGTTTTACTTCTACTCCTAAAAATTTACTTCTTGTTTTTATAAATATGTCTTCGTAATCGTCACCATTTTCTCTTTGTCCGAAAAATACACCTGTATATCTTGCCAGATTAGAACTTGCTTCACTTGTAGCAATCAAATAATAGCATGGTATACCAAGGTCTAAATATTCAAAATCAACATAGTTTATTTGATGACCAGAATTTTCTAAAAATTTTAGTATTTCTTTAAACTTTTTGTTAATTTCTTTTTCAATAGAGGTATTATCAATGATATTTTTAAAAACTGCAATTTTATATGTTTTATTTTCCAAACTTAAGTTAGTGAAGTTTTGTTCAGTGATTTTTATGGAAGTTGAATCGAGTTGATCGTATCCATAAATTATTTCTAATAACAAAGAGAGGTCTTTAATATTTCGTGCGAATGGACCGATTTGGTCTAAAGAAGAAGCGAAGGCAACAAGTCCAAACCTTGAAACAAGGCCATAAGTTGGTTTGAACCCAAAAATACCGCAAAATGAAGCTGGTTGTCTTATTGACCCGCCAGTATCGGAACCTAAAGCTAATGGTGCAAAACCGCAAGAAATGGCAGCAGCGCTACCACTGCTTGAACCACCAGGAACATATTCTAAATTTTTTGGATTTCGTGTCGGGAAAAAAGCAGAATTTTCACCTGATGACCCCATTGCAAACTCATCCATATTTGTCTTGCCTATTATTATTGCGTTTTCTTTTCTTAATTTTTGTATTACTGTCGCATCATAGACAGGTATAAAGTTCTCTAACATTTTTGAACCACAGGTTGTTATTAATTCTTTGGTACAAATATTATCTTTTATTGCAATAGGAATACCAAATAACTTTCCTTCTACTCGACCAGCTTTGTGTAATGTGTTTAATCTTTCTGCTTCCTCTAATGCATTTTTATTTAAATTTATAAAAGCTTTTATTTGGGGATCCAATTTCTCGATTCTATTGATAAAACTTTTTATTACATCCAACGGTAGGAATTCTTTATTTCTATATCCTTCTAATATTTCTGAAACAGTTAGCTTGTAAAAATTATTCATTATAGTATTTGATTTATTGTTAATTGTATTTTTAAAAGTTTTTTAAAACTTCGCCTTCAAAAATTTTCTGAGATAGTAAAATAATTTCATCTCTTAAAGGTCTATCTTCATTACTCGGTGGTATAAATTTTTTTATCCAATTGTAGACATTTTGAAGTGGTTTAGCGGGTTTTAATGGTTTTAAAAACTCTAATGCTTCCATTGCACATATTGTTTCTATTGCAAGAATTTGTGAAAAATTTTTGAGCATTTCTTCTATTCTAAAAACACTGAAGTTAGCAAAACTAACAAAATCTTCTTTTCCCAGTGATGTTGGGATGGTGTTTACAGATACAGGGCTGGCTAATATTTTATTCTTCGTGCAAAGGTCTGTTGCTATTACTTGTAATAACATAAGGCCACTTTGTAGTCCTTGCTTTCGTGTTAGAAATGGTGTAAGACGCGTATATTTATCATCTAATAATTTTTCAATTCTTCGTTCACTTATATTGGAAAGGGTTGAAATTGATATAGCAAGGATATCACCTGCAAATGATAGATTTTGTCCATGAAAATTGCCACCATATATGATAGTTTTGTTTTTATAATCTATTATTGGATTATCTGTGCAAGATATTAATTCTTGGTTTATAATTTCTTTTACAAAAAATAGATTTTCATGAACAGCTCCAAAAACTTGTGGGATACATCTAAAAGAATAAGGGTCTTGAACTTTACCACAAAATTTGTGTGATTCGTTAATCTCACTGTCTTTTAGTATTTTTTGGAAAAAGTCAATGGTGCTATACATTCCAAGTGTAGGACGTGTAACTGAAATTATTTTATCAAATGGCTGATAGCTTCCGCGTAGTCCTTCAATAGATAATGCAGCAATAATTTTCGCTGTATCAAAAAGCCTTACAAATTTATAGGAATTAGATATCAATATTCCTAAACTTTGGTGAAGACCGTTAATTATAGATAGCCCTTCCTTAGCTTTTAGTGTGTAAGATTTAAATTGCTTTAAATCTTTCGCTTTAACCAATTTGTTTTTATTTTCATAGATATCTCCTTCACCTATTATAACAAGTCCAATACTTGCAAGAGGTGCAAGATCTCCTGACGCTCCTACTGAGCCAGCGTTTGGAACCGCAGGTATTAAGTTATTGTTAAATAGTTCAATTAAAAACAGCACTAATTCCTTTGAGACCCCACTATAACCTTTTAATAGAGAGTTGATTAAAAGTAATAATATTATTTTAGATTCATCGAATGCAAGATATTGTGCCGGACTTGTGCAGTGACTTCTGATTATATTCAGTTGAAGTTGTAACTGTTCCTCTTGTGAAATTAGATTATCAGATAATAGCCCTACACCTGTATTTACACCGTAAATGACTTTATTATTTTTAATTTCTTCATTTAAAAACTTATTACTTTTTTCAACTTCTTCTATTTGCTTTTCATCAGGGATAATTCCTATATTTTCTATATCATCAATTATTCTTTCTAAATCACTAAAGCTTAAGTTCATTCCATTTAGAATTATTTTATTCATAGTCAAAACTGTTAAATTTGGCTATAATGCTTGTTATTTTTATGATTGGTAAATTTCTTGTAATAATTTTTTAATAATGTTAAATGTGTAGTATAATGTTTGTCCTTCTTTATCTTTTAGAAGATTTATTTCTGATACTTCTAATGAAGTTATACTTAATCCTTGAATAACTAATTGCCTGAAAATTTCTTCAATGTATTCTGGAACATAGCCATCTTTGGTTGGGGTTGAAACACCCGGTGCAAGTGAAGGTGTCATTGCATTAGCAGAGAAACTTATATGGACTTTATCAACATCGGAGAAAAAATCTTTTATTTCATATATAAGTTTGTTCAAATCCATGGAGATGGATTTTTTGAAGTCTAAAACTTTGACTTTTTCACCGTTAACATTCTCTAATTCTTCTTTATCAAATGTGCGAAGACCTAATATAAAAATTTTTGGTTTTTCTAAATCCTTGAAAAAATTTTCCGCAATATCGGGTAATGCTCTTCTTAAAATGAAAGCTATGCATATTCTGTGCATATCTGAATTTGATGTAGTTTTTTCAGTGTTGCAATCGGGGTGAGCATCGAGAAGTAATAACCCTAATTTATTGTAATTTTTTAAGAGAAGTTTTGATGTTCCTATTGAAATGCTTTGGTCACCTCCAATAAATAAACAGAAGGCATCTTTTTCTATAGGTAATTCTGCTATCTTTTCTGATAATCCCATAATTTCTGTAAGATTTTTAATGTTGTTTTGTATTGTAGGATTTTGTATGTATGGCGCTTCAATAATTCCAAAATCATTAACTTTAGCGAGAGAAATTAGAAATTCATATAGTCCTATCAATTTAAAGGCATAAGGGGTAAGTTCGCCACCTCTTATATTAGCACCTAAGGATGATGCAATACCCGCTACATTAATCGCTTTCATTTTTAGGTTTAAACTATGTCCATGGATTTTCTAATCTTTTTTAGTAGTTATAAGAGAAAAATAAAGTTTGGTAAAAACTGGATAAGCACAGTGTTAACTTTTTGTTATCAAAGAATTTCATTATTAAATTGTGATGTTAACTTAGGTATATGCTTTAATCTACTGACTTTAAAATCTTTTTGCGATTTATTCATTCGTAAATAAAAATTATAAAAAATATTTATTATTCTTTTTAAGGTAAAAACATTTTTTGTTTTCTTGTAGTATGTAATATAGTATGTTCAAATAAATTCACATATTTGAGGTATTGAAATTACAACGGGATTGAAATTTTCAAATCTTCAATTTTTAATTTATAATAAAAATTATTCCTCGGTAGCTCAATGGTAGAGCAAGTGGCTGTTAACCACGAGGTTGTAGGTTCGAATCCTACCCGAGGAGCCAATTTGAACTATTTTTCAAACCTAAATAAGGTAGCTGGACAATGGCGGTTAAAAAAAGATCTAATTGATAAGTGGCTCGAAGAAGGTAGTTTAATTAAGGGGATAAAGAAATATGCCAAATAATCAATGCGAAGTCTGTTTTGATAAGGATAAAATAGCGTGTCTTTTACCCATTACCCTTCCAACAAGTAAAATTAGAGTTAAAAGAAATGATAATTCTTTAGCAGTGCGACAAATTGCTCTTAAAAGCGACGACTTAATAGAGTGGCAAATTTCTTATTATAATCAGGACAGAGAATTGATAGAAATAGGAAAAATGTTAGAAATAGGCTATAAGAACGGATTATTAACAAAATATGATTTAGAAGGATTAAAGGAATATGCTGAAAATATCAAAAGCTTCTTTGCTGGAAGTTATGATATTAAAAAACTTACCACTGATGATAAATTTTTGAATGAATTTGAAGTTTTATTCCGAAAAGTCCCGATTATTCATAAGACTCTTGCCAATTCTTGTTTTGTAGAAGGCGAGCTAAAGCACAAACAACGGGCTGTCGGGTATCAACCAATGTTATATATTTTTATACCCGTCGAAAACGTTCTTAGTAGTATTGATGGAGAGCCAATAGTTGGAAGAGTTGCCAATTCGAAAGAAATAGCTTTGTGGTATCCTACCTTAGAGGATATTAAGGGAACAATAAAAACATTTTCCGTTCTGTCAAAGATTCATAATAGAGACATAAAAGAGATACTTACTTACCTTTTATAGATTCCTCTATAGTTTTAATAGCCTTCTCAAATAATTTCCGAGTATCATCTATTAAACCATCTTTGTAGGCTCTACGCATTTTTAAATATAACTCTTTAAATATCTTGTTGTTTTCAAAAATAGGAACAAGAATTTCTTTAAATGAAGATTGAGGAATGGTCACGGTTCCAACACCTCTTTTGATCTTTTCTAATTGAATTTTTCCATATTTGGTTTGTAAATAAAATGCTAAAAAATAAGGAGAGAGATTTTTCTTCGTTCTGATTACATAACTCCAATCATCAACCGCTCCATATTCATCTTTGGAAGTTACTACCACGGTTCTACCAATACATCCAACTCCAACTCTGACAAATATGATGTCATTCTTCTTTACTAAAGATTTAGGTTTAAACATTTCACTATTTTTTGAAATAAATTTTCTATCATTAGAAAAATCAATGCCAAAATTTGTTATAGTTTTCGCTGAAATAAACGGAATGCCCTCTTTTGAAAAGGTCCTTTTGCTTTCATATTCAGTTCTCCCACAGAACATTTCGTCAATTAGGTATTTCAACCTTTCTGTCTTAAAAGGACAATTCAGAAGTTCTTCTTCAATTTTTCTATATTCAGGATTATAAAATTCAGGAGTTAGATTGTCTCCTTCTATTTCTACCCAAAAAGATAGATTTTCTTTCTCCCTCTTTTTTACAAAGAGATCTATTACTTCTTCTAATTCTTCTAATGATTTAACAATACTCATAAAAATTTTATATCTGTTGGTTGTCTTTCTTTTTTGTAGGAATAGTAAACAAGTTTTAGAACTTGTGGAGGTGCTACCATTAAAAATAAATCTTGGAAGAGAAACAACAGCTAAGACTTTAGTATGTTTAAATATATATTTTCTGATTGATTTGAGATTATTGTTTGAAATAATCCCGAAAGGAACGACCACACCTATAATTCCGTTTTCAGATGCTAATCTAATAAATTTTTCTAAGAATAAAATTTCAATGGGCTGACTATTTGTTCCTCTCCCAAGCTCAAAACGAGAAAGTATATCTTTATTTTGAACCCTGCCATATTTTGCACTGAACGGTGGATTGCTTACAATAACATCATAGCAATTTTCGGGTTCAAAAAGAAGTCCATCGGCATTGATTATTTTAGCATTATTCTTAATTTTATATGGTATAGAGTCTACAACATTGCTATCCACATCAACACCTGTAATTTCTTTGAAACCCCTCTCAATTAATCCTTCAAGAAATATACCATCACCACAGGCTGGGTCTATAGCTTTCTCTTTCTTATTGAAATTTGTGAGAATAAAATCCAATATAAAATCCACTACCTCCTTAGGTGTGAAAAACTGACCCAAGACTTTTTCTTTCTTTGAAAAATGATTCATTGCTTGC
>FWPU01013039.1_pt1 | contig 10721 bp, 9 predicted proteins | sample 2228361 | NCBI WGS metagenome assembly FWPU01 (sample SAMEA103939777, study PRJEB20133) | metagenome | reverse complement strand
CAACATAGGTTTTATTATACATAATTCTATAATAATTTTATAAATTTAATATAAAAAAAATGTTATAGAATTCAGCTTACAGATAGAATATTATTTTTAAAAAAAATCCAAAAATCTTAAATAAAGATAAGAATTATTTTGAATATAACAATTTTCATTTATTAAAAAAAGATAGAGTTTGACTATTCTTATTTTACTCTATCTTTTTAATAATCTTATCATTTTGTGAATGTTATATTTTTACCTTTAAATTCACCTTCAATTCCTTCAAGAAATAATAAATCAAAATTCTGATCATAAGTTAATCGGAAATCAGAAAATCGAACTTCTGTAGTTAGTGAAGGATATTGAGTTGTGTATTTAGATTTTTTATTGTCAGCATTAAGATCTACTATCATTATATCATTATCGTTAGATATGGATAAAATATAGTTTCGAACTTTATCTTTTCCATCCCATTGTGAACTTTTCCATTCTCCCAGGAATACATCAATGCCCAATCCAGCCATAAGTCGGTGAGAGACGGCTTCAACGTTTGGGTTTTTAAATATGCTAACAGATTGGGAATTTTCAGATTCTTTTCCTAAGGCTGATTTACTTCTTACCACATAGAAGAATAGATCTCCAGGATTGCCTGGGAATTTTTCTTGAAAGGTGGTTTGTTTTGCTGAAACATTTGATATAAATTGATATTCTTTTTCTTTATTCTTTTTTCTAAATACGTAATATTCATCAGAACCTTCAACTTTATCCCATTTAATTTCTACAATATCATTTTTTAAAGTTGCTACAACATTTTTAGGTGGTGGAAGAACTTCGCCTGCACGATGAATATTGGGGTTTGTTCTTCCATAGAGAACATTAGAAGCTTCGCTGTTCCCTGCTTGATTTACTGCAATTACTGCATAAGCGAACCATTTTCCGTTTTGAATGTTTGGATCTTTATCAATAAAACTATTTTTTCTGAATGAGTTAAAAGGACCTTCCCATTGATTTGAATCATAATTATATCTCCATACAAAGTAATCTTCTGCTCCCGGAACATCTTCCCAGACAACGATGATTTGATCTTTGTAAATTCCTTGGCTAACTTCTTTAAGCACAGGTTTTGATGGTGGAGTATTACTGCCTGCAATTTGAATTTCAACCGGAGTGCTCCATTTGCTCCATGTTTTTTTATTAATACTTCCTCGGACAGAATATCGGTTAATCTGGTCAGGAATGGGATTATTATCAACAAAAGAATTATTGGTTAATATTTGATTCCATGTTAACCATTTGTTTTGTTTAATATCATATCTTCGTATCTGATAATAATTTACGTCAGGAATTTTTTCCCATTCTATATAAACTTTATTATTTTGAAGTTGAATATTTATATTTTGTACTTCTGGCACTTCTACTATTGTATTTTGCTTTTGAGTAGCATAACCTTGAACTAATACAGCTTCTTCTGGATTTGATGTTTTCTTTTCGTTAATTGCAATAACTATATAAGAATAGGTTACCATAGGTAGGATATTGGTATCTTCAAAAGAGGTTCTAGTAGCATATCCTAATAAGCGATATGGATCTACCTGAGTTTTTGAAGTGCTCATCTGGTTGAGTCTATAAATCGCATAAGCAGTAGCTTGTGGTACAGATTTCCATGAAATGACAATTTTATTTGTAAAAGTTCCCTGGGATGCTTTTACATTACGCGGAGAAGGCAAATATTTTTCTTCTACTTCAATCACTGAATTAATTTCGCTGGATTCCATTTTATCCTCTAAGATATAAACATAAGGTCTTAGTTGTAGCCAGGTACGGTAGGAAATCCAGCCATAGCCATCATCACCCCAATAATTTCCCCAGGAATTGATAACTTTAAATGCTCCAATATATCCCCTCGGAGATCTTTTATTATCGTCATAACCGACTAGTGTCATTGCATGACCACCATATTTTTTGCCGCCGGGTTGATCATAGACTTCTGATTTAAGTTGATAAAAATTATCATCTATTTCCATGCCAAAAATGACTGGTTTTCCTTTTGCTAGTTCAGATTTAATGGCATTAAGATCGTTAAAAGGAATTCTTTTATAAGATAAAGCTTTAAATTTTCGAGCAATTTTATGAACAGATTCTGTGGGTTGGCTTAAATAATCATTTTCTTTATATGGCATATAAGCCCAGGGAGAAGCTCCTTTTTGAACTACAAGATTTAAAGCATCGTGGAAATACGAACCGTTATCCATTCCTCTGTTAATTTGATTGTAAATATATGCAGGAGAAAAAACATGTTCACCTTTACCACCATACATAGGTGTATCGTACTTCCATTTATTTTTTTTATATTCATAATAAGATTTTGTGTAATAACCCACTGAAAAACCTACACAGCTATTCTGTCTACCTTGATTGACAACGGGGGGCATTTCCTTTGAAAAATCAATTTTTGAAGGAAGCCCTCTATGAGAAATCATCGTACTTTCTGAAAGAGGTACGGCTTCTACAATTTCCTGAGGATCAGGATTAAATCCACATTTCATTTTTCCTTCACTACAATCCCTCGATTGTACTGTGGATGGATCAAATTTTTCCTGAGTTATATAATTTCTTGAAACAGAAATTATAGTTATTAGCATCGTAAATGTTATTATATATTGTTTTTTTAAAATTTTCATAAACCACCTCGGTTTAAATAGGTTATAATTGTATTTTCTTTTTCTTCTGTCCAGTTTTCTAAAGCGAAAGGTTCTTCTTTGTATAGCTTAAATACAATAATTTCAGTGTCACTAACAATAGGTTCAAGAAAAATAATAAAAACCCCTTCTTCGGGAGTAAATTTTAGTTTATTTTCGAAGGTTTCAGGGTAGATATTCAAATATAAATAAAAAGTTTTTGGAATATAGATTCTATTGAAATTTTTATAAATTTTCTCAAGATTGACAAGTACAGTAAGATATTTTGTATCTGAAAATAACTGTCTTTCTTTTATTATAGAAATCTTACCTTTTATAACTACTGGAGATTCTTGAATTCTCTCTTCCAGAGTTATATATGGTGGTAAACTATTCAAAGAAACACACAAAAAATAAAAAAAGAATAAATGAAATCTCATTTTTTATTTCTCAGACTATTATTGAGATGGGATACATATTCATTGAGCTCTTTAAGTATATGTTCAGACCCAGAGATTATTAATTCTAATTCATCCTTTTCAATGTTATAAAATACTGGAATTTTCATTAAAGTTTGAATTTCAATCTGGCTATGATTTTTAGATAACAAATAGCTATACCATGTTGCTAGTATGATTTTTAATTGATTTATGTCTTCAATTTTGATTGTTATCACTTTTTCCTCGTTTTTTTGGTTTTTTTCTTTAGACTTTATTGTTTCCATTATAGTTTTTATATCTTAAAAAAAAAGATTTAAGTCAACAAAAATTTTACTATCAAATTCTATATGAAATAGAAATATAAAAATCTATAAGATAAAAAATAGGATTTACAGAGTCCAATTTGGGAAAAACTAAGTTTAGTTTCTGAATTTGTTTTTCATATTCTGATTTCATAAGAAAATATTGTTGAATATCATTGGTGATCCATAAGTAGTTTTGATTAATTGTATACCAGTTTGTTATATTGTTATGAATTTGACCTCGAAAATTACCAGAGATTATATAATTATAAGAAAAACCCAGGGCAGCGATCCAGTGAGCCCATTTTTTTTGTAAATCAAAATTGATACGATATAAAAAACCCTCATAAGATGTAAATTCTCCCTTGTGGATTTTAATTTCTTCTCTAGGTATAGAGAAATAATTGATATTGATTTCGGTGGCTTTAAAATTAAAGTGTATATAAGGAATAAATCCTATACCTCCTCCAATTTGGGCATAAAAAGTAGATAGATGGGGGATTTTATAAGCTATGCCGTAGCCTACTAAAAAATAATAAAAATTGGGTTTCCATTTAAGTTTAAAGCTATTTTCGGGACCTATATATAAGGTTTCAAGGGTAGATAAATCATAATTGCCTACTGCGATTTTTAAAAAGTCATATTTTAAATATATATCTTCAAAATTTATAAAGATTTCATACTGAAAAGAGTCTCTTTTGTTATCAGAGGAATAATTATGAACTTCATAAATTTGATAGAAATAAAAGATGGGTTTTTTAAGAAGTGAAAAAAACCTATTAGGAGCTATTGTGTTAATTCCTTGTTTTAGTCCTATTTCCAGTGGATATAAAAAAGATAAAGAAAAAAAGTAAATAATAAAACAAGAATATGATATCTTCATTGAAGCGATAATTAATTATCCTGGTATAAAATCAAATGAAAACTAATATTTGGTATTATTCTTGACTATGCTTTTAAAAAATTTTTTTTTATTTCAATGAAGATTTATAATACAATGACACAAAAAAAAGAAGAATTGATTCCTATTCAAAAAGATGTTGTCAGGATTTATAATTGTGGACCAACTGTTTATTATTATAATCATATAGGCAATTTCCGCTCTTATATTTTTGTAGATATACTCAGACGATATTTGAAATTTCGAGGTTATAAAGTTCAACATACTTCAAATATAACAGATATAGATGATAAAATTATTCAAAATGCAATTCAAGAAAATAAAACTATTGAGGAATTTACCAAGCCCTATATAGGGGCTTTTCTTGAAGATTTAAAAACACTGAATATAGAACCCGTTGAACATAGACCTTTTGCTACTCATTACATCCCTCAAATGTTTGAATTAATTCGTGAACTTGAAAGAAATGGACATATATATGTAATGGATGGGAATGTATATTTTAAAATTAGTACTTTCCCTGAATATGGGAATTTATCTCATCTGGATAAAAAACAACTACTAGCGGGTGCTTCTCAAAGATTTGATGTGGATGAATATACGAAGGAAGATGTTAGAGATTTCGCATTATGGAAAAAGCCAGTATTGCCTCATGAACCAAAATGGCAATCTCCGTGGGGCGAAGGTCGACCTGGATGGCATATTGAATGTTCTGCAATGATTCGAGGGATATATGGTAAAGAGGGAATTGATATTCACATTGGAGGAGTAGATCTGGTGTTTCCTCATCATGAAAATGAAATTGCTCAAAATAAGGGAGCCTATCCAGATGATAATTTTGTAAAATATTGGATGCATAATGAACATCTTCTTGTAAACGGAAAAAAAATGTCTAAATCTTTAGGAAATTATTACACTTTGCGAGAACTTATAGATTATTCAGAAGCTCAAAGGTTGGTTAAGGAGAATCGTGCTCCCGAATTTATTCTGGAATTTATTAAGCAAGGAAAAATGGGAAAAATCCTTAGATTTGTATTACTTTCCACGCATTACAGACAGAAACTAAATTTTACTTTTGAACAATTACAACTGGCAAATCAAAATATTGAAAAAATTCAAAATGCAATTTATGAGGCTATACGAATTCTTTCGAATGAATTTAATGAAAATTATTTCAAAGATGAGATTCAAAAAGATTATGAATCCAGATTCCATGCAGATACAAACCCTCCGGGGCAAAAAAATCAATACCTTATAAAAAAAGATTCTGTATTTTATCCTGTCTTAGAGAAATTTATAGAAGCAATGGATGATGATTTAAATATCTCTGTTGCTTTTGCAAGTGTTCATGAACTAGTGAGTTTAATACATCAGGTTATGGAAGAGGTCTTTTTAAAGAATAAAAAAACTGAAACCATTAAAGATTCTTTAAAACAGGCGCTATTATTATTCTATGCTTTTAATCTTATTTTTGGAGTTTTTTCTTTTAATTCAGAATCTGATAGTCAGTTATCTCCAGATGAAATTCAATGGATCGAAGCCAGAATTTCAGAGCGTTCCATAGCAAGAAAGAATAAAGATTTTAAAAAAGCTGATGAAATTAGAAATGAACTGGAAAATAAAGGAATTATTTTAATTGATACACCTACAGGAACTAAATGGCAAAGGAAATCAATATCTTTAAAAAAGTAACTGGCAAAAAACCGGTTTTAGAATTTCTGGAAGAATATAAAAGAACTCCAGAATATTACATAATAGAAAAAATTCTAGTTAAAGAAAATTTATCTAAAAAAATTATTAATAAAATTTATGAACTTAATTTATCAAATAAACTTAAATTTTTATCTCATCAAGAATTCAATTCTTATGAAGATAGTCATCAAGGTATTATTATATTTTATAATTCAAAAAAAGTAAAAAATTTTATTTTAAAAAATGATACTCCCCGTCCACCTTTGAATTTAACTCTGAAAAAAGCATTGGCTGAGTATCCGGGTATTTATGTTTTGACAGATCGAATTCAGGATCCGCAAAATCTGGGAAGTATTATTCGTTCTTCTGAAGCTATTGGAGCCATGGGAGTTATTATAACAGGAAAAGGTTCAACGCTAAATGAGACTGTAATGAAAGTTTCAACTTCTGCTTTTCTGTATTTACCTATTTTTCAAGAATCTAATGCCAGTAATATTCTTATTGAAGCTCGAAAATATAATTACTGGATTCTTGCAACAACTACCAGAAAATCAAAAAAAACAATTTCCCTATGGAATATTCAAAAACTTCCAGAATCCCATCGTTTTATTTTGATGATGGGATCGGAAGGAGAAGGTTTAAAACCTATTCTTTTAGAAGAAGCAGATTACTGGCTTGAGATTCCAATGCTGGGGTATACGAAATCACTAAATGTAGCAAATTCTTTGTCTATTTTATTATATGAATTGATAAAATATATTTATCATTAAGCATATATAGACTCATCAATAGAATGTTTTATAAGCTTTACGAAGTTTTTATAAGTATCCTGCAATTCTTTAATTTTTTGATTTAAAATTTCTTTTTTGTTTTCGTAAGAGCTTTCATATTCTTTTCTGAGCTTTGAGATTTGATCTACTAATTCAAAAAATTTTTGTTTTATAGAAGTTAACATTTCTGAAGACAGATTTATATTTTTTTGTTGTAAAGTTTGCTCCCATACTTCCCATTTTGCCTGTAAAATTCTTTCTTGTGGTGTTCTATGTAAATCCCATGAAAGTCCTAGTTTAGATAGTGTCCAGATGAACCATTTGGATGGATCGTATTGCCAGAATCGAATGGCATTTCTATAATCGCCTGGGAATTTATGATGAAAATTATGATAACCTTCTCCAAAAGTAAGAAGTGCAGAAATCCAGCTATCCCTTGCACTTTCTTCAAGAGAATAGGGCCTTTTTCCAATCATATGACAAACAGAGTTAATTGAAAATGTACCGTGATGAACAATTACTGATCGCACCAATCCAGCAATAAGAACTCCACCCCAGAAATCACCCCATAAAGAAGCAATCATTCCTGGAAAAATAAAAGCGGAAAAAATTGCAAATAATGTAAAATATTTATACTGGAATCGAATAAAAGGATCTTTCCATAAATCGCTAATTTTTTTAAAATCCATTTCTGTTTTTCCACCTTCAGTTCCTCTATTAGTAAAGAGCCATGAAATATGAGCATACCAGAAACCTTTTTTTATTGAGTATGGATCTTTTTCTGTATCTGTATATCGATGATGATTTCGATGATCATAAGCCCATTCAGCAATAGACATTTCCATCGCCGAAGTTCCAAAGAAAACATATAAATATTCAATCCATTTTTTTGTTTTATAACTTCGATGGGAAAAATAGCGGTGATATCCTACCGTAATAGCCATACCAGAGGCAAACCACATAAATATTGCTAAGAGAATAGTTTCCCATTTAAACAGTTGGTTTGTACTGTAATAGTAAATTACATAAATTGATAGTATAGGGCTCAATATTAAATATAAATTAGTTTGCCAGTTAATGTTTTTTATCCACTGTTTGATATTGTTTAAACTTTCTTTCATAATCTATTCTGAAAACTTAATGAGTAAAAAGTTGCAAAAAAAAGGTTATAGTTTTAAAAAAATTTCTTTAAGAAACAACATATTAATAAAAATCAATTGACGAGTCTAAAATTAAAAATTTAAAAAAATATTATGAACTATGTGGCAGTTGATGCAATGAGTGGAGATTTAGGACCGGAATCTGCAGTAGAAGGGAGCATACAGGCCGTGAAAGAATGGAATATTCCAGTAATACTGGTTGGAAATGAAAAAATTCTAAACGATGTATTAAAAAAATATTCTTATGATAAAGATATGGTGATAATTTATCATACTGATGAGGTGATTCGTATGGATGAATCTCCATCGCGTGCAGTAAAAGAGAAAAAAAATGCTTCAGTTGTCATAGCTGCAAATCTTGTAAAAAAAGGGGAAGCTATTGGTTTTTTTTCACCGGGAAACACCGGTGCTACTATGGCATCTGCTCTTTTTTATTTAGGCAGAGTTGATGGAGTTTATCGACCCTGTATAGCTTCACCTATTCCGAGAGCGGATGGTGGTACAACTTTACTAATTGATTCGGGTGCTAATGTAGATTCAAAATCTGAATGGTTGGTACAATTTGCGTTAATGGGAGAACTTTATGTAAAAGAAATGTTTGGAGTTACAGATCCGAAAATCGCTATTTTATCCAATGGAGAAGAAAATAAAAAGGGAAATGTAGTATCGGTTCAAGCATTTGAAAAGTTGCAAAAATTACCAATTCATTTTATTGGAAACATAGAAGGTCGTGATTTATATGGAGGGACACCTCGGTATGCTGATGTGGTGGTTTGTGATGGTTTTGTAGGAAACGTTGTTCTTAAAGCAACTGAAGGACTAGCTTCAGTTTTATTTAAAATTTTAAAAGAAAAAATACTAAATTCAAATCTAGCAAAAACAGGAGCCTTTTTATTAAAACCTGTATTGACAGAAATAAAAAAAAGAATGGATTATTCTGAATATGGAGGTGCTCCCTTATTGGGAGTAAAGGGAGCCTGTTTAATAGGACATGGTTCTTCCAGCGCAAGGGCATTCAAAAATGCAATTCGTGTATGTTATGAATATTCTCAAAAAGGTATTGATTATAAATTAAACCGTTTATTTGCAAGAAAATTTTCCTTTTTTGGATAGTTCCGAAATAAAAATAATTCATATTCTATTCAGTTTTGAGAAATTATGATTTTTTTCCAGATGTTCAAAATTATGATATAAAAAAAATTTGCTTAAATTGATAAAATTTTTATTATGTTCTTGTGGAAAAAAAAAGAGCACCTTTAAAAGAAATATTTGGCTGGGCAATGTTTGATTTTGCAAATTCTTCCTATACAACGGTGATTATAACCGTAGTTTTTAGCGTAATTTTTCCAAAAATCATTGTGGGAGATGCACCAGAATATCGTTTAGGAAACTTTTTATGGAGCCTTGCATTATCTCTAAGCTATCTATTAATCATTGTAACTGCTCCTGTAATAGGAGCTATTATGGACTATACAGCATCAAAAAAAAAGTTTTTATTTTACAGCTATCTATTAACTGTAACTGCAACTATATCCCTTTATTTTATCGAGCCAGGTAGTATTATATTAGCGATGATTTTAATTATTATTTCCAATTTAGGTTTTGCTTATGGTGAATCTTTTGTTTCTTCGTTTCTTCCTGATTTAGGACCTCCTGTGGATTTAGGTAAAATTTCTGGTTTTGCCTGGGGTGTGGGTTATTTTGGTGGTTTATTCTCAACAGCAATTGTTCTCGGAGTCATCGGGGAAATTGTTATTGAGAATTATTCACGATTAAAATTAGTAGGCCCAATTACAGGTTTATTCTTTTTAATTGCGGGTATACCCACGTTTCTCTTTCTTAAAGAACGAGGTGTTTCCAGGAAACAATTAGAAAGAATCAACTACTTGCAAATAGGATGGGGAAGAGTTTTACAAACGTTTAAAGAAATCAAAGATTTTAAAGATTTAACTATATTTTTTGTATCTTTATTTTTTTCTCAGGCAGGTTTATCCATTATTATTAGTTTTGCTTTTATTTATGGTGATCAGATTATAAAATGGAGTAAAACTACGATGGGAATTATGTTTATTCTAACACAATTTACTGCAGCTGGTGGTGCCATTATTTTTGGATTATTACAGGATAAAATAGGTTCCTTAAAAACCTATATTTATACTTTGATTCTCTGGATATTATCCGTATTCTCCATATTTTTCACAAATGAATTAACAGAATTTTTTAACCAAATATTATCAAAAAACTTTAAAACAGAACAAATTTTTTTAATGGTCGGCTGTTTGGCAGGTTTAGGGTTGGGTGCAACCCAGTCAGCTGGTAGAGCTATTGTAGCTCTGTTTTCGCCAGAGTCAAGATCAGGTGAATTTTTTGGTTTCTGGGGGCTTGTAGGAAAAATGGCTTCAATATTTGGTCTATTAGGAGTAGGTATGCTACAGAAATTTTTTGGTTTAAAGAATGCAGTTTTATTCACAGTTATTTTGTTTCTTTTATCTATGTTCATAACTTTTATAGTAAATGAAAATAGAGGTAGAAAATCAGCTCTTATCCATGAAGGAGAATAAAAAATTCTATTCCTTTTTTTATATTGATGTAAATAATTAAAGAAAATATCTATTTTAAAAGCTTGAATATTCTTCTTGATCACAACAATGATTAAATAATTGATTTTTATATCAATATTAAAAAAAATTTTGATACATTCTTTAAGTTTTGCATATATACACTTATATGAAACAATACCAAAGAAACGGGGCAAAATTCTGCCTCAACTTAAAACCAGAATATGTCTCATTG
>FWPU01013038.1_pt1 | contig 10723 bp, 7 predicted proteins | sample 2228361 | NCBI WGS metagenome assembly FWPU01 (sample SAMEA103939777, study PRJEB20133) | metagenome | reverse complement strand
ATGGTCACCTGCATTGAGCCGGTGCCGACCTGCTCGGCCGGCTGGAGTACGGCGGCTGGAGAGAACACACTGCCGCAGAACGGACACTGAGCAGCCTCTGGCAACGGTTCAGGAGCTTCAAGCCATTGGCCGCATTCTGGGCAAGCAATACGCATCGCCATCCGCTCCTCCTGCTGACTGCTTTGCAAAGTCTGCCCGACAATAGCATAAGCAGCTTGTAGCATAGAGATTCTTGTCCGTCGCCGGGTTGACGGGCCCGGGGTCCATGCCACGTACGGATGCCCGGTCCGTAGGCCCCTTCTACAGGCTAGCGACGGGCCTGAAGGAGCACCCTGCATAAGCTGTGGGCGAGAGCGGAAGCGGGGACGCTCCTGCTCCGTGTTTTTCATAAGGCCAGGCGAGGCCGTATGCAACTGTTTTGCCAACTTTTCAAGCGATAGAGGCCGTCGGCCAGCGCAGCTTGGCTCCGGCGGTATCGAGCGCCAGGGCCAGCGACACGGACCAGCGGCCGTGTTCGTCCGGCTCGATTCGCCAATGCAGCAGCACCGTGCTGCTTTGGTAGACTAATTCCGGGCCGCCCTCTGACTGGTTTACCGTCTCAATCGGGAACGTCCAGACGTTGCCTGGCCGTGACATATCGATGGCGATATCCAGTCCGAGCCAGGTGTCGAGTATGCCTATGCGGGTAAGTTCGTGCAGTTCGAGTTCGGCTTCGAGCCCACCGACACTGGCGCTCGATTCGGTGTAGAAGAGGCGATCGGGCGAACGTGCCGCCAGGCCGGCGAAGGCGAGCTCGACGGCGAACAACAAAGGGAACTCGGCGGGCAGGTTCTGGAGCTGATAATCGATCTGGAGACAGAACCCGTCGTCAGCGAGCGAGATGGATTTGCTGACTCGAATGGCGTGGCCGTCTACCGAACCGAGCCTGGTCATGATCAGGGTAACGCGACCGCGGCTGCGTCGGATCCGTGCCTGATAGACTCCGGTGGCGAAGTCGCCTTGCTCGGCGGCCCGGCACTGGATCAGGTCCTGCAGGGTAGTTTCGAGCGGGAAGAAATGATCGATAAGGCTGCGCCGGCGGTAGGGATCGTAGACGAGTTTTTTTTCCAGTCCTTCGATCTTTGGTCGGGCACCGATCCCGTTGGGCGTGTGCAGCGAGCCTTCGAGCATCTTCTTATGGTACGGCTCTGGCCGGCGGCTCATGGTGGCGAGCAGGTTCAGTGCCGGCTGACGCAGGTCAAGCTCATAGAGCTGGCCGCCCTGTGCCGGTGCGAAGTAGGCAGTCAGGTGCCTGTTGCTCATGCGCACTTCGATGCGAGCGTCGAGGTTAAAATCGTCGGCCACTGCATCGGCCGGCCGGCCCGTGGTGCCTTCGGCCAGGTCCAGCTCCGTTTCCGCACGGATCAGGCTGCTGTAGACGGCATGTCGAAGATGAGGCAGGTAGGCTCCGCCGAATGCACCGTGCCAATAGCTGCAATTGCACTGGGCGCGGTAAAGTGCCCGGCGTGCTTCGGCCACATGCTCCGGCTCAGCCTTCAGTTGCCTCTTGCCATCCCAGGTCAGCTCACCCGCCTGCTCGTAAAGCCGGCGGCTGACCTCGAGCATGCGGCAGTACATCTCATGCGTTTCAGGGTACTTTAGTTTAAAGTTTCGCCAGAGACCGCCGCGGATGAAGCCGCGCAATGCCGGCCAGCGTGGGTCCGGCCCGAGCCGCTCAACCAGCTCTTCATATTCCGCCAGCCGCTCGATTGGCAGCGCCCATTCGGTCATCTCGCGATAGCTGGCCTCGGGCAGGTAGATCGTCCCGGCCGGCGGCATCTCATCCAGGGCACGCGAGAAGGTAATGAAGCGGAGCCAATCGGCTTGAGCGCTGAGCGCGTCGAAGAACCGCTGTAGCCAGCCGTTCTCGAACACGTGCTTGTGCGTCTGCGCCCAGCCGCCGAACTTCTCGCCGTCGTCGGCACAGACGATGAGCGAGTTCGGGCACCGCTCCGCCACCTCACGCAGATACCAAACCGTCTCTTCCGGATCGCGCCAGGGGACCAAGTAGCGTAGCCGTTCGCTGTTCGGGAACACTTTAATCAGGCAGCCCTCGTCTTCGGTCAGATAGTAGCCGAAGAGCTGTTCCTGCGACAGGCCTGCACAGCGGAAGTGGAAGTCGTCGAGCACGGTGTATTCGATACCTGCGGCGGCGATATCGCGAACCAGCGACTGCTCCCACACTCGCTCCGGTACCCACATGCCACGAACCGGGCAGCCGAAGACCTCTTCGAGCAACTGCGAGAAGAGCCTGATCTGGCCGCGCCGGTCCCAGGAGGGTATGCCGGGCAGGATCGGCTCGTAGAAACCGCCGCCGAGTATCTCGAGCCGGCCGGCCGCCAGCATCTGACGCAGCCGCCCCACATACGCTTCATGCCGATCGAGCAGCCATTCTAGCAGCGGGCCGGAGATATGTAGCGACAGCGGGATATGCGGATAGTTGTCCAGCAAATCAAGAAAAGGCAGGTAACTGTCGCGGTAGGCGGACTCGAAGACGTCATCGAAGTTGCCGACTGGCTGATGATTATGTATGGCGAAGACGAATCGCAGGGTCTGCATGGTTCCCCTCGGGCGAGCGTCCGGTTGCTCACCTAGTACAGGTAGTTGCTCGTGCTTCAGAGACAAAGCGGTCAGCGGCGGCCAGATGCCGGTCGCCGTCGACGTCAACGTCGCGCAGAAACGCCGCAGCGTCCTCCGGCGGCACCGGGTTGATGTAGAAGCCGGTTCCCCACTCGAATCCGGCGATACGCGTCAGACGCGGTATCACCTCGATGTGCCAATGATAGTAGGGCAGAGCGTGGCTGTCAAAAGGAGCGGTGTGGACCATGTAGTTGTAGGGTGGCGAGTCGAGTGCGAGTTCGAGCCAGGCGAGTATGGTTTTAACCATAGCGGCCAGCTCCTGCACCGCCGCATGGTCCGCCTCCTCGAAATGACTAGCGTGCTGCTTCGGCAGTATCCAGACCTCGAAGGGAAACCGGCTGGCATACGGGCAGAAGGCAAGGAACCGCGGCAGGTCGAGCACGAGCCGGGACTCGCTCGACAACTCCTGCTGGATCATGTCGCAGTAGATGCAGCGGTCACGGTAAGCATAGAACTGCTCGGCACCGGTCATCTCTTCGCTTACGTTGATCGGAACGACGGGCGTGACGATCAATTGCGAGTGAGAATGTTCCAGGGAGGCGCCGGCCAGCGCGCCGACGTTCTTGAAGACCATGCCATAGCATAGGCGCCGGTCGCGCTTCAGGTCTACGAGCCGGTCGCGGTAGGCTGCGAACACCTCGCTGATCTGGCCGACGCTCATGCGTGCCATGGTCACCTCATGCTTCGGCGTCTCGATGATCACCTCATGTGCCCCGACGCCCTGCATCAGGTCGTAGATGCCATCGCCTCGCTTGTTCAAGTCGCCCTCGACGCGCAATGCCGGGTACTTATTCGGCACGACCCGCACTCGCCAGCCCGGCCCGTTCGGCCGGCTGCCCGGCGTGCGGTAGGCCAGAATCTCCGGCGGAGTCAGCTCCTCCTGGCCTTCGCAGAACGGGCAGAGTTGCAGCGTGCCGCGAACCGGCTCGCAGCGGAACTGCAAGGGCCGCTTCGCCCGTTCGCTGGCGACAATCACCCACCGGCCTACTACCGGGTCTTTGCGAAACTCTGGCATCTGGTCGCTCCGAACGGCGTTTTCGTTACAAGTGCCGCCTCGCGTGGCAAAGCACCGCGCCTGGCCCCAGCGGCCCGCTAGCAGTGCTCTGCGGCTCAGACCTGCCAGTGCATAAGGTCGAACTCGGGCGCCGGCACGGTCAAGTCGATGAGTCCCTCCTCCGGTGCTCGCTCGAGGCTAAGCGTGCCGGCGACCAGCTCGACGAAGAACTTCACGCTATCGCCCGGCTTCAGTCCGAGCAGCGTCAGTGGCATGGCCAGTTCCAGCACCCGGTCCACGGCCGCTTCAATTCCGCCAGTTTGCACCTGCTGGCGTTTGACCAGCAGGCGCACCGCTGGGCGTGGCCGGCTCGGCCCATGCACGCAGAGGGTCGCATCGGCCGGCTCCACAAACTCGACTCTCAGCAACTGCACGGGCGGCACGAGCGACAGGCGTGCCGGCTGGCGGCAATCCACTCGTAGATAGAACCGCTCCACGTCGAAGCCGAAGAACAGCTGGGCCATGCGGCCCGGCGTGGTCCGGCTCATCGTGCCGCGGCCCGTGCCACAGACGTATCTGCCCGCGTCGATCCATTCGAAGTAACTGTATCGGCCGTCAATCTGCACTTCGAGTAACCCGCGCGGCTCAGTGTGCAACAGCAGCGCTGGACGTCGCAGAATCGGCTCCAACAGTTCCGGCGGCGCCTTGACACCGAGCAGCGTATAGACGTTCTGCAGGTGCTTGCGGAACAGGTAGTCGAAGAGCAAGTCCTGCGAGCTGCTATGCTCATCGCCGTACCACCAGAACCAGTCGCTGCCTTCTGCCACATACAGCTCCCGCCACGCACGCTGCACCCGCTCGGCCGCTATGTCGCTGCGGCTGCTCTGCCGTATGAGGAACTCGCGTGTCTCGTGCAGCCGCTCCCAGGCGCGCCGGTCCTCCTCGTGCCCGATCCAGATGGCGAAGTTGTGATTAATCCAACTGCCGGGGAAAAGTTCCTTAATTGTGTCGCGTGGCGGATGCTGCTCGATGTAGTCGCCTAACCGAGTTGTTCGCACCTCGCTGCTGTTGGCCAGTGTGGCGTAGAGCCGGCGAAGGAACTGGACCCCGCTGTTCGGGTAATATTCCCAGCAGTTCTCGCCGTCGAGGATGACGCTGATCAGTGCCGGGTCTTTGCCCACCGCTTTGCCCGTCGCTTTGAGCTTGCCGACGAAATCGTCCACCGCTGCCTGCGACTCCATTCGCTGGTAGTCGAACCCGATCAGGTCGCTCAGTGCATGGTCGCGGAAGACGATGGCCACCTCCGCGCCCCCTTCGACCACTCGCCAGGGCCGGTACAGCAATTCGGGGGGGCGCACGAACCCATGCTCATCTCTGCCTACGCGGCCGCCGAGACTCTGTGACAGTATCTGCTCGTCCGTAGCGGTCCACTTTATGCCCAGCTCGGCCATTTTCGGGACCATCGCCTGGCAGACAGACCCTTCCGGCGGCCACATCCCGGTCGCCTTGCGGCCGAAGACCTCTTCGTGGCAGCGAACCGCCTCGCTCATGTGCCACCAGGCGTCTTCGGCGTAGGAGTCCCGGTAGCGAGGCAGCGGCACATCGGGCATGGCGGCACGAGCCAGTGAGCGATCGATCAGGAGTGGGATGATCGGATGGAAGTATGGCGAGGTGGTCAGCTCGATCTGGCCCCGTTCGGCCAGGGCCCGGTACTTGCCCACGATCTGGCTGAGCAGTTGGGTATGTTTGTCCAGAACCAGCTTCTTCTCCTCCTCGGAGAAGCCGCAGCCCTTCTGCCTCAGCTCAGCCAGATCCGCGTCGACTTCGACGGCGAGCGGATGGACCCAGGCCAAGTTGGCCCAGACCTGCAAGTCGCGCAGGTCCCGTGTCTTGAACCTGGTCAGGGCACGCTGGGCGCTGTCGCTCTCCGGACTGCGTAACAAGAGCAGCTCGAAATATCGCGGGAACGGCCGGATCATCTGGTCGCGGTTCGCCGTGAATGCGTGTTCGAGCAGCCAGAGGGCATCTTCACGCGACAGGCCGTCGGCGGGCACACGTGAGATGCGTAGCAGCCGGTCTTCGGCTCCGTCCTCGACGTAGGCCAGCAATTGGCAAAGTAGCGAGGGCACGAAATTGACTGTGCATTGCACCTGTCCGTACTCCTCTAGGTGCGCCGCCATACCCCAATAGTCCTTAACGCCATGGAGGCGCACCCAGGGCATCAACGTCTCCCCGGAAACGTCATCCGGGTAGTACGGCTGGTGATGATGCCAATACAGTGCCAAGTAAACCGTAGACATAGGTTATCAGTAGAACTCCTCGGGACGTGGCCAGCGATCCGATCGCACCTGCTCGTATAGCTCCAGGTATTGGCGAGCGCTTCTTTGCCAAGACCAGTCCTGTCCCATTCCGGTGCGCACCAGCTTGTGCCAGTCCTCACGCCGTTTCCACATTTGCAGTGCCCTTTCCAGGCATTGCCAAAACACCTCAGGCGTGTACGCAGAGAACGAGAACCCGTTGGCTGTGCCGGCCATCAGCGACGTATCCGTACAGTCTACAATCGTGTCGGCCAAGCCGCCGGTGGCGCGCACCACCGGGACGGTGCCGTAACGCAGGGCGATCAACTGGGTTAAGCCACACGGCTCGTACCGGCTTGGTATCAATATCAGATCCGCTCCGGCCTGGATACGGTGCGCGAGAACCTCGTTAAAGGTATCCAGGAATACAGCTTTGTCCCTGTACCGGTCGCTCAGCTCCGCCAGCATGCGTCGGTACCGCGTTTCGCCGGTCCCCAGCAGAATGAATTGTACGTCGCGGGCCAGCAGCCGGTCCGCTACAGCGAGGAGCAGTTCGATGCCTTTCTGGGATGCCAGCCTTGTGATCATGCACAGCAGCGGAACATCGTCGCGGACGGGAAGGTTATTGGAACGTTGGAGCTGGGATTTGCAGGCGCGTTTACCTTCGACAACGGTCTCCACATCATACCGCTGGGCAATGAAGCCATCAGTGGCGGGGTTCCAGACGCGGTAGTCGAGGCTGTCGAGTCCGTGGCCCTGTTCCGGACTCTGTATCTCTTCAGCGTAGCGAGGGCTGACGGTGCTGATCGCGTCGGCGAAGGCGATGCCCCCTTTCAGCAGGTTCAAATTGCCGTAGAATTCGAGCCGACGCCAGTGGAATAGCCGCCAATCCAGTCCGGTTAGCTTCATGTCCCAGTGCCAGAAGATGCCCTGATAGGCGATGTTGTGTATGGTGAGGAGGCTACGAGCTTGGGTCAGACCGGGGCGGTGGCGGTACATCTCGCGCAGATATACCGGCACCAAGCCTGTCTGCCAGTCGTTGGCGTGTATTATGTCCCATTCGACGGGCAGCAAGCTGGCAACTTGCATCACGGCCCGGCTGAAGAAGACAAAGCGCTCGCAGTTGTCCGAATAGGAGCCGCCGTCCGGGCCGTAGAGGTCGGGCCGGTCGTAGTAGTTTGGCTGGTCGATCAGGTAGACATCGACATTGCTATCGGGTAACCGGCCGTGGTAAACGGCGCCGGCAACCCGCTTGTGCAATATGGGCACCTCCACTGTTAAGTTCGTCTTCGCCAGAGTTGGCCGCTGGCAGCAGCGGTAGCATGGCATGACCAGGACGACTTTCTGGCCTAGCTCAGCCAAGGCCCTGGGCAGCGCACCGGCCACGTCGCCCAACCCACCCGTTTTGGCAAACGGCACAGCCTCCGATGCTGCGAACAGTATCTTCATAGACGTTTGTACCTGGCGAAAGTCGCTACTGCTTGTTTGTTCAGAAGATCCGGCTCTTGCCCTTACGCGACTTTGAGGCGAAGCTGTTGAACCGGCTCGCCGGCGGCCGAGATGCCCAAGTCGTGCTCCCGGCGGCTCGGCGGCAGATGCGGCAAGTGGCGGCCGCAGCGTTCCAAACAAACAGGCTGTTTATGTATCAGCCTTGACGCTTGTGGGCAAGCCGTGTTGGTCTGTCGCCGGAGAATGCCTCTGGCTTGCTCGCACGATAGCTGGCCAGGCTGCGGCAGCGGCGAGACCGCATCACCATGCGGAGCTTCTTTGCTAGGATTAATACGCATGCAGTCCGACTCCGTTGAGCTGAAGGGACAGCTATGGCTGGAAGCGCGAAAGAGGGTGGGCCGGCTGACGTGGAGTTGCTGGCCGATTGGCTCCGGTTGGCCGGGCTGCCCCGGGCAGCCGTTGAGCTTGCTGTGCGGCGGAGGCCTCAGAGCCCGGCGGAGCTGGTCGCCCTTGTCGTCAGCGAGCTGCTGAGCGGCGAGGCTGCAGGCAGCGGTAGCCGAGCCGAGCCTGCTGGCCAGCGGCTGGCACGAGCCGCCACGTCACTGGCATGCCAGGGCGGGCTGTGGCTTGGCCCGCAGTCGGAACTGCTGCCAGGCCGTGTGATACGCTGGCTTGGGCCGCGGCTGTGGTGGCTGCCCGCCGGACTGCCGCCAGCCCGTTCTGTCGCCCTGCTCAGCTCGCGACTGCCTCGGCTACTACATCCCAAACACACTTGGCTTAAGGCCGTTGGCACGTTGATGGCACAATTGGTGGACGCCAGTCAGTGGCTAATCTCGGCCAGCGGCACTGCCGGTCAGCAGCTTCTGATTCGCGCGGCCGAACTGGCCGGTCTGCCGGCGGTCATTGTTCAGTGTTGCGACGTGGGCCTACGGCCAGCTGGCGCCTGGGCTCAACTCTGGCTGCAGTGGCTGGTCGGCCGGCAAGCGGCAACGGGGCCGGCCACTGAGCATACTGAACGGCGGTGGCTCTGGGCCCTGCCGGCTGCGAGCGTGGTGGGCGGGTCGGTACCGGCAACGCTTCAGTCGGTGCCGGAACGCGATCGAGCGGCGGCGGCGTGGGCTGAGCGGATTGTGCTGATTCACGTTCGCCCGCAGGGGCACGTGCACCGCCTGGCAATGCAGGCCTTGGCTGAACGCGTGCAGGTGCAGTTCATTGACCACGCTGAGCTGATCGGGCCGAACGTGCGCAACGAGCTGATCGGGGCCGCAGCGCTACCGCTGGCGGCTGAGTGCCGGCGCTCGTTCCTGTGGCTGGCAGCACGCTCGGTACCCGATGCGAAAGGCCAGCCCAGAGAGACAGGCGCGCAGGCAGTGCTCGGCGTACCATCAGCCGTGCCAGGCGATCGGCAGGCTCTTGGCAGTGGCGGTCGCTGGCGACCAGGCCTGCGCTGTCGGCTGGCGGACCGGCAGATTGCGGGCGAGTTGGACAAGCTAGCGGCCGTGCTCGCTTCCGGCGGCAGTGCCGTTGGGGGCCAGGAGCCAGGCGGCCGACCCGTGGCTGCTCCCATCTCGCTGGCTGGCGTGCGGGACGCTGAGCCTTGGCAGTTCCTGACGCATACGACACGAGCTCAACCCGGCCCATGGCCGGGCCAGGAGCCGCGCGACTACCTCGATGACCTGCTCTTGGATCGTGCCGACGGCGACCATCGTGCTTTTGCCGCTCTGGCCCGCATCGTTCTTCAGCGGTTGCTGGTGGCATCAGGCCGTGCGATTCGCGGCGGCTATCGTATGGTCTGTTTCACTGCGGTGCCGCTGGCTCAGTTAGCGCAGCTACGCGTGTTCCGCACACACCGCGGCCGGTGGGACTTTGAGCCCTATGGCATATGTATCCGCCGCGATTGGCTCCAACGGCGTGGCGCTCGACCAGTGCTCTACGGCGACGAGACGTTGTGGCACAGGCTGGCAGAGCGAGACCGGCCGTTTTTCCAGGTAGCGTGCAGTCGGACCAGGGGCGGGGCGGTTCTCGACTGGACGGCCGAGCAGGAGTGGCGCTGCCTCGGTGATCTGGATCTGTCTGAGTTGGCCGAAACGGACGCGATTGTGTTCGTCGCCGACGCGGCCGAGGCGTTGGCACTGGCACCGCACTGCCCCTGGCCAGTGACGCTGCTGGATACGGCCCAGCCAGCAGCGGCGGTGGGCCAGCAGTTGTGACCGGCGTGATTGGAACGCGGCGCGGTGCGGCCGGTTCGCCCTTCGGACCGCTGTGAACCACTGGGCATGCCGGCCCGGTTTGACAACGGTCCATAACTGCTCCATCGCTGCTAGCCGCCCACGCCGGCTTAGTGAAAGCTGGCACACGCTTCGGCAACATCGTGATAGATAGGGAATATTTTGTTGAGCTGCGTCACTTCGAACACTTTGCGGACGTGCGGTCTCAGCCCGCAGAGATGTAATTGGTTCCCAGCGCACTGGACCCGCTTATGCAGGACGATCAACTTGGCCAGGTGCGTGCTGGTGAGCAGCTTCACTGACGAGAAGTCGAGCACGATCTTGCCGCCTCGTTCAAGCAACTGGAGCAGTTCGCGCCCGACGTCGTCGGCGTTGAGCTCATCCAGTTCTTCTCGGCCTTGGAAGTCGTAAACCACAATTTCGTCCATGACACTGCCCTGACAAAGGATACGGCGCGACCTTGCCAGTGAGTGCGCTGAGGATTCGAGCCCCTTGGTCGCCAGCCAATGGAATTGTTCGCAGCTTCGGCTCGAGTTGCAACCCGGTTTCACCACTGTTCGGCCGCTAACCCACACTATTCATCAAACGACAGACGACGCGGAGATGGCGCAAAAGAAAGGGGGTTATGCTAGGGCCCAGGAAAACAGCGTACGAGCAGGTGCGCGCCATAATTCGTTGGCAACGTTTCACTGCGTTGTGCTACCGCACTGCCCTTCGCGCGCGACCGACCGAGCGGAACGGCCGAGGCTCGACGGTTTGCCTGGCCCAGGCTGACGGCCTGGGGCAGGCTTAAGCGTGGCGAGCGGAATTGGAGCGGGCTACGGCTCATTCCGTTCCACTCGCCGCCGCATCCTGCCGTCCCCTTTGATTCCAGAGCGACTTGAGGGCATTGACAGCTGCGCGACGAGGAGTGCCATCGGGCCAGTCGGCCCTATTTGCTTTCAGCGGCTGGGCTGGCGAAACGTGCCTTCGGGCCGCCCGCCTGAGAAAGGTCGAGTTCCGGCATCGACTCGACTATGCTGCGGACGTGCTCGTCGGCAAGTCGCAGGGGCAGCCGGACGGTAAAGGTGCTGCCC
>FWPU01013037.1_pt1 | contig 10725 bp, 8 predicted proteins | sample 2228361 | NCBI WGS metagenome assembly FWPU01 (sample SAMEA103939777, study PRJEB20133) | metagenome | reverse complement strand
AGGACCGGCCTCGCCAACGCAACGGTCTTGTCTGGGGTGGATGTCAGCCCTTGACGGCACCGGGCCTTGCAGGTTGCGCGTCTTCATGTCCCCGAGTTGGGTACGGATCTGCGCGCACCCTCTTGACGGCCGTGACAGTAGCCACCGAGCACACACCGCAGTCCGTTCATGCTTGGACATTCCCCACTCGCCGGTGTCGGATTCAGGAAAAGCCCATCCTCTTTCGGGCGTGTTCCTGGCGGTCCCTGCGAGGGCTGCGCGGGGCTCCCTGCCGTGTCGGTCCTCGATTTCGCCCACGCCCCCGCCCACGCCCACGATGGGAGGGTCCGCGGAGAATTGCGCGAGCGACGGGACGGGGTCACTGCCCGCAGGCCTGAGAGCCGATCTGGACAAAGGCGGGGTTCTGGTAGTGATGGACGATCTTCGGGCCGCCCTCCGGGGCCTGGATGGCGGTGATCCGGCAGTCGGGCCACGAGATCGTCGCGACCTCCCACAGGTCGCAGGTGAACATCTTAATCCCGTCCGCGTAGAGGTCCTTCTTGAAGGCCTCCTTGCCCCAGCAGTAGCACTTCACCTGCGGGTACGACGCCCCGAACCCGTGGTCGTCCCAGTAGTGCACGCCTACCTTGTATACCCGGCCGTTCTCGGGGACGTCCAGGTTGATGTTCTCGGGACCCGCGCCGTCCGTGTCGTCGCGGTCCAGGCGCGGGTTGTCCGAGATGTTCGGGTTCAGCGTCCCCCATTCGAGGACAGACGTGGCCGTGTACCAGAAGCAGTCGTAGGACAGGTCGAACCAGCCGTCCGAGGCCCCGTCCCCGTCCAGGTCCGGTCCCGTGGCGTACGGGTGGATGAAGTGGAGGTCCATGTCCGAACCGGCATCTGGACCGTCGTTGTACTCGTTGTCGTCCCCTGGTGTCTTCCAGGTGAGTTCGCAGTGGATGGCCTCATCCGGGATGACCACGACCTTCTTGCACGCGGTAGTCTTGCACTTCAGGTCGTTCGAGCAGTACAGCGAGTCACACACGTCGAGGCAGTAAGTGTAGGTCCCGGCCACGTTGACCTCGTGCGTGACGTTCTTCTCGGACATCGATGGGAGCAGGTTGAACTTGTTGTCGGCGGGCTGATCGAGCGACCATTGATATTTCGAGATCGCACCGGTGGAGGGCACGCTCTGGTCGCCGTACAGGTGGAGGACGGTCTGGGGTGGGACCTCCTCGCCCTCCTCCACGAGGATGACCGGCTGCGGGCATTCCACCGGGACCCCGTGGCCCGAGATGTTCGCCTCGAACTCGGGGACGAACGAGTTGTTCGCGATGACCAGGACGCCCCGGTCCAGCACCGGCTGGCCCGTGACCGGGTCCACCGGGTTCTGGACGTCGGGCGTGTACTGGACCCCGACCGTCACGAACTCGCTGGGATGGATGGTCAAGGGGGCGCCGGCGGTGGGGCGCGCGCCGCCGGGCAACTGCGCGTAGTCGAGGCCGAAGTCCGGGCTCAGGCCCTCGCCCTGCCTCAGGAAGATGTCCGTGATCACCAGGTCCGCGGTCCCGCACGAGACGATGCGGACCGCGATGGACGTGGTGCTCTGGATCAGTTTCCCGCCGAACTCGACGGGCGAGGGCACCACCTCGATGCACGGGCCGGTGGTGTTGGCCAGGACCTCGATGGTCCGCCCGCCGACCGCGGTCGGGTCGTTCTGCGGATACACGGTCAGGGAGGCCCGGGCCGGGGCGCCGCTCGGTGGCTCGTAGCGCACCGCCCACGAGATCTGGGAGTTCGAGGGAATGGACACCGGCTGCGGGAAGGTGACAAAGGTGTCGGTCTCCTTGGTCGGATATTCCTGGCCCTCTGCGACCAGGGTGAACCCGGGGTCTCCGGTCCACAAGAACGCCTCGATCAGGAGGGCACATGAGCCTGTGTTCTTGAGGTCCACCGGGAGTTCCTCGACCTGGTCCACCTGGACCTGCTCGAAGTCCACGGGCGGCGGGACCCCGAGGTGGGGGTCGCACGACTCGGATTGGAACCGCACCTGGAAGGCCTGGTCCGCGAGGTCCTTGTCGTTGCTGCGGATGACGAGGACCGCGCGGCGCGGGAGGTCGTCCTCGTACCGCTGGAAGACCACGGGGATCTCGAGGACCGTGGGCGCGGTGCTGCCGGTGGCGTTCGGGGAGGCCACGTACGCCGGGAACGCCGGAAGCGGCCCGAGGCGGAAGGCCGGTTCCGAACCCTCGGCCTGGGAGGCCGGCGTGTACTGGAGCGTGACGCTCAGGACCTCGAGGTCCCGCTCCCCCTGGTTGAAGACCTGGACCAAGAACGTCCGCGTCTGACCCGCCGCGATGGAGCCCGGGTCCACCCGGACGCCGCTCGCGGCGTTGTACGGCTGGTGGTCCACCTGGATCGTGATGTCGGCGGCCTCGAGCGGTTTCTGCTTGCCGCCGCTGTCGCCGCAGGCGACGAGGGCCGCCGCGACCATGACCATCCCGACCGCCCACTTCTTCCGGGTCATGTCCCCACCTCCGGGTGGAACGCGAAAGGAGTCACAGCATTATCGAGAACGACTGCGAGAGTGTCAAGTCGAGCAAACCGCGATGTGACCCTCCTTCCACGTGCACGGGATCGTGGACGTGGACGTATCCGAACAAGACCGGGCGGTTTCAGGTCGTCCACGTCCACGTCAACGTCCACGTTCACGTCCACGAGGGATTTCAACGACTTCGAGATGCGATGGCCCTGCGCCTTCCCCAGGGACTCGCCGTTGTGGCGTCATGTTCCAGGGGAACGAGGAAGACGCGAGGTCGCGTTTCGCAACTGGGGCCTTGGAGCCGCGACCCTGGGGGTCGCGGCACGCGCGAGCGGGCGCTCGCGCTGCCCTACGCGAGCAGGCGCTCGCGTCCCCAGGGGAACCAGGAAGACTGGAGGTCGCGTTTCTCGGGTCATTCGGCGTCCTGGACCGGGACGCCGAGGGCACGGGCGCGGGCGCAGGCGGGCGCGGCCTCCTCGGACCGGTCCAGGCGGACCATCAGCAGGCAGAGGTTGTGCCAGGCGGCACGCAGGTTCGGACGGATGGACAGGGCGCGGTGGAACGCGTCGGCGGCGGAACCGGGGCGGCCGATCCCCGCGAGCAGGAGGCCGAGGTTGTTGTGTGCCTCGGCGTTGGTCGGGTCGATCGCGAGGGAGCGGCGCAGGTGGGCCTCGGCCTCGACCGGACGCCCGCTGTGGAGCAGGACCAGGCCGAGGTTGTTGTGCAGCCTCGTGCTGCCCGGACGGTTGCGCAGCGACGACGCGAACAGGGTCTCGGCGTCGCGGTAATCCCCGGCGCGGTCCACGACGAGGGGGACGAATGCGAGGGTCCAGGCGAGGGCCAGGGCCGTCGAGGCCGCCTGGAGCCGCGACAATCGGGGCAAGCAAGACGACGGGAGGGAAAGGACTCCCCCCAGGACCATCGCCATCCCGGCCGAGGGGAGGAGGAGCAGGCGGTCCGCCAGGAGGATCGAGGACGGGAAGGCGAGGTGCGACACGGGCGCCCAGGCGAGGGCCATTGCCAGGACGCCCAGGCCGACGAGGGGCCGGCCGCGCCGCGCCGCCCGGACGGCTCCGAGGACGATCAGGATCACCACCGCGAACCCGCCCGCGGCCCGGACCCCGGTCCCAGGTCCCGGGATGCCGAGGGCGTTGTATCCGTAGTCCACGCTCGCATCCACCGGGGCAACGAGGAGCCGGAACGCCTCCCAGGCCACGGCCAGGGCACCGGCGATGCGCTCGGGTCCGGACACGAGGACCAGGGGGTTGTCCTGCCAGGGGATGGCCCCGGCGCCCAGGTGACCGAGGACCGCGAGGCGCAGGGCGAGGTACGCCGCGACGACCGACCCGCTCGCGAGGACGGGCGGGAGGACCCGACCGACCCGTGTGGGTCCTGCGGGCCACAAAAGCCCGATCCCCGCGACTGCGAACGGGATCGTGACTCCGCCCTCCTTCGACAACACCGCGAGGGCAGTCAGGCCCGCGAGGGCCGCGAGGCTCGCGGGGGCCCAGGCCTTGCGGCTCGAGGCCGGAACCAGCGCGGATCGGCTGACAGCCAGGTGAACGGCCGCGAGCCAGAACACGGCGCAGAGCATCTCCTCGCGGTTGACGACGAAGAGGACCGCCTCGACGTGGACCGGGTGGAACGCGAACCAGGACGCGGCGATCGTGGCCGGGAGGGGCCGGGCGCCTACGCGGAGGAGCAACGCGAGGACGAGGACCGCGACGAGCGGGTACAGGACGAGGTTGGTGGTGCGATACAAGACCGGGTCGAGCCCCGCCACCGCGTGAGTCAGCGCGAGCGTCAGCACCGACAGCGGCCGGTAGCTAACGATGTGGAGGTGCTCGGGGGCGTTTCCCCAGGCGTTGGTCGTGAAGACGCGAGCGAGGTCCAGGTCCCCGGTCACGACCGGGTTGTTCACGACCGCCCACTGGTCGTCGTGCAGGAAGGGGTTGTTCAGGGTCCCCGCGTACGGCAGGACCGCGGCGGCGAGGGTCGCCGTCGCCCCCGCGATCCACTGCGATCGGATGACCCCACCGACCTTCCCCCACCCCCGATCACTCGGTGCGCTCGCGCTGTTCATGGAGGACATCGTAGAACGGAACACGGAAAACCGGCCAGTCGGACCGTGTCGTGTCGAAATGGTATCCTCAGATTGTCCAGCATGTTGACAGGTATTCACCGACTTGTTCATGATCCGCGCCGGAGGTGAGGCTTGGAAGCGGAATCGGGCGACGGGAAGGGCTGGCCGACGTACTTAAAGCGAATGTTCGCGATCCTCGCGGTCCTGGTGGGTGCGGGGCTCGCCGTGCGCTGGGCCCTGGTGCCCGAGGATTTCGGCCGGGACGGCTTCTTTCGGGGCTCGGCGCCCGAGGAGGAGGCAGCCCGCGAACCGGTCCACCAGGGCGTGGAGGTCTGCGGCCGTTGCCACGCGGACGAGCGGGCCCGCCACGACAAGGACGTCCACGTCGGAGTCCCCTGCGAGGATTGCCACGGCGCGGGCGCGGAGCACGTGAGGGCGCGCGAGGCCGGGGAACCCCGAGAAAAGGGCTACATCTTCCGGGAACTCGCCCCGGCGAACTGCCTGGCGTGCCACCGGCGCCTGATGGCGAGGCCCACGCTCTTTCCGACCATCACGGTGAAGGAGCATTATGCGCTCGTCGGGGTGCGGGACATGGGCACGCCGTGCCAGGAGTGTCACGATCCCCACCAGCCGTTGTATTTGGACCGGCCCGCGTACGAGGCGCGGATGCATCCGCTGATTCACCCGTGTGGCGACTGTCACCGGGAAGCCGACGTTGCGGGCAAGCGGAGGCCGCCAGGGCACGTGGTGACCTTCGAGTGCCGCGACTGCCATGCGGATGTGGTCGCGGACGCCTCGGGCAAGGCGCATGGGTCGCTCGATTGCCGGGCGTGCCACCAGTTCCACCGGGATTCGGACTTCTCCGGGCGGATTTACAAGAACGAAAGCCCACAGTTCTGCCTGATGTGCCACCTGGACCGCCCGTTCAAGGTCCGTGACCGGATGCCGTTGCTGGCCTCGTTCGAGGCGCATCTCGACGACGTGGCCCTGTCGGAGGATGACCGCGCGAAGCGGTGCGCCGACTGTCACCTGGACGGGGCGATCCACGCGGTCTCGGGCAGGACCCGAGGGGTCGTGGTGGGAGGAGGCGAGAGATGACGGACACAGAGGTCGACAGTAGATACAGGGTCCTGGACCGGCGTGCGTTCTTGAAGACCGGGCTCGCCGGGGCCGCGGGGCTCCTGTTCACGTTCCGCCTGCCGGGGGCGCGGGCCGCGTCGACCCCGGAGGGCTACGACCCCGACGGTCACCGCTGGGGGTTCCTCGTGGACCTGACGCGATGCATGGGCTGCGGGGCCTGCGTGCGGGCCTGCAAGGCCGAGAACCACGTCCCCGACGGCTACTATCGCACGTGGGTCGAGCGGTACACCATGCTCCGGGATGGCCGCGTGCTCGTGGACTCGCCGGACGGGGCACTGAACGGATTCCCGGAGGACCCCCCGGTGAACCCGGCCGAGGTCGAGAAGTCCTTCTTCGTGCCCAAACTGTGCAACCAGTGCTCGACCTCTCCCTGCGTGCAGGTCTGCCCGGTCGGGGCCTCGTACCTGTCCCGGGACGGCCTGGTCCTCGTGGACAAGAAACGGTGCATCGGGTGTGGCTACTGCGTCCAGGCCTGCCCGTACGGCAGCCGGTACCTGCACCCGGACGGGACCGCGGACAAGTGCACGCTGTGCTACCACCGCATCACGCGCGGACTGCCCACGGCCTGCGTCCAGGCCTGTCCGGTCGGGGCGCGCGTGGCCGGGGACCTGAACGACCCTGACAGCCCCGTCCGCAAGCGGCTTGCGACCGGGCGATACGGCGTCCTCAAGCCCGAGATGGGCACGCATCCGAAGTGCTTCTACCTGGGCCTCGACCAGGAGGTGATCTGATGCACGGTGTGATGGGGCCGATCTCGGGGTTCGTCTTCCCCAACGAGATCCACGTGCACTGGACGGTGATGATCGTCCTGTATCCGTACATCACCGGGCTCGTGGCCGGGGCCTTCATCGTGTCCTCGCTGTACCACCTGTTCGGCAAGCAGGAACTGAAGACCATCGCGCGGTTCGCGCTCGCGTCCTCGTTCGTGTTTTTGCTGTTCGCCCCGCTCCCGTTGCTCCTGCACCTGGGTCGGCCCGAGCGCGCCTTCAACATCCTGATCACCCCGAGCCCGACCTCGGCCATGGCGGGCTTCGGCATCGTCTATCTGACGTACCTGGTCATCGTGGTGCTCGAGGTCTGGTTCTCGATGCGCGAGGACCTCGTGGAGCGGGCGCGGCGCCACCGCGGGGTGGCCGGATTCCTGTACCGGTTCCTGGCGCTGGGCGACCTGACCGTGCACGAGGCCACGCGGCGGCGCGACCACCGCATCGTCCGGTTCCTGGCCGGCGCGGGCATCCCGGTGGCCTGTTTCCTGCACGGCTACGTGGGGTTCTTGTTCGGGTCCATCAAGGCGAACCCGTGGTGGTCCACGCCGCTGATGTTCATCATCTTCCTGATGTCGGCCATCGTCTCCGGCATCGCGGTCCTCCTGTTCCTGTTCTACCTGATCTCGCACCTGCGCAAGGTCCCGGTCGAGCGCCCGGTCGTCGAGACCCTGGCGCGCTACCTGTGGGGTTTCATGATGGTCGCGGTCACCCTGGAGGTCATGGAGGTCCTGTCCATCGCCTACCAGCAGACCGCCGAGTGGGAGCCTCTGTCGATCCTCATCCGGGACCGCCTCTTCGTGACGTACGTGCTCGTGCAACTGGTCTTGTGCTCGCTGCTCCCCTTCCTGTTCCTCGGGGCGAACAACCTCTTGAGACCGCGCCCGCGCCTGTCGGACGTGCTCGTGTTCTCGTCCTCGGTGCTGTTGCTGGTCCAGGTCCTGGCCATGCGCTGGAACGTGGTCATCGGCGGGCAGTTGCTGTCGAAGAGCCTGCGCGGCTACACGAGTTACATCCCCGGCCTGTGGGAGCGGGAGGGCCTGGTCGTGGCCGTGGTCGTGTTCACGGTACCCTTCTTGCTCCTGAAGTGGCTGGATCGCGCCGTTCCCCTGTTCCCGCCGGACAGTCCGGTCGGAGCCGGCGATCGGGACCGGTGACGGACCCGACCAGGGCGGGGAACCCGGGCGTTCGGACCGGAGGTCCGGCGTGGATGACCGCATCCGATCCATCGAGGACCGTCTGGAGCGGGTCGAGGCCCGGGTGGCGGACCTGGCGGAGCGAGTACGGGTCCTTGCGCAACAGGAAGCGCCTTCCAGTTCCCGAGTGGTGCCGCTTGGCGAGGAGGCCGCCCCCGCCGAGCCCGGCCCCTGGTCCTTCCACCGCCTGCCGATCCAGGTCGGGCGACTGTTCCTGGTGATGGCCGGGGCCTTCGGGTTGCGCGCGGTGACCCTGTCCGAGGCCGTCCTGGACTGGCTGGGCGTCGGCATCGGGCTCGCGTACGCCGCGGTGTGGGTCGGCGTCACGGACGTCGCGGGACGGAAGGGCCGGGCGTCCGATGCGGCGTTTTTCGCGGCGGCAGTCGTGGCGACCGGCGTCCTCGTTGCGGTGTCCCTGTTCGCGAGCGGGATGGTCCGGGTCGGGGAGAGACCGGAGTGGCGCTGGACCGCCGTGGCCCTGATCGCGGGCGTGGCCTGCAAGGTGGCGGCACAGGACGTGCCGCGCGGGAGGCCGACCACCCTGTTCCTGTCGCTGGCGCTGGTCGGGGGTGCGCTCCTGGGCGCGACGCGACTGATGCGACGCGGGTCGTGAAGGGCGGATGCGCAGGTCCCCCGTGGCGGTCTGGCCACGACCGGGCGGGCCGCCTACAATCGGTCCGTTGATCCCGGGGGGATTCGCGACCGGACCGCGACCGGGGAATGGCCATGGACGTGCGCTACCTGCGCATCTCGGTGACGGACCGATGCGACCTGCGGTGTTCCTATTGCAGGCCCATGCGGACCGCGGGCGCTCCCAGGTCCGACCTCTTGACCTATGAAGAGATTGTCGAGGTCGCGAGGGTCCTGGTCCGGGAGGGGATCCGCAAGGTCCGCCTGACCGGCGGAGAACCCTTGCGACGCCCCGGGGTCGAGTGGCTCCTGCGCGAGGTCGCACGCATTCCCGGCATCGAGGACCTCGGCATCACCTCGAACGGGACCCGCCTGCGGGAATTCGTCCCGGTGCTCGCGGACGCGGGCTATCGGGTCAACGTCCACCTCGACACCCTCGACCCGACGCGATACCGGGAGCGGATGGGAGGCACGGACCTAGGGGCGGTGACCGGCGCGATCCTCGATGCGGTCCGGGCGGGGGTCCCGGTCAAGGTCAACGCGGTGTGCTCGGCGCGGACGACCCTGGACGACGCGACGGGACTGGTGGCGTTCGGCCGGGAGGTGGGCGCGATTGTGCGATTCATCGAGGCCATGCCGGTGTCCGGGGTCGGCCCGGACCCGGGCGCGCGCGCGGCGATGAAGGCCCTGGAGGAGGGCCTCGCAACGGCCCTGGACCTGGCGCCCGCGGGGAAGGACGGGGTCGCGAGGATGTACACGGGGACGGGCGGGGAACGGGTGGGCTTCATCACGCCGTCCCATGCGCGGTTTTGTGACGGGTGCGACAAGGTGCGCCTGTCGAGCCGGGGCCGCCTGCGGACCTGCCTGTTCGGGGAGGCGGGGACGGATTTGAGGCCGTTTCTGAGGGCCGGAGACAGGGCCGGGCTACGGGAGGCCGTCGCGGGCGTCTTGCAGCGGAAGGGCGGGCGCGAGGGCGATCGGATCGAGACCATGGTCGGGATCGGGGGGTGACCGAGCGATGATGCGCGTGGTGGCCGTCGCCCTGTCGCGGGTCAAGGGTGTGCCCAAGGACCCGGTGGAACGGGTGCGCCTGCTGCGCGACTCGGGAGTGGAAGGCGACGCCCATGCAGGTCCGGGGCCGCGGCAGGTCTCGCTGCTGGCCCTGCCGAGCATCCGGGTGATGGAGGAGCGCTTCGGCGCGCCCCTCGGCTTCGGGCGGTTCGCGGAGAACGTGGTGGTGGACGCCCCCCTGGCCGGGGTCGAGGTCGGTGACCTCGTGGGCCTGGGGCGCGCGGTCCTCGAGGTCACGGCCCTCGGGAAGGAATGCCACAAGGGGTGCGCGATCCGCGCCAAGACCGGGGATTGCATCATGCCCCGAGAGGGCGTGTTCGCGCGGGTGATGGCCGGGGGGGAGGTGCGGGCTGGGCACCTTGTGCGGGTCGTGCGGCCCGCGAGGGACCTCGCGGTGGTGGTGCTCGCCGGTGGTCGCTCGAGGCGCTTCGGGAGCGACAAGCGGTTCGCGAGGACCGGGAACGGGAGGATGCTGATCGAGGCCGCCGTGGAGACCGCCCGGGCCGTGACGCCCGAGGTGTGGCTCTCCGTCGGGGCGGGCGAATCGGTCGAGGGTTCGGGCGTCCGCGTCATTCCGGACGAGGTGCCGGACGCGGGACCCCTCGGGGGCGTGGTGACGTGCCTGCGGCGATGCCGCGCGCCGATCGTCGCGGTGTTCGCGGTGGATCAGCCCGGCGTGACGCCGGACCTGCTGCGCGTCCTCGCGGTGCGCAACGATGGACCGGGGACGTGCCTGGAATGGCGCGGAGGCCTGCACCCGGTCCCGTGCGTCCTGGGGCGCGACGTGGCGCTGCCCGCGCTGGAACGGGCGTTGTCCGGCGAGGACCGCGCACTTCACCGGGCGTGGGAGCGGGCCGGGGTGCGCGCGGTGGACGCGGGCGCGCTTGCGGACCTCGGGGACCCGGAGGCCCTGCTCGCGAACTGGAACCGGCCCGAGGATGTGTTGCGGACCTCGGTTGGGGAGGTGGGCCGATGCGCGACGTGAGCCGGAAACCCACGACCCTCCGCTCCGCAGTCGCGACGACCTCGGTCACGATGCGGGCCGAGACCGCGGAGGCGGTCGGCCGGGGGGAGGGGCCCAAAGGGGACCCGATCCCGGTCGCCCGGGTGGCCGGGGTGATGGCGGCCAAGGAGACGCTACGGATTGTGCCTTACTGCCACCCGGTCCGCGTGGACCACGTGGTGGTGGATTTCGAGATAGGGGTAGGGAGAAGGGGGGAGGGCGGGCAAGCCAATCCGATCGGCTGGGTGGACATCCGGTGCGAGGTCAAGGGGGTGGACCGCACCGGGGTCGAGATGGAGGCCCTGTGCGGGGCCGTG
>FWPU01013036.1_pt1 | contig 10725 bp, 14 predicted proteins | sample 2228361 | NCBI WGS metagenome assembly FWPU01 (sample SAMEA103939777, study PRJEB20133) | metagenome | reverse complement strand
CCAGAGGTGGTAAAGAAAATCAGAGGGGAGAATAGAAGCGACAAACAACAGATGGATATCAATGTGATTGACGTGCTAAAAGACCCTGAAAAACAAAAGATTTAGAGAGTGGAGTGACAGAATAGCAAGGAGTTTTGTTACAACTTTGACTGGGTATCACTTCTAAAGTACATGTATATGTCATCGGAAACACCCAGACAATCAACACACGCGGCAATTATCATTCTTAATCAATACATACAGTTTGAGAACAGGTGTGAGTCCGTTCACAGGCCAGATATATACACCAAAAAGATAGACTTAAATCCCGTCCAATAAACAGGAACCTGTTTATTCTAGACCAACAGAGTGAGATATTATAGACGGTGATACCATGTCACAGCGGGATATCTCTACATACAGAGGACATCAAATTCAAGAACTAGTGAATAAGAGAATGGATGAACTCATCGAACTCTTGCCCGCAAGAAGAAGAAGGGCACTGAAGAGAGGACTCACATCACAGCAGAAAAAATTCCTTGTCAGAATACGAAATGCCCGCAAGGCTCAGAAGAGAGGCAAGGAGGTCATAGTAAAGACCCACTGTCGAGATATGGTTATTCTTCCAGAGATGGTTGACTTGACGGTTGGAGTTCACAATGGGAAGGAGTTTATCAAGGTCAAGATTCTACCCCAGATGATTGGGCATCTGTTGGGAGAGATGGCGCCCACCACAAAGACTGTCCGTCATGGAAATCCTGGAATTGGAGCAACAAAATCATCTGCGTACGTACCACTCAAATAGTCTGTATATTGTTCTATAGGTATCACCGTCTAAAAATTTGTACCAATAGTGTATTAGTATTACAGAGCCTTTACAATATTTATTATCTCATCTCAAAGCCGATCAAAGTACTGACAAGAAGAAGGTCATAGTAAGACCAGCCTACGAGATGCGTTTTCAAGATTCTTAATTGCTGCTTCAAAAGCAGAGTCAATTTTTAGTGCCTTGTTGAAACATTCGATTGCACGTTTGACCAGTCCCTTTTCCCGTAATACTACACCCAGATTATTCCAACCCTTGGGGTCTGAGGGGCGCAGATCAGTGTACTGTTCCAGAGGAAATATTGCATCTTGCCACCGGCCTACAAACCAGAGCGATGTACCCATTTTTAATAACACGTCGGGCTGTCTATTGTCAACCTGCAGACTTGTAGTATAGAATTGAATAGCAGCGATATAATTCTCTGACTCATAACACAGATCACCAACCGTGTTAAGTGCCACTATTGAGGAGGGATTCAGCTCTATTGCCATGTTTAGACTTACATCAGCAGCATCATAATGTCCCAACCGAGCCTGACAAAGACCACGGATCTCCCACGCGCGGTATATACCACCATCGATGTCTAGAACATCTGCAGTGACAGATATCACAAGCTCATAATCACCCATTTGAAATGCAACGTTTGCCAGATCCAGTAGAACATCCACTTCTCGTCCACCATAGTGATGATAGTTCTTTAATGCATTCAAAGCATCGACAAAATTATGATATTCAATCTCTAACTCTCCAAGGCTAGAATACGGTGCAACCCATTCAGGTCTGTACTTACTCGCTTCTCTAAAACACCTACGTGCCTCATCAGGCTTGCCCAAAGACTTTCGTATGATACCAAGCAGGTTCCATGCCTCTGCAAAAGAACTGTCTAGATATATCGCCGATACCAAGGTCTCCTCAGCAGCATGTAACTCACCAAATTGGTAGAATCGTTCACCCCGGACAAACAGAGACATTGCCTCAACAGAGGTCTTGTGTTCCAACAAAGGTCACCCTAAATGAGTAGATATCTGTAAGACTACACGTATTCAGTCCATATATGCATTCATTGGATTACATATTTGTCTTGAACCTGTTCTGAAGTCCACTCACTGGGTCATTCCTAAATACAGATAAGTTACAAGGAGATAGATAGAGTGAATGATTGCAAATGACGACTGCAATAATAATATACGATACAAAGTATGGTAACACAAGACGTGTGGCTGATGCTATAAAAGAGGGAATTGAGGACTCAAAAGATATAGAATGCGTACTCACGTCAATAGAAGGTACACACACCTCAACTCTACTTAGATACGACGTGATACTATTCGGCTGTCCCAATCATAATCAGGCACCCTCCCTCACTATGACCAGACATATTGAACGTATAGCAAAAGTGGGACTCTCGGGAAAGAGTGGTGCGGTGTTTGACACGTATATGGGACACAACAAGGGAGTTGCAGTCAAAAAGTTAGAGGCGCTCATTCGTGAAATACTTCCTGGTCTTAGACTGCTTGTTGATGGATTTTCGGCCAGAGTAATGACAAGAACTGGACCGGTGACAGAGGAGGACTTGCTAAACGCAAGAGAGTTTGGAAAAAGAATTGCAGGTCTGATCTAATTACTAATACGACCAGAATCAAATGCCATTGTCCATAATACAGCATCTATCAAGATACATATCGCATGTGAAGTCAAAATGACGAGTGGTATTTTACACAAGACACGTTTCCGACGACATATTGCACATTTAAACATCCTATGATAACTTATTAGTAATCAATACAACATCTTTTTGCATTGTATTATAATTATAATGCATCATGAGATTCATACCAGCCCCAGGTCAGGTAATATAGTATGCCAGAAGACTCGATAACAAGAGACGTATATGAAACTCCCAGCCGACCAGGACTGCCTCACTGTGGTCGCTGTTCATGTATTGTGCTCTATACAGGAGATGATTGCTTGTTCTGTGAGGCGTCAAGAGAGATGTTAAAGACGGCGCTTTATAGCCTCGGGCTTGGAGAGAAACTAATAGGTGAAGTAGATATCGAACGGGGCTGTCAATGTGGATGTGATGTGGGGATTGTAGGACTGCCGACTATTCGTATCTGCAACAACACACTCTATGGTATACCACAGGAAGACCATTTGCGCGACACGTTGATCCGTCTAATGACAATGCCATGTTTTCAGGACTCCAAGTATGAGGACTGAATATGAGCCACTAAAAATAACATAAAACAACTATTTAGAATACAAGAGTGGACGGATACTTTAGATCATGCGTCTGGGAATATGAAATGCAGATTCTTTAGTAGTAGCCGTGCGGTCTGTCAATATAAAGAAAAGGAGTCCAACAATTGCCATCACAGATGCGAACCAGAATAGTGCAGTATATCCAGGCCATATTGACGTCAGAACTCCTGCAAAGATTGGTCCAATGACAGCTGACAATGCAATAACTGATTGAAGCAGTCCGGTGGCGGTTGCTCTCTCTTCGTTTCTACTAAGGACATACTTCAAAGAACCGACGTATAAACAGGTCCATGAGAAACCAAGAAGCACCTGGGCAGGCAGTATATCATATATGGTAGTAGCAATACTAAACCCAAAGAAAGTAATGGAGGAGCTGGCCAGTCCCATGATGACAAGAGCACGAGAATTGAATCTGTCACCAATTCCAAACATAAACACCATTTGCGATACTGAGTTTATGGCCTGTACAATGGCGATCATAAACAGGTCGCCACCAATGTCAAGAAGGAACAGCGACCACAATGTCCATACTGCAGATGCACTTGAATGACGAATTAGGACTGCACTGTATACTGCTACATTTTCTCTTATTGTCTTGAGAGGAAAGAGAGGCACATGAACTCTACTAATTTCTATTGATGGAAGTGTCATTGCTGTGATAAATGCGATCATAAAGAACAGTGCAGACATGGTAAATGCATATCGGATTTCAAAAGTGGCTGCATACCCTGCGAGTAGTGTTCCAATTCCCCATCCAAATGCACCGAATGAGGCAAACCGCCCCATCTTCATTCTGGAGTCTGCAGCATATGCAGCAAGAGCACCTGGGTAGATGCCAATAGAAAAACCATTTAGAGCACGTACTATGTAGAGGCAATCAGGGGTATATACAAAACAGATCATGATGAAGGTCATGAACGAGATGAGCAGGCCCACACGAACAACAAGTCTTCGTCCATAGATGTCACCTGCACGTCCAAAAAAATAACTGGATACAAAGCTGGCAGTGGCATACACACCTGCTAGCAGACTGATATACACATCATCTGCATTCATTGTAGTTCGTGCAAGTATTGGGATATAGGTGGCAGCTGATAATGTTGCTGCACCGGCCATCATTTGTATCATTGGTGTCTTCATAACCGGCCACTAGTGACAATTTGGAGGTCTGATGTATAATATTAATAGTGTGATAGAGGTGTACTACATTGTCCAAAGACCATTTTTTCAGAGCCACCCAAAGAGAGTTGGGATGCGGATAGAGGTGCGCTTTTGTGCTCTGCAAAAACTTTTGTTTAAATAATTCATGTCTTAAGACAAGGAATGGTGAAGAAGAATGAAGTTCTCTCCAAGACTAAAGTTTATTGCAATTACGATTGACGAGGTTTTGTTAGTGATCTTCGCAATAGTGGCCGTATACTATTTTATGCCGCAGTATCTGATTCCAGCCATCTTGATTGCAATATGTGGAACTGGGATCTTTGTAGCTGCCAAGTATTACCTCGTGTATTCAGTCTTGGCTGATGAGCGTGACAGATATGCTTTTGTTGGTATGATTGGACGTGTCGTGACAACTGTGACTCACAACTCAGGAAAGATCAAGGTGGGCGGAGAGATATGGGAGGCACGAAGTGAAGTGGAAACATTGGAACCCGGTACAGACGTGGTAGTAGTGTCGCGTGAGGGAATGCATCTGAGAGTTGCTTCACAAGCACGACAGACCAGACTGTGATCATGAGAATCACCAGTCTTGTCGAGTCAATCGTTAAAGAATCATCTCATCTGGTGTATAACTGTTTTATTTCACTTCAGAATGCCCGGCACAATGAGAACCTGTCCTAAGAGATCACCAGGCAAGACTGGGGACTTGATTCTGGACTGAAACATCGCTATCTTGGCAACTCTTTCCTCACGAAAAGATCTGAATTCCGGTGCACCAATACAGAGAAGATGACCCATTCCATTGACACCATAGAGCGAATCAAAGACCATAGAATAGGGCGGTATCACTATTGGTTGAATGGCAACAATACCCATCTCACCAACCTGAAAAGAATACCGTTCTGCCGCGATGATCGGTACAAGAAGTGAATTAGCCCAGTCGAGAGAGATAGATGTTGTCTCCATGCCCTCGACTGCGGTCCGAATCCGATCCATACCCATCTTCGCCAGGTCCTGGCTGCAACTTATGACATATATCTTGTCCATGTATATAGGCCTCACATCAAATTGTCCATCGACCGTTTTAGAATTAAGTCTTTAGGTGTGATTTGACAGCCATATATGGATTTTCTAATGGTGTGTTGATGAGGACCATCAACGTATGAGATTGACTCGTAAAGACACTCACGGGTTTTCAAGGCATACTAAGAGCAATCAAGGTATTCACACGTTGAACATTTATGATGCTCACATCAAATTGAATGCGAGTCACTATTACAAACAGAAAGTTGACCGCTGGTAATAAAAAAAGTATATACTGTGTATTCAATGTGAGTATGGCAAGAATGGAAAGAACGACCTCTGAGGAGGATCTCTTCGGAGTGTTTCGTATATGGTAAAGGACTTGAGCATCCAACTTGGAGAGTCTCTGAGTGCAAAAAAGATGTGTGACCTGAGCTGCGACAGGAACGGGCTGGCGGCATACGCCATTCTCCTGCGTGGCTTGAGCCTCTGCGACCAACCATTTGCCTTGAGTGCGGTCGCCTCTGCACTCATGGGGATCTTTGAAGCGGACCAGGCCGTGATCAAGTCCGATGTGCACGAAAGTCAGTGGAGCGAGGAAGGAGGGCACGCGCCGAATGGAAGGGAACTTTTGTACACGAGAGTACACGTTCTTAGAAACGGTAGACACATTCATACATCTGTTGGGAGATAACCTGTATGATTACTCACGCATATATTATCATTATAGACAATCTGCAGTATGGCCTTTCTGGATATACTCTTGGGTCTTGTCATCGGGCTGATGACCACTGTGCTTGTCTATTTCATAATGAAACTAAAGTTACGCCACAGAATAGCGATGGTAGAGGCAGAATTCAGGCAGCTGTGGGCCGAACAGGAGGCACGTATTCGACGTGATGCAACGAACAGAAGTCGATACGTGTTAAAGGGGAAGATTGCAGAACATATGGTACCTCTCCTCAAAGACGTGTTCAGATATGAACCAGCAGATGCGAGATTCATTGGTGCTCCTGTAGACTATGTTATCTTCGAGGGATATTCTTCTGTAAAGGATGGGTTGGCTGATAGACCAATAACGATTGTCTTTGCAGATGTAAAGACAGGTAGTGCTGGACTCACTCGTCCGGAACAGAGGATCAAAGAGGCTGTAGAAAACGGACGAATCCGTTGGGAGACCATTCGCTTAGATTTTTGAGTATGTTTGAAGATTCACAGTATAACAGGGCGAAAGGTGTAGACATTGAGTCTTGATCTGTTTGAGTTTAGATCCAACATATTATATGGCTCGTCACTGCCAATCACTGAGGAGGACGTGGAGAGGATAGTTGAGGTGGGTATCAGAATGGTGATCTCACTAGAGACCTCATATCCATTACCTGATTTTGGTAAAAGAGGTATAGAGCATCATAGAATGCCTGTTGCAGATTACGGAACACCAGATTCAACAATCATACGGAGATTTATTGTGACTCTAAGACATGCAATCAATGATGGAAGACCCGTGCTTGTTCATTGTTATGGGGGATGTGGTAGAACTGGGACAATGCTGGCTCTCGCGGATATCTATCTCTTTGGTGAGAGGGATGGGCTGCGTGCAATAAGAAAAGTGAGAAGTGTCAGACCCTGTGCTATTGAAACGCCAGAACAGGAGAAAATTGTGATAAGCCATGCAGCAGAGCCAATACAAGACCTTCTATAAGACATCTCATTAATCTCGATGCCATCGACTATGTACAGTAATGCCCCATTTGAGCATCATTGTCATCCATAGATTCTCACTTGGTGAAACATAATTGATAGAACGTACCATCAAGCACATGACGAACTTCTACATTACGTGCCTGATCAGGTATGAACTGAAGTGGTGGCCTTGTATTGAAAACGGGATTGGACTCGAGAATCTTGATGCCCCATTCACTTCTTCGCATTGCTGGTGAGAAACTCTCACCAATCACCACTGCAAAACCACCAGACTTGATAACACGGTGCATTTCACGCATGAACTGGACCGCCTGAGATAATGCTCCAATTCTGCCAACACAAAACACTAGATCAAATGTATTGTCGTTATAGGGCATATTAAAGAAACTTCCAAGTGTTAGCCGCAATGGGAGTCTATACCCAATTGCCTGGTGTTGTGCTACAGTTAGAAGATCCATGGACATATCAAGACCATGTAGTTCACATAGAGAGATCTTGTTTCTAAGAACGGAACCAAGTGCAATGAGTCCGTAACCACCACCCACAGCAGCATCAAGTATTCTCCAGGGCCCCTCAGGCTGCAAAAAAGCAGTCAGTCCAAGCAGATCCCATGTTATTTTCATACCAAGCAGTTCACTATACTTTACGAGCAAGTCGCCACAGCTCTCAAGTTGCTGCTTCTGTTCCATGAGTTGTTTTATGTCGGAGTCTGCGATTGGAGGATGTAACACAGAAGGGATGCCCTGATTGACTCTCCAAATATGTTCCTTTTTGCAGGTGATTGTACCATCACGAAGTTCGTCATCTGCAACAAGAACTTCTGAGACATAAAGCGGTCTATGACATATCGGACAACGAAGAAGATTAAGATGAGTCTGTTGCAACGTACAATCGAACTAACAGCCAATTGAGTGGAATTTGTATCTTTTGAATTGGATGAGATATGGGCTTATGTGAACAACATCAGTTCCAGAGAGATATGTCGCACTCTTAGACCTCGGCCGAGTATGTAGAGGATTCACAGTCTACCAATCAGACTCAATGCAGTTCGTCCAAGATCAACCACTGCAAGTTCGGGGATAGCATCTGCAGTGGCCCATGCAACAAGCCAGAGATTACCCTCAACAAGTGACATCATAAAGTGGCCCTGCCCACCCTCAGCAGTTGAGACATAAAAGTCGGGTCCAGACATGACACGCATGTACTTGACCATATTAATGGTCACATAGGGGGCTGCATCTTGTGGTGCCTGTACAATCTCTTCTGCCACTGGTACAAGATCCCAGTTTGAAGTCTGCCATATTACTGTAGAACCTCTACAGACTGCAAATGCCTGAATCTTTGAATTGTTAGCATACAATTGTTCCCATGCATGGCTGATGACAGAGTCTATATCCATAGTCGCAGCCCCATGTTTTCTGTTTTAGTAGGGATGAGTCAGATAGAATCTGTTGCTCACCCCCACTAGATGGTGTATTCATATCTTACCCTTCAGACTCTTTGCGGCTCTGTCGACATCGACATATACACTATCAGGTGCTGCCTTAGGATCAGCCCATGCCACAACAAACTTGTCTGCATCGATCCTTGCCAGGATTAGGATTCCACTGCCAGAAACACTTCGTGCGACCAGGCTATCAGGGGTACTACGAAGAGTACTGTACTTGACCTGATTCTGAACAACAGATGGTGCTCTCTGTGAGATTGCAGCACCAAGCGCTGGTGCATCTGCAGTCAAATCCCAGTTGTTACTTTGCCATAGTACGCGCCCAGATGTCGTTATGACGCCAAAGGCTTGTACTAGATTACCAGAACTACTATATGCTTTTGTATACGCTTCCAAGACGGGATCGGACAACGAGTTCACCCCAATATGTACAATTTAATATATTGCTAGTCAGTGTGTACAAATAGGACATTTTAACCTTATTTGGACGAGTTTATCTACGTTTGGATGGGATGGTAGCAACAAGTTGAACGAAAAATCGATATGGGATGGGCCCGGGGGAACACTGATCAGAGTCTGTGTAAAGACAAACGCAAGAGGAGGACCATTCATTGCAGGCATTGATGATAGCTGTGTACAGATAAATCTACAAGGGCCTGCAAGAGAGGGCAAAGCCAACAGAGAACTCATCAAGACACTGTCCGATGTGTTGGCGGTCTCATCAAGCCAAGTCATAATCCTGGCGGGTCATAAATCGAGAGAAAAGACGCTGCTAATTCAGGGCATACAGGCCGATGAGACCCGCTCTCGACTTCAGCAGGCCGCAAACCTATAAATAATGGCATAGACCCGCTTTGTTTACTAGTATCCCGCTTAGACCACTACAAAATGTCCGCGTTGGAGGTAATGACATTCCTTTGGACCGAAGACTCATCCAAATACTTCTTGTATGTTTATATTTAGCAGGTCTGATTCAAGCAGCGATTGTACTAATCCAGGGACACTTGTCGAGTCTTATCGCAATTGAAACACTCCTGCTGATGTTGTTATTCATCGTTCTGTCACTCACACGTCCAACACCTACAAAGAGGGATATACTACTTGTGATAGTTGTGGTAGTAGTCTATCTCATTACAAGTGTTCAACTCAACTATTCTGCGGGTCTGCTGACGATTCAGATGACTATCTTTTCGTTTGTTGCAATGCTATCATATCCTCTTTTGCTCACAACACCAAGGTTTCCACTCACTCGACGTGCCATTGTTACCGGGTTAATAGTGGGGATTATAATGACATTTCTAGGGATATATCTGACGCTCAAAGTCGGAGTGGTATACTATGTGGGAGCGGAGATGCTTGGAGCAATACTTCTCAGTATAGGGGGCAGATATACACGCCAGGAGAATACAGTGGCAGTTGCTATTGCAAACAGCGCGTCTATGATCGCAGTTGGTGGTCTGATTGCCCTACCAGCAATAGCAATTTTCGAACCTACAATCGGCCAAGTGGTGATCAGTTATCATTTCATTGTCGTAGTCACAGGGATCAGTGCCATCTTTGGACTAGTTATGCTATTGCCATTTCGTCACATGTTTGAGAATGCGCCTTGGCCACAGGTCAGAGCACAGGCCGAGTGTATTGTCGCAATTGGTGGTGACAACGAGACGAAGAAGGATATTACATCAGGAATAGTTGTATCAGCAGGATACGTTGGAACAATCAAAGCAATAGAGAGTACAACAAGTGTCAAGTTGAGTTCATTTCCAAGTGCGTTTGTCACAGGTCTTCCGGAATGGGTCGGATTCGCCAACTCACCACTACTTGCAGCAATAGGATATTTCGTTGGTTGGAAGAGAGTCTTATCGCTGATTATTGGGGGTGGAATATCGCTCATGATATGGATACTGCTAGAGGGCGCACAACCCATAATGTATCAACAACATCTTCAGAAACCAGAGATATTCTACATTGTATTAGGTGCCTTTATTGCGGTCATGGCCGGTGATATCCTCTCTAAAGACAAGAATAACGGAAGTGAAGCGACTGCCAATAAAGACTTTGAAGAGTTTGTTAAGAGACAGCGACGAAATACAGACATTGAGAGTATCATTATTATCGAAGAACCACACAAGGCATCGCAATTGCCCCTGCTGTTTCAGGTCAAGAAGAAGTATATACCCTTAGAAGAGTTCAAGCGAGATATTAAGAGAATTATACACGATCCGATGGGATACATCGCAAGTATTCGTGGCAGAGTGCCTCTGTGGATAGCACTCACATCACTCCTGCTCTTTATTACTGTGGGCATTATTATCTTCTCCCT
>FWPU01007868.1_pt1 | contig 10725 bp, 6 predicted proteins | sample 2228361 | NCBI WGS metagenome assembly FWPU01 (sample SAMEA103939777, study PRJEB20133) | metagenome | reverse complement strand
TGTACTCACCTGTCTAGGTCACTCCATCAGTCTTATAACTGTCACTTTACATTTTCTCTATTATTCTTTTGGACGTATTTTTTACTTGATTCCCCCGATGCAGGCACCTCCGTTTCTCTATATGGCACATTGTTTCTTGTGGCGCCTTTGCCTCTTATGCAGCTTTGCCCATAGAGTGACCCGTTCCATGACACCATTCCATTTGAATAGGTATAAGAGCATCTCAAGGCCTCACTCTTAATACTCTGGAGAATATTGACCTGAGGATTGAATATCATGGCGTTTGTAGCAACTCGTGGCTCTAGTTTTCGGATAGTCCTAAAGAATGGCTTTAGAATCAAGCCCGGTTCCACCTTCTTGTGTGGTTTTCATGGTCTTGGTGAAGTTGGTTTTCTGAGTACTGCACACTTGACTCGTGTGTTAGATGCTACGCGGATAGGATTCATCAAGAGTGATATGCTCCCACTGTTTGTATCCATGGAAAATGGTCGACTTGCGTTACCCTTCGAACTATATTCGTATGGTGACATCGTGTTCCTGGTACCACGTTTCCAGCCACACCAGTCTGAGCAATGGAATTTCATTGAACAGTTGGCGGACTGGATAACTCAGCAAGAATTTGCAGAGGTCATTCTTCTCGGTGGCCTTGACATCAGCTTCAAGGAGGATGAAACGGAGATGCGTTGTGTTCCTACGACTGCATATATGCAGTATCTGGACAAGTGGGGTATTTCATTGCTCGAAGAGGGCCTGTTTGTTGCAGGTCCACTTGCACTTCTTCTCTCAGAGATGGAGTTGCGTGACTATCCCGCCATTGGGCTACTCTCATACGCAACAAGAGGACGACCTGATCCTGGCTCTGCCGCAAACATGCTCAAGAAGATCAACGAGGTCTACAATCTTGATGCTAATGTTGACCAGTTGCTTGAAGAGAGTAAGGAGATTGAACGGCTCGAAAAGATGAGGAAATCGATTGAGACTGAAGACAGGCCTTCTGACATGTTCTTCTAGTTCTAATGTTTAATATACCAGCCAATATCAATCAGATTCTTGGCGACCAGATCCTCTGCTGAGAGTCTATTGATGAGTGCGGAGTCTACTGAGAGTGCAGCAACTCCTAGGCAGACTCCGCGTTCGTCTAATACTATCACTCTCTGACCTCTTAGTAGCCCCGGGGTCAGCCTTACAACAGACTGTTTTAGAATGCTTCTACCGTAAGTGAACGCTTCTGCTCCCTTATTAGAGACTATGATATTTCTGTCGGTCATATTGGCAATTCGTTGTGCAGCAGATAGACTCAGATCTATATGATCCTCTTTGAGCTGACCAAGCCAGACCCCCATAGATTGAATAGTAAAGGTATCATCTCTCAGACTGAACCGGTCTCTCCATTCGGGTGGTATCAGGTAGATATAGATACGGCCACCCCGTTTGATCTTCACAGGCAATAGAGGACCTCTCAATTTTCGTGCCACACCCGGCCCAAAATCAGAATTAAGCATCTGTTCAATAGTATTCCACATTTTATCGTCCACAAGTTCAATACTCATGTCCGTCAACCTCCCAGATATACAGCGTGTGACACATTCCGTAGAGGCTGGTATGATCTTTTCGTTTTATTCTCTCAAACATTATATCTTCAGTCCTCATGCCTCACGGATCATCTTACATATGAAGAACCCCTCTGTATGATGGATGTGCGGAAGAAATCTGCATGCCATCGCAATTGAGGGGTCCATCTCCACATTGTATGGTGCAGTGTAGCCTGCTACTCCGACTGGAATGCCAGTAGTCACTATTTTGACATCCTTGCGCCTTCGTATCACATTGTCTATCACGTATTCATTCTCCTCAGGAGCTATTGAGCATGTGGAATAGACAAGTGTTCCACCCGGAGCTAATACGTCTAGAGCAACATTGAGCATCTCTTCTTGTCTGGTCGCGCAGTATCTTATGTCCGCCATCGTCTTGCTGGTCTTCCTGCTGGGATCAACTGGCAGGAGTCCCTCTCCTGAACATGGCGCATCCAACAGAATTCGATCTGGTTGGATATCCAGTGCTTTGATCTTTCTTGCATCGCCTCTGAGAACTACTGTATTTGTTACACCGCACCTCTGGATATTTGCCTCTAGTGCTGTGAGTCGCAACCTGTCCTGTTCGATACAGATCAGCATTCCTGTGTTGTTCATGAGTTGTGCTATATGTGTAGTCTTTCCACCGGGTGCTGCAGTCAGGTCCATCACAGTCTCTCCCTGTTTTGGGTCTAATGCACGTGTGACTGCCATTGATGGTAGTGTCTGTACAAAGTACATTCCCAACATATGTTCGATCCGTGCACCTACTGATAGTTCTCCAAAGTCTGCCCACAGTCCTTCTTCTATCCACTCGATAGGCTCAATTTTGACCCCCTGCGCTTCAAGTCTATTCACAAGGGTCTCTCTGTCAGTCTTCAGAGTGTTGACCCTGATGGATGTTCTGACTGGATGTTCACAGGCCTGAAGGAACAACCGAGTCTCCTCCTCCCCCCAGAGTGCAAGATACCTCTCAATCATATATGGCAGATACCCAAACTCAGCAGCCAGTTCTCTTGCTCTGTCTCTGTACTGTCCCTCTCTCATAGATATATCATATCTCCATTTTGTATCTCCATTGATTTTGTTTGAACTATCCTCCATATGTATTATTGAGCAGGTCTTGTTTTCTGAACCCTATCACTTGAATATCTTGTTTCCTATGCGTCATGTACTGCAGTCATCTCTGTGCCTTCAACCGGCTCATCAAATCGTCTATATCTGGATTGATCAGTGGTGCTTCTCCCGCCAGCCTGGCCATTGCATCGACATCTTTGAACCCTGAACCCGTGATTGGGACTATGACACTATCTGTCTTGTCTATCACACCTTGACTCAGTAGTGCTTCTAGACCCGCCAATGCAGCGACCCCACTGGGTTCTCCAAAGACCCCTTCTAGTCTGCCAAGTCTAAGCATATAGTGTTTGATTCTCTCGTCTGAGACCGCCACTGCAACACCTCTCAGTTCCCTGAGATATTTGAGTGCAGCATCTCCATCCCATGGAAATGGGTCTGCTAATCCCCCTGCAATTGTATTCGTTTTTCCCCATGGTGTTATTGTCTCTGGTCTCTGTCTCTCAATAAATGCTCTGACAATTGGTGCACATCCCTCTGGTTGAACAACAACCGGACGTGGAACACGTTCAATCAGGCCCAGCTCGTAAAACTCCACTAATCCCTTCATAGTTCCTGCCATGAGTCCCCCACTGCCTGTGGGAAATAGAATCCAGTCTGGTGGCGTCCAATCGGTCTGTTCTGCGATCTCATAACCTAGTGATTTTGTGCCTTCAAATTGAAAACAGTTGAATGGTCCAAATGATGGAACTGGTGTCCACCCATATCTTGCACAGGCCATTTTTAGGAGTTTTGTAGTTGAATCAACACCATCTTTAGACATACGCACCCTGAATACATGTGCACCAAGCATTTTGAGCTGTATCAGTTTCGCCGAGGGTGCAGTCTCAGGCACAAGCACAACCGCATCAATTCCTGCTGAGGCTGCATATGCAGCCATTGAGGATGCTGCATTTCCAGATGATGCTGCAATGATCTGTTCTGCACCATCTTCAATCGCACGACTGACTCCTACGCAGATGGGGCGGTCCTTGAATGAACCTGTTGGATTCATAGTTTCAATCTTAAGATAGAGGTTGGTCAGTTGCATCTCCTTTGCAAGTCTATGGCTCTGAATGAGTGGAGTCTGTCCCTCACCAAGTGATACAATGCTCTCGATGCGCTTCAGCGGCATCATCTCAAAGTACTTCTGCATTCCACCTCTTCTTTTCTCAAGGATCTCTCTGGATATGGTCTCTTTAATGGTCTCTAGATCGAGATGGATGTCAATCCGGCCGCCACACCCATCATTTGGTGGTACACTGTCTTCACTGTAGACAGAACCACAGACTGCACATCTAAACTGCTTAAAACGATGCGTAGACACAATCATTTCAATGAAGCATATATGTTATCTAGGTTGTGACTGTATAGAAACTCTCTCTGTCTGAAAACACTTCTGTGTGTTGTTTTACAAGATTGTCTGATCCAGTGCATACGTTATATTGGGTATGTCTCTGCTCGACCATTGAATGCTCTACTGAAAAAGACTATCTGTCCATGTTTTTACTGAATACTGGATGGACATGAGTGAACACGTAGAGGTCGAGATCAAAATACCTCTCACCAGAGAGGTCTACATGGACATGGACAACCGACTACGAGCAATCGGTGCTGAGAGGCTCAATCAAGAGGTTCAGACGGATGCCTACTATGACCATCCATCAAGACATTTTCAAGACACTGATGAGGCACTACGTGTAAGAATACGGGGACCGTCTGTTAAAGATACCCCGCATGACTCCACGGATCTACCCTCTACGGAGTTGACCTATAAGGGACCAAAAGTTGACACGATAACTAAGACACGAGTTGAGTTGACAGTTCGAGTGGATGATGCTGACTGTATGGATCGAATCCTCACAAATCTGGGGTTTAGCCATGTAGCAACACTCACAAAACGGAGAGTCTTTTACAGTGTTGCTGATGTGATTGTTAGTCTTGATGATGTAGAGAATGTGGGTCTCTTCGCAGAGTTTGAGAACACTGTCTGCAATGCTTCGGCAGTACCCTCTGCAAGGAGGCACCTGTTTAGACTTGTTGAACGTCTGGGGCTAGATATGAGTCGATCAATAAGAGAGTCATATCTTGAACTGCTTCTGCGACGACCCTAATCCCAATCAGTCATCATCTCTTGTCGAAGTTGCGTGACAAACCCCTCCAACAGACAGTGTCGCGATTCTGCCAGTTTTTTTGCTGCGTCAGTGTACATCATATCTCTTAGACGTAGTAGCTTTTCTTCAGCGTGTCTGATGAAACCTTCTATCCCCCTTCCGGAAAATGCAGCCTCCACAACTGCTCTATAGACTCCTATTGCACCCATGGCATCAAGCTTGTCCGCATCGCTCAGTATCTCCCCCTCTAGACTTGTTGGTCGAATGTTCTCGCTGAATCTGTGTGTCTTTATTGTATTTACAACCTGTTCTATCTCGTCTAATGAATAACCCAGCTGTGTAAGTATGCCTCTACTCATCTCACCAGACAGAATCGAATGGGAAATGCCTGTCTTCAACTCCTGGAGACGTCCCACATCATGTAGTAGTGCTGCCGCACCGAGTACTCGGAGGTTGGCACTAAGTTCTCTTCCCAGTGCCATTGCTAACCCATAGACCCTTTTCACATGGTCCAATGTGTGTGCTCCTCCACTAGATGCATCTAGATGCTCTTTTGCAAACTCTTCTAGTCGCCGCCTGTCCCGTTCGTCCATGTATACTCAGTAATGACTGGCGATTCTCCCGGTTATCTCTGTTCTGGATGTTCTACAGTCTTGAGATTAATTAAATGTTGAACAGTCCGTGAATGTCGGTCTATACAGACAATTCATAACATTCATCCAACTGAGTTAAATCGGTGTCACGATATTTTTACAATGCTGCACATTATTTGACAGATGACTCTACAAGAAATGCTTTAATGATTTATTTGAAAGGAGTATCAGGGTGCACTGTAATTCGTCCATTAGTTGCCGCCACTGAATATATTCTGGATGTGATCCTGATTTGAGTGTTTCAGAACATAGCAGCAGACAAAGACGAGTCGGTATTATGACTGTCATAAGTTCTGTGCTCATCCTCTTTACTGTAGTCTGGGGGACCTACACATTTATTATAATTCAGTTTGGTCAACCACGCTCTGAAGTTCCCCATGAACAATATGATACGGTTCCTCCATGGCCGTATGACATACCCTGGTTGGGCGGCTCGTCCAATTGGTTTGAGAATATCAATTATACAAATGTGCCATTAAACATGACCCTCCCTGAGGACGTACTAGATCACATGGATGACGTAGTATTCTACGTTGCACCTGACCAACCCCCACAGTTATGGCGAAAAGGCGCATATGATAAATATGATGGGCATGGTTGGAGTAAGAGCATACTTGATTCGCAGCGCGAGTTGAGTTCAGCTGAACTGATCACACGATCCGAGGCCGAGGCAATTGGAAATGAGATATATCTAGTAGTGCTTAACCTGACTGCTGGTCCCGTTGTTGGTGAAGTTGAGTTGCCTGTACTCTTTCCTCAGACCCTCATAATCCAAGACTCTTTCAGAACTGCTTCTATTGTCAATGGTTATCTTCAATACGACTCACCAAGCAGACTCATTCGTTATAATCTAGTGACTGACGCCTATGGCACAGTTCTCTTTTCCCCTATGCTTAATGCACCAACAGGTGAGTATGTACTAGTTGCATATGAGGTCACATACATACTACAGGACTTGAACTACATTCAGTCTGTAGCACTAAGTGGCAATGCATCCCCCTCTTCAATCCGTAACTTATACGGACTGCCTGCCCTTGCAGGTGTAGAACTAACAACTGCTGTGATTACTAACATCTCGCAGTTCATTAATGCGGGTGACACAGCCTATGAGACCGCCCAGATTGTGAGTTCCTATTTTAAGAGCCGTTTTCAACTAATTCTGACCGCTCCAGAGGTGTTTGAAAGGCCTCCCGCTGATCAAGAGGTCACAGACTGGTTCTTGGCAAGAGGCGGCGGACTGCCCATGGACTTTGCCACAGCATTCTGTGTCTTCATGAGATATTTGGACATTCCAGCGCGACTGACAATTGGCTACGCAGTGGGGGATGCGTCGAGTGATGGTTATCGGACGATAAGAGTCCATCATATGCTGTTCTGGGCTGAAGTGTATGTTCCCATGAATGATCCCTATGTTGAAGGTGAGTGGATACAAGTGCTTCCTATCCCTCTTCCCCCTGACATGGGTGGCTCTGAGATTCCTGAGAACACATATCCTGATAGAATTGAGTTACTTGTTGGAAACAGTAGAATGTCTGAGGGTTGGGTGCTCATAGGTGAAGAGTTTCAAATCTTTGCCTCTCTCATAATCAACGGTATACCTGTCAGTACTCCCGAGGTCATAGAGTTTTATGACCGGACCGCATCTCTGTCCATTGGTTCAGCAATAATTGATAGTGAATCTATGTTGGCAGTCTTAAACTACACCTTTCCAAGTAATACTCAGCCCGGTCTACATAATATAACTGCAGTATATCACGGGCCAGCCTATGATGTCTATAATTATACAATGATATCCGCTGTTGGTGATCCAGATCCTTTGATGGCCCCAGGTCGTAGTAACACTGGTTTCGTATTGAGCGAGATCATAGACCTAGACTTGCGACTTGGCCTTGACAACTATATCGCACGTTGGGGTGATACACTGCAAGTGCATGGAGTGATGACGGTCGGCGGTGAACCAGTTAATGGCACTCAGTTGGTCAATAATCAGTTACAGATAATGTGGGATGAGAGCTTCATTGGTAACGCAACTATTCAGAGTGACGGCTCATATTCACTTGATATCTATGTGTCAGCGTCAAGCTTGATGATGAGCACAGGTCCTCATGAGGTCTGGTCAAGCTATGCTGGTGAGTATCGTAATGGCATACCCATACTGCTGCCCGCCCGCTCTGCAGACAACTCCACTGTAGATATCTGGGCCACGATGCAGATTCAGCTGTCGGTGTATCCCACCGAGGTGGCACGTGGTGGATCTCTACACTATCAGGGTCTAGCACGTTTTCTCAATGGTACATCTCTAAGTGGTGCAACAATCGGTCTCTTCTTTGATAATCTGCAGTTTGATGAGGTCATAACCAACAGTACAGGTGGTTTCGATGGATATTTCATGGTTCCCTATGATACATTGGCTGGTACTTATGCCTGCAGAGCAAACTGGACTGCACCATCTGGCTCTCATGCAGTTGGTAACTGGAGCAACACTGTACTGATTGATGTGATAACTCCAGGTGCGGCAATCACTATCAACTCAACTCCATCTTATCCTGATGCGGTACATTTCTTAGAGAACATCACAATCATGGGCCGATTGACAGACCGGGATAATGGTTCGGCTCTCGTAGGCAAGTTGGTGCATGTCTGGTGGGATCGCGGTGGTTCACTAGTCTATCTGGGGAATAGTACGACTGACTCCAAGGGCGACTATAGTGTGACCTACCTAGTACCAATCGGATACGAGGGTATTGTCTATTATTGGGCAGAGTTCATCTCCTCAGATCCTCAGTATGGTGGTGCACGTTCTGTAAACATGAGTATTCTTGTCACTAACTATGCAACTATTCTGACAGTCCATTCTGATCGCCCGTATTATCATCTAAACCAGACTGTCTACATATGGGGCCGATTGACACTAGAAACTGGCACGCCACTTGCAGCCGTGTGGATTGACATCTATTGGTTCAATGGCACCACGATGCCCCCCTTCTCTGTGATGACTAATGAGAGTGGTTGGTATGAGTTTTATTATCCTCTCTCATTAAAAGATCAGATTGGTACGGTGAATGTTGAGACACGGTTCACATCGTGGACTCCACTATATGATAATGCAACTGCAGTACTCACTCCCTCCATCCGACTTCAACTCTATCAACTAGATCTCACTGCAGTGCTCAATGCCACCGTCTATCATCTTGATGATGTCATCATGGTGTCTGGTACACTCACATTCAATGAGAATGGCGCACCTATTGTCGGTGAAACTGTCTGGATATACTATGAAGATACATACAATCAGTATATGTATGCAAAGACTACAGACGCATCTGGTCAGTTTGTTCTGTACTATAATTGCACACCCGCAGACCCCCTGGGCCCAATACGAATATGGGTCGAGTATTACAGTGACAATCCACTATGGAACGACAGCCGATCCACTTATCAGAATGCCACTCTAATACTCTATCAACTTGTTCTAACAAGCCTTACCAATTCAACAAGTTATCATCTCAATGAGACCATCTTAGTCTATGGTTCTCTCACCTTCCTCCATAATGGCACTCCCATTCCGGGGCAACAGATCACTATCTATATGAGATGGGCAAATGGGACTGACCGAATGTTTTCCTCTAGCCCCACCAATGCCAGTGGCTATTTCTACTTCAACTATAGTCTCCAAGCGGGACGTGACAGTGTGAGTATAGTTAGAGTATGGGCAGAGTATTTTGCCACAAATCCCCTCTGGAACGATACATCATCTTATCCTGGCACTCTGATTGAGTTGGTGCTCTATACTCTTGAGCTGGACATGACTGTACCCTCTCAGGTCTACATTGACCAGTCACTTGTGATAGAGGGTATTCTAGCATATGAAGGGGGTCATCCTCCACTAGTCAATCAATCGGTGTTCATATATCTGCTTCAAAATGGTAATTGGGTGACTGTGGACTCTGTGCTCACTAATAGTACAGGTGGATTCCGTTATCTATACAATTTCACACCTGGTGTGGATGGTCCAGGCCTATACGAGTTCAAGTGTAATTATACGAGCACTGACCCGCTCAATTCGAATGCTGAGGCACGCTTCTCTTCAATGGTAATGAGGTACGCGACTAATGTTGATATCAGTGTCATCCCGCTCACCACTTACCTTAACACATCTATTACTATCTACGTCCGTGTCTATCTAGACAATGCAACACCTGTTGTAGGCAAGATGGTCTACATCTACTGGTGGAACAGTTCTGGTGTCTTTCTAATTCTAAGTGGGGTGACTAATGCGACTGGTTATTATGAATCGTCTATATCCGGATTTGAGACCAGCACAGATCTCCATCCCTTAATCTATGCAATATTTGAGGCGACACCATTGCTTGATGAGGGAAGATCTGTAAACATCCAAGTCACGCTTGAACGTTGGTTGACCCTCATCACGGACTTTGGAGTCAGTAACACCACTGTCTATGTCACTGAGACTGTGTTGATCACAGGTTATCTATGGTATGACCTCCCTGATACTGATGTGCCTTACGCTCAGGCGGATGTGACTATACTTCTAGACGGCAGACCGCTCGCATATGTCATCACCAATCCTGACGGATCATTCATCTATGAATGGAGAGTACCTGTCAATATCGATGAGCTTGGGCTTCATAACCTCTCGGCAGTATTTGTGACTCCAGTAAACTGGATCAGTGGCACGTGGGTGTCACCGATTACTATCAATGTGACTGCCCATGTCGTTGTGTGGACCATTGACTCACCGTCAACCTGGGCATATCGTGGTGATACCATAAGCATCTCAGGGAATTTACGGCTCGATAATGGCACAATCTTGAGGGGCTATGTTGTATACCTTATATGGGCTGATATGAGTGTGGTCAGCAACAATACTAATGATGCTGGAGAGTTTTTACTGATCTACACCCTACCATGGCAGGCACAATTGGGTCCGATTGAATATCATATCCACCTATATGCGCCACCGGGAAGTTTCTTCTGGTATCTCAATTCAACCTCTCAACAAATAGAGGTCCGGGATCTTGTCTCAATAACGCTTGATATGCAGACCATAGAAATTCTTCATTATGGCGAAGAATTGGTATTGACAGGTCGTGTGATTCAGACTAATAGTGGGGGTAATGCAGCTGGAGTGTCTTTAGCGGTGTTCTTCAATGACACCCTATATTTTTCAAATAATGTCACTCTTGACAATGGGTCCTACACGATAATCGGCCTTCTGACAAGTGATTTTGCTCCGGGTTTCTACATAGTCAG
>FWPU01011197.1_pt1 | contig 10726 bp, 11 predicted proteins | sample 2228361 | NCBI WGS metagenome assembly FWPU01 (sample SAMEA103939777, study PRJEB20133) | metagenome | reverse complement strand
GAGAACTCTAGGGCCCGGCTGCCCTCACCTCCCCGAGAACCTCGGCTCCCTCTTCTCGAGAAAAGCCCTCATGCCCTCGGTCCTGTCGCTCGTGGAGAAGCATATCGTGAAGGACTGCCTCTCCAGCGCGCAGCCGCTCTCGAGGTCCGTGTCGAGCCCTCTGTCTATGCAGAGCTTGGCGAGCTTGACGGCTATGGGCCCGCGAGATGCTATCGCCCTGGCGAGCTTCTTCGCCTCCTCCATCAGCTTGTCCGGGGGAACCACCCTCTCGACGAGCCCTACTCTCAGGGCCTCCGCGGCGTCGTACATCTCTCCGGAGAGTATCCACTCCCTCGCCCTCCCGGGGCCGATGAGGCGCGCCAGCCTCTGCGTCCCTCCGAAGCCCGGCGGGACGCCGAGCTTCACCTCCGGTTGGCCGAATCTGGCGCTCTCAGAGGCTATCCTTATGTCGCACGCGAGGGCTAGCTCGCAGCCGCCGCCGAGCGCGAAGCCGTTTATGGCTGCGATCACGGGCTTGGGCCACCTCTGAATCTTCATCATCACCTCCTGGCCGAGCGCCGCGAAGGCCTCGGCCTCCAAAGGGCCGAAGCCCGCCATCTCGGAGATGTCCGCGCCGGCCACAAAGGCCCTGTCCCCGGCGCCCGTTACTATTATCACCCTCACGTCCTCGGCCCTCTCCAGCTCCCCGAGCGCAGCCTCCATCTCTCGCAGGGTGGCGGTGTTGAGGGCGTTCAGAGCCCTTGGGCGATTGATGGTCACGAAACCTATCCCATCCTCCTTTGAGACAATGATGTTCTCGTACGGCATACGAAGCACCCTCACCGTAATCGGGGTGAGCGTATTATAGCTTGTTGTGGTGGATTGTGAGGATGGGGCGGGAGGGTGTGGTTGTGAGATGCTCTCCAGACAAGGGAAAGGAGCGGAGGTCTGGCGGGTCCTCCCAATCAGTTGTCAATATTATACGGCTCTTGTGAGAGGCAGGGCACCTGGCCGTTGAGGTGGCTCGCAGGGGAAGCCATAGGACACAGCTCGTTTGAGAGGTAGGGCGAATCAGACTTGGGCAGAGGACCATTCTGTGGCTCGAAAAAGTTGCATTTATAATGGGCCAAGCCCATTATGCGAGTAGGAGTCAACATTGGAGGGCAGAGAAAAATGGGGGGCTCAGGGGGACAGAGTAGGCCCCGGCCGGAGATGGCGTCGATCTGGTTCATCAGGGCATCTGCGCAAGCTCTGGGGGTCATCTAGCTCCTAGGTATATGTCTTGTTTTCCTCGACTATATTTGGAGGACCCTGTACGTCACAGCCACCCTAATTCTAGTCTCAATCCTCGCTCTCATCGCCTGCCGACTCTGGGCTGGGCTCTACCGCTCCAGCTACACTTTTGAGTTGAGGGAGGGCGACGTCACCGTGGAGATGGGGGTGTGGTTCAGGAGGAGGACCATCATTCCCCTCGAGCGCATCCAGAACATTAATGTGGTTCAGGGGCCGCTGATGAGAGTGTATGGCGTCAAGGCCATTCAGATCGAGACGGCCGGCGGCGCGGCCTATCATCAGGGTCCAACGGGATCAGGCCTGTCGGAGGGCCAGATTCCCGCCCCCGAAGACCCGGACGGGTTGGCTGAGGAGATAATGAGGAGGGTGAGGGCGGCGAAGTCTGGAGGAGGGGTGTAGCACGACCACCGTCGGGGAGCGGTGGGAGCTCCACACGACCCACAGAAATTCATCCGTGGCAAGTGTGGTGTGGGGCCCCGTCAGATGGCTCTCGATGAATCCGAGCTCACTTTTTGTGCTCGTAGAACCCCGCGCCCGTCTTGCGGCCGAGCCTGCCCGCGGCGACCATTCTGCGCAGGAGGGGGCAGGGCCTGTACTTCGGGTCTCCAAGGCCGCAGTAGAGGACCTCCATTATTGATAGGCAAACGTCGAGCCCGATAAGGTCCGCGAGCTCCAGGGGCCCCATGGGCTGGTTGGTGCCCAGTTTCATGCACGTGTCTATCGCCTCTCTCGTCCCCACGCCCTCCATGAGCGCGAAGCAGGCCTCGTTTATCATCGGCATCAGGATGCGGTTGACGATGAAGCCGGGGTAGTCATTGGCCTCGACGGGCTCCTTCCCCATCTTCCTTGAGAGCTCGACGACGACCTTCGTTGTCTCATCCGAGGTCTGAACGCCTTTGATGACCTCGACGAGCCTCATCAACGGCACGGGGTTCATGAAGTGCATCCCGATGAACCTGTCCGGCCTCGTTGTCGCCGCCGCCAGCTCCGTGATCGATATCGAGGAGGTGTTGGACGCAAATATCGTCTCCTTCGGGCAAAGGGCGTCGAGCTCCTTGAAGAGCGCCCTCTTGAGCGGCGCGCTCTCTACGATCGCCTCGATGACCAGCATGGAGTCTGAGCAATCCCCCAGCTCCAGCGTGCCCTTGATTCGCCCCAGTATCCTTCCCCTCTCCTCCGCGTCCAGCTTGCCCCTCTCGACCATCTTCGAGAGGCTCCTATCTATGTTCCTCATCCCTCCGTCGACGAACCTCTGCTCGATGTCCCTCATCACGACATCGAAGCCCGCCGCTGCCGCCACCTGGGCGATTCCGCTGCCCATCGTCCCGGCCCCTATGACAGCTATCTTGTGGTGCACAACCTCACCCCGGCCAGGAATCCGGGTGGCGATATTTGTAAATTTGCACAGCGCTCAGGGGCTGACGCCGATTCCCAGCGAGAAGAGCTTCTCTCTCCCCCTCCGGGCGCCCTCGTTCTCCGGGTTGAGCCTCAGCGCCCGCGTGTAGCAATCGAGTGCGTCGACCAGCTCTCCCCTCAGCTCGAGCACAGTGCCCTTGTTCACCCAGGCGTCGTCGGACTCCATCCTCGCCATCAGGGCCCTGTCGAAGGCCTCCAGGGCCCCCTCGAGGTCTTTTTTAGCGAAGCGGGCTATGCCTATATTGTTCCAGGCCTCGAAGTTGTGGGGCCTGACCTTGAGGGCGCTCTCGTAGGACTGGAGGGCCTCGTCCACCCGGCCCAGATGGAAGAGGGCGTCGCCCCTGTAGTTCCAGGCCTTCACCAGGTCCGGTCTGATTCTCAGGGCTATGTCTAGGCACTTCACCGCCTCCTCAAACAGGCCCATCTCCTCCTCCGTGAGCCCCTTCTCGAGCCATGCGCAGGGGTCGTTGCGGTTGAGGCACAGAGCCCTCTCGAAGTACTCCAGCGCCTCCCTCCCCCTTCCAAGCCCCACGAGGGCGCGGCCCTTGTTGGCCCAGGCCTGCTCGAAGTCGGGGCGCAGTGTGATCGCTCTTGTGAAGGACTCCACGGCCTCCTCCAGCCTCCCCATCGCCTGTAGGGCCATCGCCCTGTTGTGCTCAGCCAGAGCGCTGCTGGGGTCGAGCTCTGCGGCGGCCGAGAAGCGCTCTAGGGCCTTCGGGTGGTCGCCGAGCAAATACGCAGCGCTGCCCAGAAAAATCTGCAGCTCCGCGTCCTTGACGGGCGCGGCCAGGTGCTTCTCAAGCTCATCCAGCTTCTCCTCAACGACCTCCGCCACGAACTTTTGGGCGTCGCTGACGAGCTCCCCGGGGTAGGCCTCGACGAGACTCGGGATGCCCGCCTCCATCAGGCTCCTCGCGAGCTCGCGCGTCACCTCCCCCGGCTCCCTCCAGACCACCTCTAGAGCCCTAAGCCTCTCCATCAGCTCTCTCGGGTCCCTTCTCTCAACTCTGGGGGGCGTCACAGGCCTGGGTTGGGGGAGGGGCTGCCGGCACTTCTTGCACAGCGTGCTACCCTCCATGTTCATCGTGGCGCAGGCGGGGCACCGAACCATCTTACCACTCCTGCGACAGGAATGCGCGCCATTGGTAATATTCTTTGTTCCAACCGCTCGGGGGCAAAACGACGGAGCGGGGGCGACGCGCCATGGGCGGGGTGGCCCGCGCCGGGGCGGGTCTGACATCCGACGCGCGCTCCAGAGGGAAGGCGGGAGTGGTGGGGGCGGTCAGGTCGCCGCCCGCCACCTCACCCCATGGTTCTGAGCTCTCGCGGGGTGAGGAGCGGTCATGTAGTCCTCGTCCAGGAGCCCCTCCTTCTTTGCCACTCCCCTGATTCTGGAGTAGAGGAGAAGGTAGCCAGGGTAGAGGAGCTGCCTGCGCCAGCTCTCGCTGAAGAACTCCCTCGCGAACTCGTTTATCCAGTGTAGGGAGTGGTTCAGGCAGCACCTGAGCAGCTCCCTCTGGGGCCCCGTCAGGCGCTCCATGTCGAACCTCTCCTCCTCGCTCATCCTGCCCCACGGGATGAAGAATAGGGGTATGAGGAGGCTCTTAAAGTGCTTTATTTTGTCCAGAAGCTCTATGGTCTTGAGCACATCATCGTCGGTCTCGTCCGGGAGGCCGACGATGAGGGTGCAGTAGGGGACCATGTGGTTGTCGTGCATTATGCCCATCGCCCTCTCAAACACGCTGGGCCACTCCTCCGCGCTGAAGGGCTTGGTCTTCCCAGGCATGTGCCTCTCCACGAGCTGGGGGGACCCTGTCTCGATGCCGACCTCCATGCCGAGCCAGCTCTGCCTCTCCCGCACCCTCTCCATCACCATCTCAACGACGCCCGGGTCCGCGGCCACGGCCGCGAGGGAGAGGTGGCTCCAGCCGATGTGTCTGTAGTGCTTCATCGCGAGCTCCGTCAGGGCGAGGACTTTGGCCCTGTTTGGCACCACTCCCTTAGCTCCATAAAGGAGGACGTCCTCGGCGTGGAGCGTTCCGTCCAACACCCCCGCCCTCCTGTTGACCATTATCTCCCTCTCTATTCGCTCGAGAGGGTACCATCTCAGGGCCTGGAGCGTGACGGTGCAGAACCGGCAGCCGCGCGGGCACCCCCGGCCAACCTCGGTGACACCGCATATCGTGGCACCCGCGATGTCCGGAATCTCATCGAGCGTCGGCACCTCTTCCCTCGACACCACACGGACCCTCGGGAGCTCCCCGCCCCTGATCGCGGCCTCGACTAGCTCGACCACGACCCTCTCGCCCTCGCCGACGACTAGACAATCTATGCCGAATTCGTCGAGGGAGCTAGGGTCGCGCTGGAGCTGCCACGCCCCCTGGCCCCCGACGAGAACCCTGCACCCCCTCCTTCTTGCCTCAGCGACCTCCGGAGAGCTCATGAGCCTTTTGAAGAACCTGACCGTGTAGGGCTCTCCGCCGAGGATGCTCCTCCAGGTGAAGCTCGAGGGCCCCAGGCCGAAGGGGTCCATGGTGCTCACCCCTAGGACCTTGGCGCCGGGCAGGTGCCTCCTCAGCTCGGCCGGCGGGACGGCTGCAACGCTGTAGCCGCGCTCGATGAGCTTCGCCTGAATCTTCCTCAGGCCGAGCGGGGCCAGCCGGAGGGAGCCGTGAGTTGACCTTAGGCTCGGGAATATTAGGTAGCGGAAGAGGCTCTCGGGGATTATGCTCTGAGGGGCCGAGGTGCCGAAGCCGAGCACGACCATTCCATGGTAGTTGCTCATCAGTGTCTCGTCCGCGGTGAGGACCACGTCCGTCATCTTAGCTCGCCCCACCCTCTTCGGCGCCTCAAATGATAAATTAAATTATTAAATTTTTCTATCATCGTTGGTTTATTATCTAAATAAAATTCCCTACCACCATCGCTCCGCTCTCTCTCGGCCCTGCGCAGATAAGGTTATATTCAGCCAAGCCCATGACGCTCCGCGGGTTCGAGGATGGCTGAGGACTGGGCCGAGGAGGCGGAGTACGAGACCACCCGTCCTGCGCACGAGGACGACTACATACCAAAGCCGATCAACTCCCTCACCCTCTGCGGGCTTCTGGTCGAGGTTCTGGTCAAGCAGGGCTGGCTCATCAAGCAGAAGCGCGAGAACCAGACCCTCTACTTCCTCACGCGCAAGGGCTTCGAGAAGCTCGAGGCGATGGGCGTGAAGGTGAAGAGGCTGTTCTGAGACGGTCCCGCAACTCCAGCGCTCAAAGTGTGTCTTGAACGAATCCATCAGGGGAGTTTGGCTAGGTAATAGGTCGCGTCCGCCCCTTCTTCGGGCTGGGCACACTCCCATCGCGCGGTAGCTTGCGCGTGGGTTACTTCACGAGACTCGCCGACCTGGACCATCCACTCGCTCCTCCCAAGCGGCCCTCGCCTTGACGACCCTCTGTCGTCTAAAGTCCGTGAGGCGCCCCTTCCTTCAGGGGGTGGAGGAATCACGAGCTGCTGCAGCGCGACGAACGTGTCCATGACAAGCTCCGACCCTTGGCCAGGAGGTGCGTGACACGATTCTCCGGGACTAGCTCGGCCGGGGCGTGGCCCTGTAGCACGACAGCAAGTCTTTTATCAGCAGCCCCTATTGCTGGCCGTATGCGAGAGCCGAGCTCGACACTCGCGCACGCGGCAGCGGCTCCGATAGCACTGCTAGCGCTGCTGCTGGCGCCCCTGGCTTCTTTGGCCGAGCCGCCCAGGCCCGTGCGGGTGGCCGACACAGACGACAGCTACGACAGGGAGGTGTATGCGGGGAGCAGTGCGGCCGCGAGCTGGGTTGTCTTCAACCTCGAGGACAATTCGTCCTACGCCGTCGTCGTGGAGCTCTGGAGCCGCCCCGAGGGCTGGGACCTGTCCATCTCTCCGGAGAGCTTCACGCTGACCCCGGGCCGCGCCCAGCAGGTCTCCCTCGTCTTTCGGTCGCGCGAGGGAAACGCCGGTGAGTCCCGGACACTGGAGGTTGTGTTCAACGCCACGGAGCTCGTCACGGACCGCACACCACTCACTTTCAGGGAGACGAGGCTGGTCTCTTTCACGGTCGCGGCTCCCCCAGAGGGCAAGCATGGCATGGACATCGTCTTCTTCAGCTGGGAGCTGGGCCACATCGACCTCCCCGAGTTCATGGACAACAACTGGGGCCGCTTCGCAGTCTCGGTGCTGATATGGTTCATCATCGCCCCGCTCATAATTCAGGCTGCGCTCTGGGTCGCCAGCCTCGCCACCCGCCGCACCAAGACGAGCTACGACGACCTCGCCCTATCGATAGTGCGGACCCCGGTGGTGCTCATAGTCGTGCTGTATGGTGTGGTGGACTCGCTAATTCAGCTCGAGATTCCCCCGGCGCTGCACAACATCCTCTACAGAATCGTCTCCCTGGTCGCGGTCGCGGTGACGGCTCTGATAATCTATCGCATATTCAAGCGCGTGATTATCCCATGGCTCACCGAGCGCGCCGGAACGACCAAGACCAAGCTCGACAACCTCTTCGTGCCCGTTTTGGACAAAGTGGGCACCGTTCTGATTCTCGCCGGCTCAGCCCTGTTTCTGCTCAGCGTCCTCGGGATAGACGTGACCGTGCTGGTGGCCGGGATGGGCGTGGCGGGCCTCGTCATCGCCTTCGCCGCCCAGGACACCCTCTCCAACTTCTTCGCGGGCATCCTCCTACTTTTAGACAAGCCCTTCGAGACCGGAGACACAATAGTCCTGGAGAACGGCGCCTACTGCGAGGTCAGGCACATCGGCCTGAGGAGCACGAGGCTCTACGACATCTTCCTCGACGATGAAGTCACCATTCCGAACAGCAAGATATCCGGTCAGCGGATCGTGAACGCCTCCAAGCCCGACAGGAGGGAGAGGACCTCTCTGGAGGTCGGGGTGGCCTACGGCAGCGACGTCGACAAGGTCGAGCGCATACTCGCCGAGGTCGTGAACGCGCACCCGGATGTTGTGAAGGGTGGGTGTCAGGCCCCGGTAATTAGGCTCCACTCGTTCGGGGAGAGCTCCCTGGTGTTCAAGCTCTTCTTCACCGTGGACGACTTCTCCAAGCGCTGGAGGGTGGCGCACGAGCTGCACAAGGGAATTCTCGAGCGCTTCAGGAGGGAGGGCGTGGAGATTCCTTTCCCCCAGACCGTGGTTCACATGCGAAGGGACTGAGGGACTCCTCCGGCATCTCCTCCCTCGGGCGCTTCATCTGCTGCTCCGCGAGGTCGAAGAGGAAGCGGTTGGAGTCGTTTTGGCGGAGTCTCCTGAGCTGGAGCAGGGCCTCGAAGTGCCTCCTGGCGTCCCTCCTCCTCCCCAGGCGCCTGGATATCTCGCCGAGCAGGTAGCGGATGTGGAGATAGTCCTCGGTGTGCGGCCTCACCCTCTTCAGCGCCTCCTCCAGCTTCTTTATCGCCAGCCTTCCGTATCTCGCGCCCTCGTCCGGCTCGCTCCACCAGAAGGGCTGGACAAAGCTCAGGGCGCGGTCGAAGGGCGTCTCCTGGATGTGGCCCATGAACTGCAGAAGCTCGCCGACCTCAGCGCCGTAGTAGAGCCTCGCGGCCAGCGAGGTCTCGCCGCCGTCGGACGCCGTTTCCGTATTTCGAGTCGTGTACGCGCCGGCACTCGGCCAGCTCCCTCTTCTGCGTCCCCGAGAGCTCGAGGCGGAAGTACTCCTGGTCGGCACAGAGCTTGCACTCGGGGCAGAGGTGGTAGTAGAGCCTCATCGGGTTTGGCTCACCGTAGTTGGGCCTGAAGTCCGTCCTTCTTGTCTCGTACCCGAAGGACTTCGCCTCCCAGGAGAGGAAGAAAGTGCCGCATATGGGGCATGTGAGGGAGATGGAGTCCATGCGAGTTCTGTCCCTCTCCACGTCCCTCTCGTCCTGCATCAACGGCCTCCTCCGCGCTTGGCGAACTCAGCAGCGCTTATGCCCGCGACACACCCCTCTCCAACGGCCTTTGCGACCTGCAATGGGGGGCCGGTCACGTCCCCGGCCGCGAAAGCGCCCGGAGCGCTCGTCGCCTGGCTCCTGTCCACGGCCAGATTCCCGTCGTCGTCCAGCGCGAGGCCGAGGGACGCCCCCAGTTCTAGAGCGCTCTTGGCGCCCCTCTCGATGAAGACCCCCTCGGCCGGAATCGTCCTGCCGTCAGAGAGAAGCACCCCCTCGACCCCATCTCTCCCTAGTATCTCGCTAACCCTCCCACCGCCGACCATCTCCACGCCAGCATCTCCCAGCTTGCGAAGCAGCTCGGGCGAGACATCGATTCTCTCATGGATCAGGGCCACTGAAGAGGCGAAGCGAGTCAGGTGCAGGGCGCCGCTCGCGGCCGCGCTCCCCTCCCCGACCACAGCGACCCTTTTTCTCTTAAAGAAACCGGCGTCGCAGTCGGCGCAGTAGCTCACCCCCCTCCCCTCCAGCTCTCTCTCACCCGGCACCCCGAGCCTCCGGCGCGCCGCGCCCGTGGCGAGAACGAGCGCGCGTGCCCTAATCTCTTTGCCCGACTCGAGCCTCGCCAGGAAGCCGCCCTCGCTGGGCACAAGCTCTAGCACGTCTTCCTCAATGTGCCGGGCGCCGAAGCCCACCGCCTGGCCGAGGCCGATTTTGAGCATCTCCTCGCCCCTCGCCACACCGGGGACGAAGGCGTAGTTCTCTATATGGCCTCTGACAAGGGCGCTGCCGGAGGGCCGGCCGACGATGACCACTGAGACCCCCCGGCTGGCGGCGTGTATGGCGGCCTGGATGCCCGCGGGGCCGGCTCCGACAACAAGGACGTCGCAGCTCTCCCCGCCCACCCCGCTCGTCCCGGGTCCGGGCTCCGAAGACGGCGTAACATCGCCCTCTTGTCTCTCCTCCACCCCCATGCTCCCCCCAGCCCCAACGGCTAGATCCTTCATTTTATTTTCGCTCTCGAAGGGTCCCTGGTCAGGGCGACCACCCTGCTGTCGGGCCTCTCGCCGAGGAGCTCGTAGCCGGGCAGGAGTGCTCGCAGGCGCTCTGCGAAGGCCCTGACTCTCGCGTGCGTGGGCATGTTGGAGAGGCTGAGGCGACCCCTGGAGTCGCCCACGAAAACATAGCCCTTCGGCTCTATGAACAGGGGCTCGGCCAGGCCGTCCAATTCAGCGTAGCTCTCCTCCCATCCGATGTTCCAACCCTCGACGAGGGTGTGCCTGACCACCGTGCGCGTGGATAGTGATGGCATGAGCTCCAGTGTCTCCCTCAGCCCCTCCCAGCCGCGCTGGGCGCGGGGTGCGCAGAGCCTCTCGTATATCTCTTTGTTCGGCGCCGCCACCGTGACGTACAGCTGGTCGGGGAGGGGGTCGAGCCTCTCTATGGCCCAAGGTAGGGTCCCGTTGGTGACGAGGAATGTGGTGAAGCCCCTTCTCTTCAGCACGTCGATCAGTTCCCCCAGGCGAGGATATAGCGTGGGCTCCCCGCTCAGCGATATCGCGGCTTGATTCGGCCTCTGGGCCTCCCTCCATAGCAGCGGGTCGCACCGCTCGTCCCCCTTGAAGCCGGATATCAGGGTCCTCTGGGCCTCTATAGCATCATCCACTATTCGCTCTGGGTCGTCCCTCAGCCCCTCCCCCCCGCCGTGGGGGTGAAAGCGCCAGCAGAAGAGGCAGGAGTGGTTGCAGCTGCTGACCACGGGAGTCATTTGGAGGCAGCGGTGTGAGGACACTCCGTAGAAATGCTCCTTATAGCAAGGTCTGCCGTGGAGAAGCTTCTGGCGCATCCAGTGACATATCTTGACGGCGCTGTGCCCGCTCGGGCCCACGAGGCGGTACTGCTGCCGCCTCAATATCCTGAGGCTGTCCTCGTCCACGGAATCAGCAATGGGCGCGGGCGCTATGAAGCTTGTGCCCGCCCGCTATCAGCCATCCTCCTCCACAGGGGCCCGACTCCAGCCGTTTTATCCCGCGCAATTAGCCGTGCCCCCCTCTTCCCGCTCCCACTCACGCACCCCACTCCACCCTTCCAGCGACTCCGCCCCTTCCCCTCTCCACCCTTGGCCCCGT
>FWPU01013033.1_pt1 | contig 10727 bp, 9 predicted proteins | sample 2228361 | NCBI WGS metagenome assembly FWPU01 (sample SAMEA103939777, study PRJEB20133) | metagenome | reverse complement strand
GGCGGTCGGCGTCGCCGGCGCCGGCCCCGCCGGCCGGCCAGGCGAGACCGCCGGCGGCCCCGGCCCCGTCCTCGTCCCCCCCGGGCGAGGACCCCGGCGCGGGCGGCGAGCTGGTCACGGCCTGGCAGCGCGTGGTGGACGAGGTCATGGGACGCAAGCCGATGCTGGGCGCGGTGCTCGCCCAGGCCCGGCCGGTCGGGTTGCGGGACGGCGAGCTGACGATCGCGGTGGCCGGCAATCACTTCCACCGGGACCTGCTGGCCGATCGCGCCAACCGCGACCTCGTCCACGCGTGCGTGCGGCGCCAGATCCGCGGCGCGGACCGGGTGGCGGTGGCGGAGGACGGCGGCGCCGGGGGCGACGGCGTCCGGGATCACCCCGTCGTGCGGACCGTCGTGAGCGAACTCGAAGGCGAGGTGGTCGCGGTCAGGCCGCGGGCGCCGGAAGGAGAGGGGCAGTGAAGGGCTTTGGCAACCTGATGAAGGAAGCCCAGCGCCTGCAGCAGCAGATGGCCGCCCTCCAGGAGGAGGTCGCGCAGAAGCGCGTCCAGGCCACCGCCGGCGGCGGGATGGTGACGGTGGAGGCCAGCGGCAAGCAGGAGATCGTCTCGATCAAGATCGATCCCGAGGTCGTCAGCAAGGACGACGTCCAGATGCTGGAGGACCTGGTGCTGGCCGCCTGCAACGAGGCGCTGCGGAAGTCGCGGGAGCTGGTCCAGCAGGAGCTGGGCAAGCTCACCGGCGGCCTGAAGATCCCCGGCCTGGGCCTCTAGGGCGGCGTGGCGCACTACGCCGAGCCGGTCGCGCGGCTGATCGAGGCGCTCCAGCGGCTGCCCGGCATCGGGCCCAAGACCGCCCAGCGGCTCGCCTTCTTCCTGCTCAAGCGGCCCGCCGACGAGGTGCGCGAGCTGGCCGCGGCCCTGGTGGCCGTGAAGGACCGCATCGTGTACTGCCGCACCTGCTTCAACGTCACCGACGAGGACCCCTGCCGCATCTGCGCCGACCCCGCCCGCGACGGGCGGCTCATCTGCGTGGTGGAGGAGCCCAACGACCTGCTGGCGATGGAGCGCACGGGCGAGTACCGGGGCCGCTACCACGTCCTGCTCGGCGCGCTCTCGCCCCTGGACGGCATCGGGCCGGAGGACCTCAAGGTGCGCGAGCTGCTGGCCCGCCTGGACGCCGGGGGCGCCACCGAGGTCATCCTGGCCACCAACCCCAACGTCGAGGGCGAGGCCACCGCCCTCTACCTGGCCAAGCTCCTGCGCCCCCTCGGGGTCAAGGTGACCCGGATCGCCCGGGGCCTGCCGGTGGGCGGCGACCTGGAGTACGCCGACCAGGTGACGCTCTCCAAGGCCCTCGAGGGCCGGCGGGAGATCGGTTGAGCCGACTGCATCTGGCCCGCTCGCGGACGGCGATGGTAGTCTTGGGAAGCTGCGGATACTCCCCGGTAGCTCAGCCGGTAGAGCGGGTGACTGTTAATCACTAGGTCGCAGGTTCGAGTCCTGCCCGGGGAGCCACCCTCGTCCAGCGTCCCGACCGCCGGCGGGCGACCAGCAGGTGACCGCGCGCCACCCATGACCGACCTGGACGTCCTGGAGTCCATCCAGCGCAAGGTGCTCTGGCTGAGCACCTGGATGGTTCACCACGCCAACGCCGTGCGGCCGGCGCCGGACGGCGGCAAGGTCGGCGGCCACCAGGCCTCCTCGGCCTCGGTGGTGACCCTGCTGACCGCCCTCTACTTCATGGCGCTGCGCCCCTCGGATGTCGTGGCCGTCAAGGCGCACGCGGCGCCGGCCTTCTACGCCGTCCAGTACCTGCGCGGCCGGCTGGACGCCGCCGCCCTGCAGTCGCTGCGCAGCTTCGGCGGCCTGCAGGCCTACCCCAGCCGGCGGAAGAACCCGGAGATCGTGGACCTCTCGACCGGCTCGATGGGCCTGGGCGCCGTGCAGGCGACGTTCGGCGCCCTGGCCTGCCGCTACCTGGCCGACCACGGCGGGCGCGCCGTGCCCGGCCGGTTCGTCGTGATGGTCGGCGACGCCGAGCTGGACGAGGGCAATGTCTGGGAGGCGCTGGCCGAGGAGGTCGTGGCCCGGCTGGGCAGCGTGCTCTGGATCGTGGACGTGAACCGGCAGAGCCTGGACCGCATCGTCCCCGACGCGCGCCGCGCCCAGCTGCCGGCCCTGTTCGCGACCTTCGGCTGGCGGGTGCTCGAGCTGCCCTGGGGCCGCCGCCTGCGGGCCCTGTTCGCCCGCCCCGGCGGCGAGCGCCTGCGGGCGCGGCTGGCGAGCATGCCATACGCGGAGTACCAGCGGCTCCACCGGCTGCCGGCCGGGGACGTGCGCAGGGCGCTGACAGCGCCCGGGGGTGCGCCGGACGCCGCGCTGGAGCGTGTCCTGGCCGACGTTCCGGACGCGGCGCTGGGCGACCTCGTGGCCGACGTGGGCGGGCACGACCTGCCGACCGTCCTCGACGCCCTGGCCGAGGCCGAGCGCGAGCCGGCGCGCCCCACGGTGATCCTGGCCCACACGATCAAGGGCTGGCGACTGCCGCTGGCGGGCGACCCGCTCAACCACACCGCGCTGCTCAGCGCGGCGCAGATCGAGCAGGTGCGAGCGGAGCTCGGCGTGCGGCCGGGGGAGGAGTGGGCGGGCTTCCCGGAAGACAGCCCCGAGGCGCGCTGGATCCGCGGCCTCCCCCCGCTCTTCCGGCCGCCCCGCCCGTCCCCGCCGCCGGCGGTGCCCGCCGCACTGGACGAGCGCTACGAGGGGGAGCTGTCCACGCAGGAGGCGTTCGGCCGGGTCCTCGGCGCGCTCGGCCGCCTGCCCGTCGCCGACGCGATCGTCACCGCGTCGGCCGACGTGGCCGTGACGACGCACCTGGCGGGCTGGATCACCCGCAAGGGCGTCTACTTCCCGGAGGCGCGGCCGCACTGGTTCGCCGGCCTGCCGCAGGCCGTGCCGTGGCGCGAGTCGCCGCGCGGCCAGCACGTCGAGCTGGGCATCGCCGAGCACAACCTCTTCCTGCTCCTGGGCGCCTTCGGGCTCGCCGCCGAGCTGTCGGGCGCCGTGCTGCTGCCGGTCGGCACGCTCTACGACCCCTTCGTCGCCCGGGGCCTCGACGCGCTCCACCACGCCCTCTACTCGGGCGCCCGGTTCGTGGTCGTGGCCACGCCCTCGGGTGTCAGCCTGGCCCCCGAAGGGGGCGCCCACCAGTCCGTCGTCACGCCCGGCCTGGGGGTGGCGCTGCCCGGCCTGGCGTACTACGAGCCGGTCTTCGCGCGGGAGGTCGAGTGGATTTTGCTCGACGGGCTCGGCGCCATCGCCCGCCGGGAGGGCGACAGCCTCTACCTGAGGCTCTCCACCCGGCCGCTCGATCAGCGGCTGGCGCCGCCGCCATCGCCCGCGTACCGCGACGCGGTGCTGCGCGGCGCGTACCGGCTGCTGGATGCGCGGGGCGAGCCCGGCTGGGATCCGGAGACGACCGCGGTCAGCGTCTTCGCGGCCGGCGTCATGGTTCCGGAGGCGCTGGCCGCCGCCCGGGCGCTGCGCCAGCACGGCATCCTGGCCAGCGTGTTCGCGGTCACCAGTCCCGACCGCCTCTACCGCGGCCTGCGCGAGCCCGAGCCCTACCTCTGGCGGCTCGTGGGCGCCGACGAGGAGGGCGTGCCGATCGTGTCGGTGCTCGACGGCCACTCGCACGCGCTGGCGTTTCTCGGCTCCGCGCTCGGGGTACCCCAGGCGCCGCTGGGGGTGGACGACTTCGGGCAGTCGGGCACCCGCCCCGACCTCTACCGCCATTACGGGATCGACGCCCCGGCCATCGTCCGCGCGGCGCGCCGGCTGCTGGGGGAGCCTGCCGGCTGATTCGGCGCGCGGTCCGGCGAGACTCGTTCCGGCTGGCCGGCCTGACGTGCTAACCAGGAGAGGATGCCCGTGATCGCCCAGGCAGCCCCCTCCCTCCTGGAGGCCCGGGAGGATCGGCGGCGGCGGCGGCTCCGCCAGGAGATGCTGCTCCGGGCCGCGGTCGGCCTGCTCATCCTGACGTTCGATCACCTGGTGCCGACCGGGCCGGAGGGGGCCGGCAACCAGGTCGTGCGGGGGACCGCGCTGGCCGGCGTCCTCCTCAACATCCCCTACTACCTGGCCGCCCGGGCGGGGCGCTGGCCGCGCGCGCAGGCCTACGCGCGGCTCCTGATCGACACGGTGCTGATCACCGTCGGCCTCGGCAGCACCGGACGCCTCTCGGCCGGGTTCCTGGGCGTGTACACGATCGTCCCCCTGTACGCCGGCCTGGTCTTCTCCAGCACCGCCTGCGTGGTGGCGACGGTGTTCGCCACGGTCTGCTACGTGAGCCTGGCGCTGCTGCAGCAGGCGGGCTGGGTCCCGGCCGGCGCGCCGCCGGTGACGCCGGGCTGGGGCGTCGCCGTCTTCAACCTGCTGATCCTGAACATCGTCGGCGGCCTCACCGCGCTGCTGGCCGAGGCCTACCGGCAGAGCCAGCTGCGCCTGCGGGAGGCCAACGCCGAGCTCGAGCGGGCCCACGCCGCCTCGCTGCGCCTGAACGCCGAGATCCAGCGCGCCGCCCAGCTGCGCGCGCTGGGCGAGGTGGTGGCCGGCGTGGCCCACGAGCTGGGCAACGTGCTGACGCTGGCCGCCGGCCACCTCAACCTGGCCCGGGCCAAGGCGGCGGCGCCGGTGGCCGACCACCTGGAACAGGTCGGCGCGAGCTTCGACAGCGCGCTCCGCATCATCCACAACACCCTGCAGACGGCCCGCCAGCCCGCGGGCGGGCCGGTCCCCGTCGCGCTGGCCGAGGTCGCTCAGCGGGTCCTCGATCTCAAGGCGTACGACCTGCGGCGCGACGAGATCACCGTGCGGGTGGACATCCCCGCCGGCTTCCCGGCCGTGCGGGCCCAGCCCTACCAGCTCCAGCAGGTGCTCCTCAACCTCCTGACCAACGCCCAGCACGCGCTCCGGCAGGCCTCGCCGCCCCGCGAGATCGCGATCGTCGGACGCGCGCCGGCCGGGCAGGTGGTGCTGGAGGTGAGCGACACCGGTCCCGGCATCGCCGGCGACGTGCTCCCCCGGCTGTTCGAGCCGTTCGTGACGACCAAGGAGGACGGCACCGGACTGGGCCTGGCGATCTCGGCCGGGATCGTGCGCGAGCTGGGGGGCCAGATCGGCGCCGAGAACCGCCGCCCGCGGGGCGCCGTCTTCCGCGTGACGCTTCCCGCGGCGTCCTAGCGCCGGCGCGCGGCCGGGGCGGCCCACGCCCGCCCCCCGGGTGGTGGCCGGCGTCCTCTGATATCATCGGGCAGCCATCCGCCAGGAGGAGAGCCAGCATGCGCCGACGCATCGCCCTCGCCGTTCTGTTCGCCGTGGCCGCCGCGGCCGCGACCGGGTACGCGGCGTACCCCGAGCGTCCGGTCAAGCTCATCGTGCCCTGGGCCGCCGGCGGCGACACCGACTCGATCTTCCGGCCGTTCGGGCAGTTCCTGCAGAAGCACCTGGGCACCACGGTCGTCATCGCGAACGTCACCGGGGCGTCCGGCACCGTGGGCGCCCGGGAGGCGCGCAGCGCCCCGCCGGACGGCTACACGCTCTACGCGGTCCACGACTACATCCACTCCACGTACTACACGGGCGTGGCCGACGTGGCCTGGACCGACTTCGAGCCCGTCTGCTCCGTGTCCGAGACGCCCTCCGTGCTGACGGCGAGCCCCAAGACCAGGTGGTCCTCGTTCCAGGAGCTGGTGGCCGACGCCAGGGCCCGGCCCGGGCAGATCACCGTGGGGGCCACGCTGGGCTCCACCAGCCACTTCTTCCCGGCCCTGATCGAGAAGGCGGCCGGCATCAAGTTCAAGTACGTCTCCTACGAGGGGCTGGCCCCGCGGATGAATGCCATCCTGGGCGGCCACATCGACCTGACGGACTCCAACCTGACCCAGAAGGGCAAGGTGGAGGCGGGCCAGCTCAAGTTCCTGGCCATCGCCACCGAGAAGCGGCTGCCCGAGGCCCCGGACGTCCCCACGCTCCGGGAGCTGGGCGTGGACGTCGTGTACGCGGTGACCCGGGGCCTCCTGGTGCCGAAGGGCACCCCGGCCGACGTGGTGGCCACCCTGGAGGCGGCCTGCCGGAAGGCGACGGGGGAGCCCGGCTTCGCCGAGGCCATGGCCAAGCAGGGGACGTTCGTGCGCTTCCTGGACCGCAAGGCCTACCGGGAGTTCCTGGAGAAGAACGACCGGCTCAACCGGGACCTGGCGCGCGACCTCGGACTGCTCAAGCGCTCCTAGGGTGGGCCGGGACGGCCTCGCGGGCCTGGCCTGCCTCGCCGCCTCGCTGCTCCTGCTGGGGATGACGCGCGGGCTCCCCCAGCCCGCGCTCGTCCCGATCGGCCCGGGATTCTATCCGGGCATCGTCTTCGGGGTGACGGCCGTGCTCGGGGCCGCGCTGCTCGTCGCCGACCTCCGGCGAGGCCGCCGGCCCCGGGCGCCGGCCGGCCATTACCGCCTGGTCGCGCTGACCTTCGCCGTCTTCATCGCCTACATCGCCGCGCTGCCCTGGCTCGGCTTCCGCGTCGCGACCTTCCTGTTCGTGGGCGGCCTGCAGGCGGCCCTCGAGCCGCCGCGCCAGGCCCGCCACTGGGGCCGCCTGCTGGCGGTGGCGGCGCTCACCGCGGCCGTGACGTACCTGGTCTTCGAGCGCTACCTGACCGTGCTGCTCCCCCGGGGGCGGCTGACGGGCTTCTAGCCGTGGTCGAGCTGCTCCTGGCCAGCGCCGCCGAGCTGCTCCAGCTGCAGTACCTGGTGCCGCTGGCCCTGGGCACCCTGGCCGGGCTCGTGGGCGGGGCGCTGCCCGGGGTGACCATCACGATGACGATCATCATCGTGCTGCCCTTCACTTTCGGCCTGGATCCGCTGGCGGGCCTGGCCGCGATGATCGGCGTCTACGTGGGCGGCGAGTCGGGCGGGCTGGTCACGGCCAGCCTGCTGGGCATCCCGGGCACGCCCTCGGCGGTGGCCACGACGTTCGACGGGTTCCCGATGGCGCGCAAGGGGGAGCCGGGGCGGGCGGTGTGGCTCGGCACCTGGGCCTCGCTCTTCGCCGGCCTCCTGGGCGCGGCGTTCCTGATCGCCGCCAGCGTGCCCCTGGCGCAGTTCGCCCTGCAGTTCGGCCCCTGGGAGTACTTCTCGCTGTTCATCTTCGCGCTCTCCATGGTGGCCGGGCTCACCGAGCACTCGCTGCTCAAGGGCTTCCTGTCCGGCGCCATCGGCCTGATCATCACCGTGATCGGGACGGACCCCATCATGTCCGTCCCGCGGTTCACGTTCGGCACCGACTTCCTGGCCGGCGGGTTCCAGTTCCTGCCGGTCCTGATCGGCGTCTTCGCCTTCTCGCAGATCATGAGCGATCTCGAGCGGGCGGCCGCCGGGCACCGGGCGCCGCGCATCGAGACGCCCAGCCTGGCCGTCTCGCACCTGGCCGTCATCTGGGACATCGTCCGGCGCCCGTTCCTGCTCCTGTGGGCCACCGTGGTGGGGCTCCTCATCGGGGTCCTGCCGGCCGTGGGGGGCAGCGCCGCCAACGTCATGGCGTACGACCAGGCCAAGAAGTTCTCCCGCCACCCGGAGCGGTTCGGCACCGGCATCCCGGAGGGCATCATCGCCTCCGAGGCGGCCAACAACGCCAACGTGGCCGGCTCGCTGGTCACCATCATGGCCTTCGGCATCCCGGGCGACGCGGTGACGGCCGTCATGCTGGGGGCCATGATCATCCACGGCATCCAGCCCGGCCCGCTCTTCATCACGCAGGAGCCGCGGGTGGCCTACGGGATCTTCGCCGCCTACATCCTGGCCCACCCGGTCATGATGGTGCTGCAGTGGCTGTTCGCCCGGGTCTACCTGCGGATCGTCCAGGTGCCGCGCTCGATGCTGGTCCCGATCATCCTGGTGCTGTGCGTCATCGGGGCCTACGCGCTGCGCAACACCATGGACAACGTCTACGCCCTCCTGCTGTTCGGGGTGCTCGGCTACCTGATGGTGAAGCTCGGCTTCCCGCTGGCGCCGCTGATCCTGGGCGTGATCCTCGGCGACCAGATCGAGGTCAACCTGGTGCGCTCGCTCATGACCGACGCCGACCCGTGGCTGTTCGTGACCCGGCCCATCTCGGGCGCGCTGCTCGGGCTCTCGGCGCTGTCGGTGGTCCTGGCCCTGTGGCAGCACCGGCGGCAGGCGCGCCGGCAGGCGGCGGCGCCCGAGACCGACTTCTGACCGGCGTCCCGCCCCGCCGCCGGCCGGGGGTCAGGGCCCGGCGCCGGCACGGTATAATCCTGGCACCATGGCAGCGCTCCCCGAGGCCCGGAAGCGTGCCCTGCGCCGCGAGCTGGAGGCGGTCGTCGGCCCCGGGGGCGTCCTGAGCGACCCGGACGAGCTGCTGGTGTACGAGTCCGACGGCCTGACCCTGTTCCGGGCCCTGGCCGACTTCGTCGTCTTCCCCACCTCGGCCGAGCAGGTCGCCGCCGTGGTCAAGCTGGCCAACCGCGAGGACCTGCCCTTCGTGGCCCGCGGCGCCGGCACGGGCCTGTCGGGCGGCTGCCTGCCGGCCGAGGGCGGCCTGGTGATCTCGCTGATGCGGATGAACCGCATCCTCGAGGTGGACTACGACAACCAGCTGGCCGTGGTGGAGCCCGGCCTGGTGAATCTCCACCTGAGCTGGGCGGTCGACCCGCGCGGCTACTACTACGCGCCCGATCCGTCGAGCCAGCAGGCCTGCACCATCGGCGGCAACATCGCGAACAACTCGGGCGGGCCGCACACGCTGAAGTACGGCGTCACCACCAACCACGTGCTGGGGCTCGAGGTGGTCATGCCGGACGGCGAGATCGTCTGGCTGGGGGGCCGGACCCGGGAGAGCCCCGGCTACGACCTGGTGGGCGTCTTCGTCGGCTCCGAGGGCACGTTCGGGATCGCCACCAAGATCGTCGTGCGCATCCTCAGGAAGCCCCAGGCGGTCAAGACCGTCCTGGCCGTCTTCGACCGGGTCGAGCAGGCCTCGGCGGCCGTCTCGGCGATCATCGCCCGCGGGCTGGTCCCGGCCGCCGTGGAGATGATCGACCAGCTGACCATCCAGGCGGTCGAGGACGCCTTCGGCTGCGGCTATCCGCGCGACGCGGCGGCCGCCCTCCTGGTGGAGGTGGACGGGCTGGCGGCGGGCCTGGACACGGAGGCCTCGCGCATCGCCGAGGCCTGCCGCGACGCCGGGGCCCGCGAGGTCCGCACGGCGCGCGACGAGGCCGAGCGGCAGCTGCTGTGGAAGGGCCGCAAGTCCGCCTTCGGCGCCTACGGCCGGGTGTCGCCCGCCTACATGGTCATGGACGGCGTGATCCCTCGCACCAAGCTGCCCTACGTGCTGGGGCGGGTGAACGAGATCGTGGCCGCCCACGGGCTGCGGGTCGGCAACGTCTTCCACGCCGGCGACGGCAACCTGCACCCCAACATCCTGTACGATCCCCGGCGGCCCGGGGAGGAGGCGCGGGTGGTGGCCGCGGGCGCCGAGATCATGAAGCTCTGCGCCGACGTCGGCGGCTCGATCTCCGGCGAGCACGGCATCGGCCTCGAGAAGGCGGACTTCATGCCGTTCATCTTCTCGGCCGCGGACCTGGACGTCATGCTGCGCCTCAAGCGGGCCTTCAACCCGGCCGGCCGCTGCAATCCGGGCAAGATGTTCCCCACCCGCAAGACGTGCGGCGAGGCGGGCCCGACCGCCTACCGGCCGCACCCGATCGAAGAGAAGGGCCTGGCCCAGCGCTTCTAGGGCGGGGCCGCGCACGCGTGGAGACCGCGCTGCTCGACAAGCTCCGCGCCATCGTCGGCGCCCCGCACGTCCTGACCGGGATCGACGTCGGCCCTTACGTGGTCGAGGGTCGCACGCCGGAGGCGGCGGTGTTCCCGGGCTCCGTGGACGAGGTCCGCGCGGTGATGGAGGTGGCCGCGGCCTCGGGCCTGCCGGTGGTCCCGTGGGGGGGCGGCACCGCGGCCGCCGCCGGGCGGCCCGTGGCGCGGGCCGGCCTGGTGCTGGGGCTCCGGCGCCTGGCCCGCATCCTCGAGCACGAGCCCGGCGACCTGACGGCAACGGTGGAGGCGGGCGTGACGATCGAGCAGCTGCAGGCCGCGCTGGGCGCGCGCGGGCAGTGGTTCTCGCTCGATCCGCCCGACGCGGACCGGGCCACGGTCGGGGGCGTGATCGCCGTCAACGCCTCCGGCCCCCGGCGCCACCTCTACGGCACCGCGCGCGATCTCCTCATCGGCGTCACCGTGGTGGCCGCCGACGGAGCGCTGGTGCGCGGCGGCGGCAAGGTCGTCAAGAACGTGGCTGGCTACGACCTGCCCAAGCTCTTCGTCGGGTCCTGGGGTACGCTGGGCGTCATCGTGGCGGCGACGCTCAAGCTCCGCCCTCGCCCGGACGTCGAGCGCCTGGTGGCCATGGCCTTCGACCGGCTGAAGGACGCGGCGGCGGCCTCGCGCGCGGTCATGGCCTCCGACCTCATCCCCAGCGCCCTGGAGCTGGCCGACGCCGACGCCAGCCGCGCGCTGGGGGTCGGGAACGGGGCGGGGGCGGCCCTGGTCGTCGGCTTCGACGGGCTGCCCGAGCAGGTGGACTGGCAGGTCGGGTAGCTGACCCGGCTGGCGGCCCCGCTCGGCGGCCGGCCCGCTCCGGGCACGGTGACCTG
>FWPU01013032.1_pt1 | contig 10729 bp, 4 predicted proteins | sample 2228361 | NCBI WGS metagenome assembly FWPU01 (sample SAMEA103939777, study PRJEB20133) | metagenome | reverse complement strand
ACCTGGCAGTGCCCGCCGATGGCAAAAGTCTCCACAGCGGCAATCCACGGCTTTTCCTTGGTGAGCCCGCCGAACTCATCGGGCGGCGCGTCGTCGGCGCGCGCAAGGCCGCGGTAGAGCTTGTTCACGTAGCCGAGATCGCGTTGCAGATACCAGAGAAACGGAATGCGGCCGTGATAGAGGTGGGTGAGGTTGATGCCGGAGCCGAACACGCGGCGGGCCCTGTATTTCGGATGATCGACCACGCCGCCGCGCAGCACACCGATCTCGACCGCCGGGTCGAGCAGCGCAAGGTCGACGCAGGTTTCCGTGCCGTCGAGCGTGGTCTGGTCCTCGGCGTTGAGGTAACGCGGATTTTCGTAGGTTACGATCGCCGCTTTGCCGCGCCGCTCAATGGAGGCGCCGGGAAGGCGGATGATGCCGTCCCTGACAAACTTGGGCAGAAGCTTTTGCGCTTCGGGCCGAGGCAGCAGCGCGGCGTGACAGAGATGGCGGCCGGACGGCTCGCTGCGCAAGACCGCGGACAGGAAAAGACCCTGGTCAATCTCCAGCCCCGCCTTGTCGCGCTGCAAGCAGCCGTGTTCCTCCGCCAGGTCTTCATCCGCCGGCACGAGACCTGGAAATTTTTCGGCGGCGCGCGCAAGCAGAACGCCGAGCTGCAGAAATTGGGACCGGTTATGTGTCAGCGCGTCATAGACCACGTCGACGTATCGGCGCAGAAACACGGCCCGGGTGTCGCGCGCAGCTTCGAGAATTCGGCGCGCGGCCGCGCGATGGATTTCCTGACGTAATGCAGGCTTGGGCAGGCGGCCGAGAAGGCGATAGGTCTTCTGCCAGTAACCACAGAAAGCCCGGCAATCGGCGGCAAAGTCCGAAAGCATGTTCGGGTGCGCCTGCAGCCAGTCCTGCACCTCGGCCGGCGGCAACCCCGCCGGCCTCAACTCCTCGATCATGGCCGCGAAAGGTTCGTGCTTGTTCAAGGCCGCCTCCGCTGCTGCCGCTTTTTGCGGTTTCTCCAACCACAGCCCCTGCTACTATATCCGTCTGCAACGCCGCGATCGATGTGGCCATGAGCGCTCGCGCCGCGACCAACCAAGACTTCATGTTCGACCGGATGGCGGAATGCATGCCGCGCGCCGAGCTTGCGTCATTGCAGCTCAAGCGGCTGAAGAACACGCTCGCGCACGCCTACGCCAAGGTGCCGCACGTGCGGGCCAAGTTCGACAAGGCCCGCGCGCACCCCGACCAACTGAAGTCGCTCGCCGACATCGTGCGGTTTCCGTTTGCTACCAAGGCGGACCTGCGGGACACCTATCCGTTCGGCCTGCTCGCGCTGCCGCGCGAACAAGTCGTGCGGCTGCACGCCTCGTCGGGCACGACCGGCAAGCCGACGGTGGTGGGCTACAGCCAGCGCGACATGAACACCTGGACAGATCTGATGGCGCGCTGTCTCGCCTGCGCCGGCGCCAGACCGGGCGACATCGTGCACAACGGCTACGGCTACGGGCTGTTCACCGGTGGACTCGGCGTGCACTACGGCGCCGAGCGGCTTGGCTGCACGGTGGTGCCGGTTTCCGGCGGCATGACCGAGCGGCAAGTGATTTTGCTGCGGGATTTGGGCGCGCACGTGCTCTGTGTCACGCCCTCGTACGCGCTCAACATCGCAGAAGTCGCCGACAACATGGGGATCGACATCCGCAAGCTCCCGGTGCGCCTCGGCATCTTCGGCGCAGAGCCCTGGAGCGAGGCGATGCGGCGCGACCTCGAAGCGCGGCTCGGCATCATGGCCGTCGATCTTTACGGCCTCTCGGAAATCATCGGACCGGGCGTCGCCTGCGAGTGCAGCAGCGTACGCGACGGATTGCACGGATGGGAGGACCATTTCTTGTTCGAGGTCGTCGACCCGAAGACGCTCGAGCCCCTGCGCGAAGGAGAAGAGGGCGAGCTCGTCATCACCACGCTCACCAAGGAAGCGCTGCCGATGGTGCGTTACCGCACGCGCGACATCACGCGACTCGAACGCGCGCCGTGCACCTGCGGCCGCACCCACGTGCGCATCATGCGGGTCACCGGCCGCGACGACGATATGATGATCATTCGCGGCGTCAACGTGTTTCCGTCGCAAGTGGAGGCGGTGCTGGTCGGCTTTCCCGGCATTGCGCCGCACTATCAGATCGTGTTGTCGCGGCAAGGCGCGCTCGACGCGATGACCGTCGAGGTGGAAGCGGCGCCCGGCGCTCCCGCCGACGACGCGTTCCGCCGGCAAAAGGCGCAAGACGTCGCCCGCCACATCAAGGCGCACATCGGACTCACCTGCGAGGTGGTCGTAAAGGCGCCCGGCGAGGTACCGCGTTCGCAAGGCAAGGCGGTGCGGGTCAAAGACCTGCGCCAGCCGACATAAAGAAACAGCCCCGCCGCCGTGTCGGTTGGCGACCCCTAAGTCTTTGACGAAAAAAGATTTCCGCACCGCTTTAGAAAAAAGTAGCGATGCCGTGCGATGGGGCCTTTTCGCGTGGCGCCCTCGTTCACGGTCTGGACTCTTTCGGGCGGATTCCCGTTGAGGCTAAAGTTTCACGATTCGCGGGCGGCGCCGAGTTTCTGCTGCTCATTCGCACGGCGCCGTTCGGGTCAGCTGTCAGGTTTCCGCGCCGGGTTCGTCAGCGTTCGCCTGCCGCGCAACGCTCGGCCGCGGTCGACGGAACCGGCATCTGGGGCAAAGAGGCATGCCGACACGGGCCGGAGGAAGGCGGTGAGTCCTCGCGCTCATCCGCGGCACGGCGGATTCGCGGCAGGCCTTTTTGCCGCGGCGGCGGCGCTTGCCGCCCCGGCGTTGGGCAGCGAGACGGCCGTCGTTAACGCCGCCGTCGAAGCGGCCGCAGGGTTGAACGCACAGGAGGTCGCGGTACTAGCGGTGGCGTTCGGCCTGCTGCTGTTCGGTATCGGCATGGCGGCACTGCTTGTGCGCATTCGCGCCCGCGCCGCCGAAGCGCACGCCCGCCTCACCGACGACATCATCGCCGCACGCGCCGAGCGCGACCGCGTCACCACCATGCTGCTGTCGGAACCCCAGGTGGTGGTGACCTGGGCCGCCGCCGGCGGCGAGCCCAGCATTCTGGGCGACACCTCGCTGATCTCGGCGGCCGCGTTGCCGCATCGCGTGCTGGCCTTCGGCAGTTGGCTCGAGCCGGACAAGGCACAGGCCCTGGAGCGCGCGGTCGAGGCGCTGCGCGAAAGCGGCGAAGGCTTCTCCATGGCCCTGATGACCCTCTCGGGGCGCGCGGTCGAAGCCGAGGGACGCGCGATCGGCGGTCGCGCGGTGCTGCGGCTGCGCGACGTGACCGGCTCCAAGCGCGAACTCGCGGAAGTCAACGCCAAGCTGGAGAAGCTCGCCGGCAGCGTCGAGTCGCTGCGCGCGCTGATCGAGGCGCTGCCGGCGCCGGTGTGGGTGCGGGACGTGGACGGCTCGCTGCTCTTCGTCAATACGGCCTATGCCCGCGCGGTGGAAGCAAAGGATGCCGCGGACGCGGTGAGCCGCGGCATCGAGCTCTTGGAGCGAACCAACCGCGAACAAGCGCGAAGCGCGCGCGCCGCCGGCAAGATATACGCGGTGCGCGCACCCGCAATCATCGCCGGTAGCCGACGGACGTTCGACGTGATCGATGTGCCGACCCGCAAGGGCAGCGCCGGCATCGCCGTCGACGTCACGGAGGAGGAGAATTTACGCCGCGAGCTTCGGCGCATGTTCGAGGCGCACCGCCGCACGCTCGACCAGCTTGCCACCGGCGTTGCCATCTTCGGCGCGGACCACAAGCTCGAATTCTACAACGCTGCCTATCGGCTGCTGTGGGACCTCGATGCCGGCTTTCTCGACCAGGCGCCGTCCGATTCGGAGGTGCTCGAGCGGCTGCGGGCGGAACGCAAACTGCCCGAGGAGCAGGATTTCCGCGCCTGGAAGGCGGCGCTGCACGAGGCGTATCGCGCCACCGAGTCGAAAGAGCAGCAATGGTTCCTGCCGGACGGCCGTACACTGCGCGTGGTCACCACCCCCAATCCGCAAGGCGGCGTAATCTATCTGTTCGACGACGTAACCGAACGCATCGACCTTGCGCGACGCTACGACGTGCTGATCCGCGTGCAGCGCGAGACGCTGGACAACCTCGTCGAGGCGATCGCGGTGTTCGGCAGCGACGGCCGCATGCGCCTGCACAATCCGGCGTTTGCGCGCATGTGGCGGCTCGACTCCAACGCGCTGGCCGAGCACCCGCATGTCGAGGCGGTGATCAGCTGGTGCCGGATGCTCTACGGCGACGACGCGCTGTGGCGCAAGCTACGCAGCACGGTGACCGCAATCGACGACCGCACGCCGGTCTCCGGCCGGCTCGAGCGCAAGGACGGCAGCGTGGTGGATCTGACCACTGTGCCGCTCCCCGACGGCGCGACGCTGGTGGCGTTCCTCGACGTGACCGACACGGTCAACGTCGAACGGGTGCTGCGCGAGCGCAACGAGGCCCTGGAGGCCGCCGACAAGCTCAAGATCAATTTCGTGCACCACGTATCGTATGAGCTGCGCTCGCCGCTCACCAATATCATCGGTTTTGCGCATTTCCTGCGCGAGCCGGCCACCGGCCCGCTGACCGAAAAGCAGAAGGAATACCTCGGCTACATCACAACCTCGACCAATGCGCTGCTTGCGATCATCAATGATATCCTCGATCTTGCGACCATCGACGCCGGCGCAATGACCCTCAACATCGGCCCGGTGGACATCAGGCGCACCATGCAGGCGGCAGCCGAGGGTGTCAGGGACCGGCTGGTCAAGGATGCCATCAAGCTTGAAATCAAGGCGGCATCCGACATCGGAAACTTCAGCGCCGACGAGCGGCGGGTGCGACAGGTCTTGTTCAATCTGCTCTCAAACGCGGTCGGATTCTCGCCTGCGGGCGAAACGGTGACGCTGTCCGCCGAGCGGCGCGGCGATGCGATCGTGTTCAGCGTGCACGATCGCGGGCCGGGCATTCCCCAGGATCTGCTGGGCCGGATCTTCGACCGTTTCGAGTCGCATCCGCTCGGCTCACGCCACCGCGGCGCCGGCCTTGGTCTGTCGATCGTGCGCTCCTTCGTCGAGTTGCACGGCGGCAAGGTGGAGATCGAGTCCGCGGTCGGGCGCGGCACCACGGTGATCTGCACCTTCCCCCTCGAGCAGGCGGAAAAGCGGACGGCCGCGTGACGGCGAGCTCGTGGCGACGGCGCCCGACTTGCACGGGATTCGGCCGTCTCCACCGCCGGATTTCCCACCTAGTTTGCGCACGATCTTTTCGATAACAGTGCTCCGCCCCGCCCGCGCGGGCCCATGCAACAGCGTGAACCAATGCTGACGACGCCGGCCGTCAAATCGAGCTATGCCCTGGCGCTCGAAAACGAGCAGGCCATGCATGTGTTCATGCGCGACATCGCGGCAGCCCTCGAACCGGGGGATCTGGTGACCCTGTCGGGCGACCTCGGGGCGGGCAAGACCACCTTCGCGCGGGCGCTCATCCGCTTCTTGGCGGACGATCCGACCATCGAAGTGCCGAGCCCCACCTTCACCCTGATGCAGAGCTACGAGCTGCCGCGCTTTCCGCTGGTGCACGTCGACCTGTATCGCCTGGAGAGCCCGCGCGAACTCGGAGAATTCGGCTTCGACGACCTGCCGAAGGGGGCGGTCGTGCTGCTGGAGTGGCCGGACCGCGCCGCCGGCTTCCTGCCCCCCGACCGGCTCGACATCGCCTTCATGCTGGCGCCGCAACGGGGCGCCGAATACCGCGACGTGAGACTTACCGGTTACGGCACCTTCGCTGCACGCGCCGACCGCATCTATTCAGCACGGCGCTTCCTCGATACCACGCGCTTTGCGCGCGCAATACGGCGCAGAATCCAGGGCGACGCCTCCACACGCACCTACGAGCGGCTCGTCGACGGGAACGACCACGCGATATTCATGATTTCGCCGCGGCGGCCGGACGGCCCGCCGGTGCGCGACGGCAAACCCTACAGTGCGATCGCGCATCTGGCCGAGGACGTCAAACCGTTCGTGGCGATGGCGAACGGCCTGCGACAGCTCGGCCTCTCGGCGCCACAAATCCTCGACGCCGACCTCGGGCAGGGCTTTCTTTTGATCGAGGACTTGGGCGACGAGCCCATTGTCGCCGGTGACCCGCCGGCGCCGATCCCGGAGCGCTACGCGGTGGCGGTAGAGGTGCTGGTGGCCCTGCATCGCTTCCAGCTCTCCAACTCGCTCGCGGTCTCGCCCCACGTGGAGTACCGCCTGCCGCGCTACGACATGGATGCGTTCATGATCGAGGTGGAGCTCTTGCTCGACTGGTACCTGCCGCGCATGGGGGTCGAGGTGACGCCAGACATGCGGAAGGTCTATACGGCGCTATGGCGCACGGCGCTGCAACCGGCAATCCAAGGCAAACCAACGTGGGTGTTGCGCGACTATCATTCGCCGAATCTGCTCTGGCTCGAGGACCGCAAGGATCTGGCACGCATCGGCATTCTCGACTTTCAAGATGCGGTCATGGGACCTGCGGCCTACGACGTCGCCTCGCTGTTGCAGGATGCGCGGGTGGACGTGCCGGAGGCCCTGGAGGTGTCGCTATTGAGCCAATATGTCAAAAGCCGACGCGAGATCGACGAGGAGTTCGATGCGCGGGCGTTCGTGGAGATGTATTCGCTGATGGCGGCGCAGCGCGCCTCGAAGATTCTCGGCATCTTCGCGCGGCTGGAGAAGCGCGACCGCAAGCCGCAATACTTGCGCCACATGCCGCGGGTATGGCGCTATCTGCAACGGGCGCTCGCGCAACCGTCGCTCGCGCCGCTGAAGTCCTGGTACAACGCCAAGGTGCCGGCCTGGAAGGAATGAGAGAGCGGGAAATGGCAAAACACGGCGCCCGCACGACCCCGCGTTGCGCCATGGTGCTCGCGGCAGGAAAGGGCGAGCGCATGCGCCCGGTGACCGACGTAATGCCGAAGCCGCTGGTCAAGGTTGACGGCAAGGCGTTGATCGATCACGTGCTGGAGCGGCTCGCCGAGGCCGGCGTCGAGCGCGCGGTGGTGAACGTGCACCACTTCGCGGATCAGATCGAACGGCACCTTGGCGGCCGCTCGCGGCCGAAGATCGTGTTTTCGGACGAGCGGGACAAGCTGCTCGATACCGGCGGCGGCGTGGTGAAGGCGCTCAACAAGCTCGGCCCGGAGCCCTTCTTCCACGTCAATTCCGATACGCTCTGGATCGACGGCGTGAAGCCAAACCTGCGACGGCTCGCCGATGCGTTCGACCGTGAGCGCATGGACGCGCTGCTGTTGCTCGCGCCGGCGACAAACAGCGTGGGATACTCAGGCCGCGGCGACTATCACATGCAGCCCGACGGGCGCCTGCAGCGGCGCGGCGAACGCGAGGTGGCGGCATTCGTCTATGCAGGGGTCGCGATCCTGTCGCCGGCGCTGTTCGCAGGCGCACCCGAAGCCCCCTTCTCACTCACCAAGCTCTTCGATCGCGCGCAGGAGGCCGGCCGACTGTACGGTTTGCGGCTGGAAGGTCTGTGGATGCATGTGGGCACGCCGGATGCAATCGCCGGGGCAGAAGCCGCAATTCGCGCCAGCGCACGGTGAGGCGGTTTTGCGTTTGACGCCGCGCGCCGATTCTTTCAGCTTACCACCTTCCGAACACACTACGTGCCCGGCATGGCGGCAACACCCCGCGTCTTCACCATTCCACCGTCGGCACCGTTCCTGCCGACGCTGATTAAGGCGCTGGTTGAAGGCCGGCTGGTGCCCGGCTTTCCGAAATCGCAAGATCCTCTAGAACTTGCGACGGCAACGCTCTATCTGCCGACGCGGCGCGCCTGCCGCCTTGCGCGCGAGGTTTTTCTCGATGCGATCAAGAAGCAGGCGGCAATCCTGCCGCGCATCGTGGCGCTCGGCGACATCGACGAAGACGAATTCGCGTTCGGTGAGGTGCCCGGCAGCGACGCGCTCGAATTGCCGGAGCCGCTCGGCGGCTTCGAGCGGCGAATCGCACTCGCCGAGTTGATCCTGAAATGGGCGCGCACGCCGCGCATGCGGGGGGCGAGCGGCGCATCGCTGGTCGCGCAAAGCCCGGCCGCGGCCTTGCGGCTCGCCGACGACTTGGCCCGGCTCATGGACGACATGACCACGCGGCAAGTGGGCTGGGACCGGCTCGACAAGCTCGTGCCGGGCGAGGTGGACGAGTTCTGGCAGGATGCACTCGAATTTCTGAAGATCGCGCGGGAGGCTTGGCCGGCGGTGCTGGCCGAGCGGGGCAAGATCGAGCCCGCCCAGCGGCGCGACCGGCTGATCGAGGCCGAGCGAAGGCGGCTGCAGAATCACGCCGACGGCCCAGTGATCGCGGCGGGATCGACTGGCTCGATGCCGTCGACGGCCGCGCTGCTCGTCACCATCGCCAAGCTGCCGGCCGGTGCGGTGGTGCTGCCTGGCCTCGATACGCGGCTCGACGACGCGGCCTGGGAGATGATCGGCGCCAGCGGCGAGGATGCCGGCGCGCCCGGCCATCCACAATTCGCCATGCAGGCGCTGCTGCGCCAAATCGGCATCGCCCGCGATGCGGTCGCGGAGCTTGCGCCCGCAGCTCGACGGGGCCGCGAGGCGCTGTTGTCAGAGGCAATGCGGCCGGCGGGCGCGACAGAGGCTTGGCCGGAGCGTCTCAACGCACCGGGATTTTCCGCGGATGCGGATGCAGCGTTCGCCGAGCTTGCCGTGATCGAGGCAGGCAATGCGGAAGAAGAGGCGATGGCGATTGCGGTGGCGCTGCGCGAGGCAGTGGAAGCGCCCGAAAAGAGGGCGGCGTTGGTGACGCCAGACCGGGCGCTGGCGCGGCGCGTGGTCGCCGCGCTTGCGCGCTGGAACGTACCGGTGGACGATTCGGGGGGCGATGCGCTCGCCGACACGCCGGCCGGTGTCTTCGCGCGGCTGGCGGCGGAGGCCGCGTTGGGAGGGCTTGCGCCGGTGACGCTGCTCGCGCTGCTCAAGCATCCGCTGTTGCGGCTCGGCGCGCGCGCCGGCGCGCATCGCTCCGCTGTCGCGGCGCTCGAGCTTGCGACTCTGCGCGGACCACGGCCGAAGCCGGGCAGCGATGGGCTCGCCCATGCGCTCGCAAGCTTCCGCGAGGAGCTTGAAAAGTTCCGGCGCAAGGCACCGTCCGCGCTACATCGCAGCGATCCTCGCGTTGCGCTCAACAAGCGCGCCCTTGATGCAGCAGCGGATCTCGTCGCCCGTCTGAGGAATGCCTTGGCACCCCTGGAGCGGCTCGATGCAAGCGCGCGTCCGCTGGCGGAGATCGCCGTGCATCATCGCGAGGTGGTGGAGGCGCTGAGCACGGGGGCCGGCGGGTGCGAAATGTTCGCGCGGGACGACGGAATGCAACTGGCGGCGGCGTTCGACGACATCGCCGAACACGGCCGTATTGCGCTCCTGCCGGCGGAGTACCCGGAACTGTTCGAGGCCGCCATTTCCGACCGTGTGGTGCGCAGACCGGAGGGCAATGTACGGGTGCGCATCTACGGCCCCCTGGAGGCCCGGCTGCAGTCGGTCGATCGCATGGTGCTGGGCGGCCTGGTCGAAGGCGTGTGGCCGCCGGAGACCCGCCCGGATCCGTGGCTCAGCCGGCCGATGCGCCATGCGCTCGGGCTCGACCTGCCGGAGCGGCGGATCGGGCTTGCGGCGCACGACTTTGCGCAGGCGCTCGGCAGCCGCGAGGTGATTCTCACCCGCGCCGCGCGACTGGCCGGCGCGCCGACGGTGGCCTCGCGCTTCATGCAGCGGCTCGCGGCTGTGGCGGGCGAAGCGCGCTGGGCCGCCGCGTGTCGGCGAGGCGAAAGGTATCTCGAGCTTGCGCGGGCGCTCGATGAGCCGGCGGCGATCAAGCCGGTGGAGCGGCCGGCCCCGCGTCCGCCGATCGAGGTGCGGCCGCAGCAGCTCAGCGTCACCGAGGTCGAGGATTGGCTGCGCGATCCCTACACGATCTATGCAAAACATATCCTGCGGCTGGCACCGCTCGATCCGGTCGATACTGCACCGGGTGCCGCCGACCGGGGCACAGTGATCCACGCCGCTATCGCGGCGTTCACAAAAGCGCATCAAGCGGAGCTGCCGCCCGATCCATTGCGGGCGTTGCTTGATATCGGGGAAAAGCAATTCGCGGCGCTCGCCGACTATCCGGAAGCACGGGCTTTCTGGTGGCCGCGCTTCGTACGGATTGCGCGCTGGTTCGTCGGCTTCGAGCAGGAGCGGCGCGCCGGCCTTGCGCGGCTGCATGCCGAATGCAGCGGCGCCCTCGAAATCCCTCTCGGTGCGACACGCTTCCGGCTCACGGCGCGCGCCGACCGCATCGAACAGCGCAGCGACGGCAGTTTTTCCGTGTTCGACTATAAGACCGGCGCGGTGCCGAGCGAACGGCAGGTGCGGGTGGGATTCTCCCCGCAGCTTACGCTGGAGGCGGCGATTTTGCAGGGCGGCGGGTTCGAGGAGATCCCGGCGGGAGCGTCGGTGAGCGAGCTCGCCTATGTGGCACTGCGCGGCGGCGCCCAGCCGGGCGAAACCAAGGTGATCGAGTTCGAGAAAGGGGACGCCAACACGCATGCGCAACGCGCGTTGCGCAAGCTCACCGAAGTGGCGGCCAAATTCGCACTGCAAGAGACGCCATACCGCT
>FWPU01013031.1_pt1 | contig 10729 bp, 9 predicted proteins | sample 2228361 | NCBI WGS metagenome assembly FWPU01 (sample SAMEA103939777, study PRJEB20133) | metagenome | reverse complement strand
CAACTTCCGGCGCGCGAGAAAGGTGAGAACCTTTTCGCCCTCGAGGTGGAGGGAGACTCCATGATCGACGCCATGGTCAATGATGGTGATATCGTCATCATGAAGCCAGCGACCGAGGCGCGCAATGGGGATATGGTGGCAATCTGGCTCAACGACCGGGACGAAACCACACTCAAATACTTCTTCTATGAAAATGGTCGCGTCCGTCTGCAGCCCGCCAATCCAACCATGCCACCGATCATCATCGACGACCCCAGTGTGGTAGAGGTCAGGGGCAAAGTCGTGATGGTCATCCGCCAGGTAAGCCGAGTACCGGCTTAAAACTGCTTGCTCGTTCTTTCAATCTCGACAGGGATAAAACTTCGGCTTATTTAATTTACATACCGACATAATCACCCGCATAGACATAACTCCTACTCCTCCTTTGATCTGCAGCCGGATGGTGTTATTTCACCAGCCGGCTGCAATCATAATAAAATCGAACATATCATGGAAAACAGCCAGAGAACGCCGTGCCATTCACTTGAGTTCCTGGTGAAAACAAAGAACCATTTGAACCCTCAGCCAGGGAATGCTTGATGAAGGGCTCTTCACCCCAAATATCAGGGCTGCGCGTCACTGACTGATCATCGTTGGCTTCCACACCATAAGTGTAAGCCGCGATCAATTCTCCGCTGGCGTTGTAAAGGTAGACCACATCGCCGCGATCATTCAAGCCCAAACTGCCAGTCGAAGCGATCTGCACCAGGCTATTCCCAAAGCTGCCCTGCGGAGTCCCGCCGCCAAAAACGACCAGGCCACAACCGGGTCCGACTATGCTGGCTGCAGAGAATATGTGCCGGGTTGCAGCAGAATCGCGGATTGTCCAGCCTGCGAGATCGACAGACAATGAATTGACATTGACTATTTCGATGAACTCATCCTCCAGCGTGTCAGCCCTTCCATCGCCATTTGCATCGCCAAGAGTCGTGTTTGGATCGGCTTGGACCTCGTTGATCACGAATCCCCCCTGAGGGCTGATTGTCCGGGTTGGTGTTGGAGTGGGAGTAGGCGAGGAAGGCGGGGTTAGCGTCCGGGTGGGTGTTAGGGTTGGAGTACTTAGAGGGGGAGTGAGATCGACTTCGCCTGGGTTTGGATAGGGTTGATCGATCCAGTCCTGAGCACCATCGCTATCCTGATTTGCTGGTCTTCTTTCCAATGAATGACCGGATTCCACAACCGGCACAGAAGGGGAAAAAGCGAATTGCGAATCGCCCCAGGAAACTGCATCAACCAGGTCATCCCGCTCACCCAACAACACGACATCGTCGCCGGCATTGCCCAAATTGAGCGCCCCGCTCGCCCAAGAGGGATATTTCAACAATTCCGGGACATCTGGATCACTCGCAATGATCTCGAAATCCGGTTTGAATCCGTATGTCATGGAAAATGTCGTCCCTCGATAAGCAATAACAATCACTCTACCAGGAGTCATATAAGCGCCGTCCGGAAATGTATACATCCCCTCGCCACCGCCTTGGGTTTCTTCATCCCCCACCTTGTAGCAACGCAAATTGGCTACCCTGCTCTCAGGATTGAAAATCTCGTACCATTCACCGTCCGGATCGCCTGATCCGGGTGGGTCGAAAAAAACCTCGGAGATGAGCAGCTCAATTTGCTCACAAGGTTCAGGTGTGGAAGTTGGTGTGGCGGTTTGGGTGATGGTCGGCGATGGCGTGGGTGTGAACGTTCCAGTTGGCGATGGTGGATTAATATCAACTGAACCTGGACCCGGAAGGGATTGTTCGATCCAATCCTTGGCAGTGTCTGTATCGATGTCCGCTGGAGATCTTGCAATAGAGTGGCCTTCCTCGACCAGCTCCACGGAGGGGCTGAAAGCGAAAACCGAATCACCCCAGGAAACCGCATCGAGAAGTTCATAGGTCGTCCCTAATATCAACAGGTCGTCTCCAGCATTGCCTAAATCCAGACTACCAGATGCCCAGCTGCGATCTTTGATCATCTCTGGCACCTGGTCGAGTGTATTTTCGATCTCAAAATCAGGTGGCTTTCCGTACTGATTAGAAAACAAATCTCCACGATTTGCAATGACAACCACCTGGCCTGGGGCAATAAGAGAGCCAGATGGAAACTGATACATTCCCTCTCCACCCCCTGACGTTTCTTCGTCACCGACCCTCAGGCAGCTCAACCAGACATGTTGATCACCGACATTGAAGATTTCGAACCACTCGGCGTCAGGTTCTAAAGTTCCCCGAGGATCATAAAGCACTTCAGTGATTAGAACTTGAGACGGAGGACAGGGCTCTGGAGTAGCTGTCGGTCGAGCAGTCGGGGTTGGCGTCGGCGGGCGCAGATCGACCACTCCCGGCGCTGGTGAAGGTTGCCCACGCCAATCGGACGCTCGATCACGATCCTGATCGGCTGGGGTTCGCTCCAGGGAATATCCCACCGGAACTCTGGATATCGATGGATCTAATGCGAATGTCGAGTCTCCCCAGGACAAAGCATCCACAACAAGATTAGCCTCATTGAGCAGCACGACCTCATCACCGGAATTGCTCAGGTTAATGTTTCCAACAGCCCAAGCCTTGTATTTGCGCAGATCTGGGACGGATTGATCCGAATCGAAGATCTCGAAATCCGGCTTGAATCCGTAGATCAAAAAGAAATCCGTCGCCCGGCTTGCAACAACTATCACCTGAGCCGGTTCAAGCACCATGTTTCTTGGAAAAATATACATCCCCTCTCTGTCCCCCTGCCTTTCCCCATCCCCAATCTTATACCCGTTCAAACTTATGGCTGCCTGGCCCCTTGAATAGATCTCGATCCATTCCAGATCGGGGATCTGATCCACCCCTCCATACATGACTTCGGTGATCAGCACTTCGCTGAAGTAGTCTGGTGCCCCCGGCCATTTATCGGCGATCAAAGGCAGGTAAATGGCATATCCGCTTGCCGATGAACCTATCACCCCTGTTCCCAACAAGATGGTCAATAAAACCATGACAGTCCACAGCTTGGATGGTATATTTCTTGGAATGTGCTGCCCCATGGAATATATACCTCCTGATGTCCTGGTGCGAAATTCCAATCTCTCTGTTCGAAAGTGGATGAGGCAGACTCCTCTCAGACATCCAGGTTTGATAGAGCTTTGATTACGAGCGGATTTCTGCCATGGAATGAATTTGCAGGAACCTTAAATCCCTCCGATCAATCTATTTGTTATTATAGTGATCCAGGCTGAATAATCAACAAACTCCAGGGTTAGCCTGAAGAATTCTATTAAACGAGATACAAAAACTCCCTCTGTTCGGAATAGTTATTTCCGGTACAATAGAGCTCGCTCCAGGAGATAGATTAAATGACACAAGATCATCACGAAAAAGGACAAAGTCTACTCGAATACGCATTGATTTTTATACTTGTGGTCATCATTGTTATCATCGTCATTTACCTTTTCGGCCCTGCTCTGAGCAATCTCTATCGCCAGATTGTGGAGAGTATTTGACGAAACTAGATGAAAATTCACATCCCTGGGATTCCCCTTTCGAAAAGATTGTTCGATCTCACCGCTTCCCTGATTGGTATTCTGGCCATCTCGCCTCTGTTAACCATAATAGCTTTGCTGGCGCTTATTTTCCAGGGACCCCCGATCCTATTTCGCCAAATGCGCCCCGGATATAAGGGAAAACCCTTCACATTGCTGAAATTCAGGACAATGAGAGATTTAAAGCGCGAAGATGGAACATACCTCCCGGATGCAGCCAGAATAACTAAATTCGGGAAAGTACTGCGCTCCTTGAGCCTGGACGAACTGCCAGAATTATTTAATGTCCTCCGAGGCGACATGAGCCTTGTTGGCCCAAGGCCGCTACTCATGCAGTATCTTGAACTCTACACCCCTTACCAGGCCAGACGTCACGAGGTACTCCCCGGGATCACCGGATGGGCACAAATTCACGGTCGCAATGCGCTGAGCTGGGAGGATAAATTCACGCACGATGTCTGGTACGTTGATCACTGGTCATTCCTCTTGGATATGAAAATCCTGTTTATTACACTTTGGAAAACATTGTCACGGGAAGGGATCAACCAACCAGGGCACATAACAGCGGATGAATTTAAAGGTAGCCGCCAATCCTAAGATTGATGGCTATGCCCTTCCTTCTAGCTACTTATGAGGTACGATTTCCGACCATGCCCACTGATAACTTAGAGAACGACTTAACTTCGAATCTCAAATTATATAGAAACATGTATCTGATCCGCCGTTTCGAGGAGACCATCCTTGCGGAATACCGGAACGGGCGGTTCCTCGGAACAACCCATACGTATCTTGGACAGGAGGCAAACGCTGTAGGAGTGATCAGCAACCTCCTGAAAGGGGATATCGTGGTGAGCAATCACCGCTGCCACGGTCACTTCCTGGCGGCGGGAGGCGATATGCGCGCGCTCTTCGCAGAATTAATGGGCAAAGCGACAGGTGTGTGTGGTGGCAGAGGCGGATCACAACACCTTCATTGGAACAATTTCTATTCCAACGGCATCCTGGGGGGTACGCTCCCTATGGCTACTGGCATGGCTCTGGCTGAAAAGTTGAAAGGAAACAAGGCGATCACAGTGGTGTTCCTTGGAGACGGTGCATTGGGCGAGGGCATCGTGTATGAAACCCTGAACATCGCAGCATTAAAATCCGTACCCATTCTATTCGTTGTTGAGAATAATCACATCGCTCAGACTACCCCGATCGAGCTTCATCTCGCAGGGGATATCTCTGCCCGTTTCCAAGCGTTTGGCATCCCCGTCCTCCATCTTGATACAAGCGATGTATTAGTCATCAAATCAACAGCGGCAGAAGCCTGCGCTGAGGTTCGAAAACAACAGCGTCCACGTGCATTAGTCTTAGAGACGAACAGATTTGGCCCTCACTCAAAAGGTGATGACACTCGCCCGGCTGAAATGATCGCGCAATTAAGGGAAACTCGCGATCCAATCGCAATACACGCCAGGCGGATCAAGCCTGATGTGAGAATTGCCTGTGAATCAGACGTGGAACGACTTATCAAAGAAGCTTTGCTCCAGGCCATGGACGATCCATTCCCTACGCCATCGGATGTCCCCATGAAAATGATTTGATCCCACGCGCGGGCAGATATGGTCACGGTGCTTGAATCACTGAATTCCGCTCTTCGCCTGGCCTTGATGAGCGATCCCCGTGTGTATATCCTTGGAGAGGACATCATCGATCCATACGGCGGGGCATTCAAGGTCACGCAAGGTTTATCGACCGATTTCCCTGATCGTCTTATTCCTATGCCAGTCTCAGAAGCTGCCATGGTTGGATTGGCAGGGGGTCTGGCACTGCGTGGTTTGCTGCCCGTTGTTGAAATCATGTTTGGCGATTTCATTACGCTGGCAGCCGACCAATTGATCAATCATCTCGCAAAATTCCGATTTATGTACGGCGATCAAGTGGAGGTCCCGGTTGTAATCCGGACGCCTATGGGCGGCCGACGCAGTTACGGCCCAACGCACAGCCAGTCTTTGGAAAAATTATTCATGGGCATTCCGGGTTTGACCGTGCTCGCCCCGAACCCGTTCTCCGATCCGGGTGACCTCCTTCTCAATGCGATTTTCAACCATCCAGAGCCGGTGTTATTCGTTGAGAACAAACTTCTCTATTCGCTGCCTCTCCAGGATGGCGAGAACGACCAGGATTTCACCTTCGGGTTCCTGCCAATGCAACCGCGAACAGGAATCGATGGTGACAAGGATATTAATCCCTCGAAAAACCCTGCGCTTTGGTGTTCCCTGACTATTCGCAGTGCCCCGCCGCCTGAGTTGACCATCGTAGCTTACGGGTATATGGCATGGCTCGCCGCACAGGCTGTTCGCGAGCTGGCATATGAACACGAAGTGTTCTGCGAGCTGCTGGTGCCAGCCCAATTGGCGCCTTTCGAAATCCAACCGATACTCACTTCGATCGGAAAGACAGGGCGCATTCTTGTTCTGGAAGAAGGGACATATACGCTTGGCTGGGGGGCTGAGGTTTTAGCGCTCGGTGCAGAGAAAATCGAAAAGGGTTCATATCGAGCAAGAAGACTGGCGGCCAGGGATTCTCATATCCCAGCATCCAAACCGCTGGAGGCATGGGTCCTCCCAGATGTCTCCGATATCATAAAAAATGCCCTGGAAATGGTATAAATACCAGATACTAGAGACTTGTTATGAACAATCAGCCCAAAGCTATCGATGTTATCATCCCACTGATCAACCCCAACGAACCCGAAGCCCGGCTATCGGCCTTGAATTTTCAAGATGGCCAGAAAGTCTCCCGAGGCGATGTGATTGCAGTGATTGAAACGACAAAAGCCACGGAGGAGATCATCGCAGAAGAGGGTGGTTATTTCTTTCTTACCAGCAAAATTGAAGGGCAGATCGTGCATGCTGGGGAACGATTAGGGGTCATCACAGATTCCCCCGATTGGCATATGTTCACGAAAGACCAGCTCACACTTCAGGAGGAACATTTTTCAACAGATGAAGGTGACAAGGATCTCCCCCCAGGCATCCGTATCACGCGCCCTGCCCTCAAGCTGGCGAGAGAACACCAGATAGATCTGCGAACCTTCCAGACAGATGTTCTGATCACCGAGAAAATAATCAAGGATCACCTTATTCGGTTAACGGTAAATCAACAAGATCGCAAGCGAACCGATCTACCATCGATCCTGATCTTTGGTGGAGGAGGACATGGCAAAACCCTGATCGAATTGCTGCGCAATTTAAGGGAATACGAGATCGCCGGGATAATCGATGATGGAATTCCACCCGGCCAGGAGATCTTGGGAGTGGTAGTCCTTGGAGGGCGAGAACATCTTGTGAAGGTCCATCAAAACGGAGTACGGAATGCCGTCAATGCCGTCGGTGGGATCGGAAACATCCAGAGTCGGATCAAAATCTTTGACCTGCTCCACGAGGCTGGCTTCTTTTGCCCACCCCTGGTCCACCGTACAGCAGTTCTGGAGCCCAGTGCCAAAATCTCTGCCGGGGTGCAGATTTTAGCCCTCTCTTACATTGGCTCCTCTGCTCAGATAGGTTATGGTGTCATCATCAACACCAGCACCATTGTTTCACATGATTGTCGCATAGGCGATTATTCGGTCATTTCACCGGGTGCACTGATCGCCGGCGGGGTTGAAATTGGGCGGGCTGTTTTGATCGGGATGGCTGTCACGATCAATCTGGGTGTCAGGATTGGCGATGGTGTCCGCATAGGTAATGGTGCTACAATCAAAGCAGATGTCCCTGATGGAGGGATCGTCCGCGCTGGAGCGATCTGGCCTGGATGAAGTTCCGTAGAAAGAGGTCGATGTTGAATCAAAGAATTAATCTCCCAATGTCTTCCCCCGATATCACTCAGGCTGAACGTGACGCAGTCTCCGCGGTCCTCCAAACCCCCTCTCTCAGCATGGGTCCCCAGATCCAGGCTTTCGAACGCGCATTCCAGGAATATTCAGGATGTAAACATGCCGTTGGAGTAAACTCAGGCACTTCGGGCCTGCATCTATGCGTACGAGCTTCTGGGGTCGAAAAAGGAGATCTGGTCATTACCACCCCGTTTTCCTTTGTCGCCTCTACCAATGTCATCCTCTATGAGGATGGTATCCCCGTTTTTGTCGATGTCGATCCTCTCACTGGAAACATCAACCCGGATCTCGTCCGGGAGGCCGTCAAGGATCTGGCAAAGGATGGATCGAATGCCTGGTGGTGGTTGCCCCGCCGGGGAGCGGAAAATGCTCGTAGATTGAAAGCAATCCTGCCTGTAGATGTATTTGGGCAACCTGCAGATCTGTCCCCGATTCTTGAGATCGCCCGGTTGTTCGATCTAAGGGTGATCGAAGATGCGTGCGAGGCACTTGGGGCTGAATATAACAACCTCAAAGCGGGAACACTCGGTGATTACGGTGTCTATGCTTTCTATCCAAACAAGCAAATGACAACCGGTGAAGGGGGAGTGATACTGACAAACGATGATGAGAGCGCACAATTGATGCGCGCCCTGCGTAATCAGGGACGTGCCCCTGGCGACACCTGGTTACAACATACTTATTTGGGGTACAACTATCGCCTGGACGAGATGAGCGCAGCGCTCGGGGTCGTGCAGCTCAACAGGTTGGAAGAGCTCATCAAGAAACGTGAGCAAGTCGCGAGCTGGTACATGGAGCGTCTGTTTTCCCTGCCAGGGGTTGAAATACCAACGGCTGCCCCCACCACAACTCGGGCAAGCTGGTTCGTTTATGTGATTCGATTCGCTCAAGGGATTAATCGGGATAGAATTGCCCTAGAACTCAGCCAGATGGGGATCCCCACCAGACCTTATTTCTCGCCAATCCACCTCCAACCTTATATGAAAGCCAGATTCGGGTATCAGGAAGGGGACTTCCCCATCTCGGAAGATCTGGGCAGGCGTAGCCTGGCGATTCCATTTTCGGGTGTGATGACCGAAGATCAGGTAGACTATGTTTGTGATTCCCTCAAGAAGATCCTCGAAAAGGAGAAAATTTCATGAATTTCGTCATGTGGCGGAAAGCATTACAGGTAATCCCGCGCATCAGCAAGGAAGAATGGGAAAATCTGGACGTCATATCAAAATGGATGATCTCATCTCGCGCTGTTGTGCTGATCATGACTTTTATCTCAGCGTCTATCGCTGGGATATTGTCTCTGCGGGATGGTAATTTTCATCTGGGACGTTGGCTGGTTCTCTCCATCGGTCTAATCATGGCTCACGCCACAAACAATCTTCTCAATGATTTCGTGGATTACACCAAAGGGGTCGATCAGGATAATTATTACAGGGCTCAATACGGTCCCCAGCCACTCGTCCACGGGTTGTTAACGAGAAGACAGATATTGATTTATGCCTGGATCAGTGGATTGATCGCTATCCTTTGTGGCGCGCTCCTGGTTTACTTACAAGATGGGCTCACCTGGGTCTTCTTTGTATTAGGAGCCTTCTTTGTTCTTTTTTACACATGGCCATTAAAATACTTTGCCTTAGGAGAGATCGCGGTGTTGATTGTCTGGGGACCTTTGATGATCGGTGGCGGTTACTATGCCATTAGTGGATCGTGGAATTGGAATATTTTGATCGCGAGCCTCCCCTATGCGTTAGGGGTTACTGGTGTGATATTCGGAAAACACATCGATAAATATGAAATGGATCGAGAGAGAAGAATTTTCACATTACCTGTGGTTTTAGGGGAACGGACTTCGCGTATTATCGTCGTTGCGATGTTCGTCTTTCAGTATCTGGCAGTCATCTATCTGGTTTTAGCAGGGTTCTTCTCTCCAGTGTTGCTGGTCGTCCTTCTCTCACTACGAATTCTCTTCCAGATACTTCCGATGTTCCGCAAACCCAGGCCCGAAGAGAAACCTGAAGACTACCCCGATGTATGGCCGAACTATTTTGTGGCAGGGGCTTTTGTTCACAACCGCCGATTTGGATTGCTTTACCTAGTCGGTCTGATCCTGGATACGCTGATAAAAACCTTCCTCAAGGTATAGACCGAGTCCGTCTTGAGAGAGAATCATGATCAATGGCTTTAGAAGACGACGTCCTCTTTCCCGGCAAGCTTATCTTTGATCCGTTCCAAGACGATGTCCAGATGTTTTGTGTTGTGGACGAAATCCAAGGGACCCTCTGCGCCTAGTTTACCTGTGTGGATTGTCAGGACAGGGCACACCTCGAAGGTGGATATCCATTCGTTATAGAATGAATCCAGCAAGGCAAGATATTCCTCTGTGATCCCACTCTCGATCGACCTGCCACGCCGACGAATTCGCTCCATCAAAACCTCGACAGGGGCTTTTAAATAGATTAATAGATTGGGAGGGGGTAAGGTCGAAACCAGTAGATCGAAGACCCGCCTGTATGCCAGATAATCCCTTTCTCGCAAGTGCCCCATGTGATGCAACGCTCGAGCAAAAATATATGCGTCCTCATAGATGCTGCGATCTAAAATCACCGAGCGCGGTGAACGCGCCATCTGCAAGTACTGCTCTGCCCGGTGGCCGAGAAAGAAGATTTGCAGATGAAAGGACCAGGCTTTCATATCTGCATAAAAATCAGACAAATAAGGATTATCAGAGACCGACTCGAATGCAGTCTCCCATCCCAGGCGCGCCCCCAACCGTTCGGTCAAAGAGGTTTTCCCTGCGCCTATATTTCCAGCTACGATGATGATTCGCTTGGACATATCCGATTAAAAGTTACGCGCGTAAATTCCCTATATGCAATCGAATATGATTTTAACTACATTTCAGCATTCACTGAATCCACAGGCATAGCACTTACGGCATCCTTCTTCGTTTATTAATGCAGCCTGTCCACACTCCGGACAGAGATCACCAATGGCAATCTCGAGCTGGCTTCCGGCGAATTCTTTATCTATCAGATTTCCATTCCCGTTTCCTTCAGACTCCTCCCCAGCGCTCATCTGATCTTCGATTTCAAGATATTCAGCCAGAGCTCGGGCAACTCCATCTGGTAGAGATCGAATCCGATTTCTCCCAAACCCCAGCGGTCTCCCGCCACCGATGCCGGCCAGCTGTCTCCAGATCTCCAGCAAACGTTCCCTTGGAGGAACAGGCGAAGCCAGTCTCAAAGTATAAGAAATCAAACGACCGATCGCCTCAGAAACAGCCGCGGTCTCCGAACCTG
>FWPU01013030.1_pt1 | contig 10730 bp, 9 predicted proteins | sample 2228361 | NCBI WGS metagenome assembly FWPU01 (sample SAMEA103939777, study PRJEB20133) | metagenome | reverse complement strand
ATGGGAAGGATACACCCTTTTGTCTTTCCTTCAAACCCTCCTTCTAGAATTTACACAAGATTTATTACACTACCGTAGGACAATAAGGCTTGACTTTTAATATATACAATGGTAGCATTGTTTTTATAAAAAAGGCCCACTTCTAAGAGGAAATATGTATGAACTTATCGTAGAGGCCGATTTTGCCGCAGCACATTCCCTGAGGGGGTACAGGGGTCAATGTGAAAATCTCCACGGTCATAATTGGAAGGTTCAGGTAGTGTTAAAGGCAGAGGCCCTTGATGGGTTAGGGATGGTTATGGATTTTAAAGAAGTAAAATGCGCCCTTGGAGAGATATTAGAAGGTTTTGACCACAAGCACTTAAATGAATTGGCCTCGTTTAAAGAAGAAAATCCCACTACAGAGAACGTATCCAGAGTCCTGTATCACGAACTCTCCAAAAGGTTGCCCCAGAGGATATCGGTCAGCAAGGTAACTACATGGGAGTCTGCTTGTTGCGGTGCTAGTTATTTCCTATAGCTCTTTTAAAAGTTAGTATTCCTGATGGTGCCCATACTACAAGTTGCCCTGGATTTTGTGGACCTCCACAGGGCCATGAAGGTAGCAGAAGAGGCGGTGGGGGGAGGGGCAGACTGGTTGGAGGCAGGTACACCCCTTATCAAAAGCGAAGGGCTGAATGCCGTAAGGCAACTCCATGAGGCCTTTCCTGCCTTATGCATAGTGGCCGATATGAAGACCGTGGATGCCGGGCGCATTGAAATGGAGGCTGCCTCCAAGGCAGGGGCCAGGAGCGCAATTGTCATGGGGACCGCCTCGGATTCCACTATTAGGGAGTGTATAGCGGCCGGGCGTAACTATGGTCTGGACATCGGCGTGGACCTGCTTGGGGTGGAGGATTACGTAAGCCGTGCCAAGGAGGTGGAAGGTTGGGGGGCCAGTTACCTCAGTGTCCATGTCCCCATTGACGACCAGATGAAGGGGCAAAATCCCTTTGGGAGACTGAGGGAGGTAGTAAGCCAGGTAAAGATACCGGTGGCGGTGGCCGGCGGCATAAACTCTGAGAGCGCCTCAGAGGCCGTAAAGGCGGGCGCGCAGATTATAATAGTGGGCGGTGCCATTACCAAGGCATCCAACGCCAGAAAGGCCACGCAGGAGATTAAAAAGGCCATCCTTACAGGGCAGGCTACTTCAACCGAGCTTTACAAGAGGGTGTCAAATAACGGGTTGAAAGAGGCCCTTGAGAAGGTCTCCGCCAGCAACGTCTCTGATGGTGCACACAGGGCCGCTGGCCTATGGGGTCTTCAGGTTATAACTCCGGGCCGGAAGATGGTAGGGAGTGCCCTCACGGTGCGGTGCTATCCAGGGGATTGGGCCAAGCCTGTAGAGGCCATTGATGTAGCTCAGCCAGGGCAGGTGTTGATTATAGATGCAGGCGGGGTAGGCCCCGCAGTCTGGGGAGAGCTGGCCACTCACAGTGCCATCCAGAAGGGATTGGCCGGGGTAGTGGTCAACGGCGCCGTAAGGGATACTCTAGAGATTAGGAAATTGAACTTTCCCGTCTTCGCCAGGCTGGTGATGCCCAATGCCGGAGAGCCGAGAGGAATGGGTGAGATTGGCGTTCCGGTAAACATATCTGGTATTACCATCTGCACCGGAGACTGGGTGATAGGAGACGATGACGGGGTTATGGTAATCCCCAGGCAGGAGGCCGAGGAGAAGGTCAACAGGGCCATGGATTGGCTGGAAAAGGAAAACCGTATAAGGGCCGAGATACAGGAGGGAAAAAGCTCTTTGGCAAAGGTAATGGATTTGTTAAAATGGGAAAAAAGGTAAAAGTTTCGTTACATTTTTAAGCCAAGACTGATGAAATTATGAAATGCGAGTCCTGTAATAAGAGACATGCTACCGTACATCTTACCGAGATAAGCGGCAATGAGAAGCGGGAGCGGCATCTTTGCGAGGAGTGTGCCCAGAATCTTAACAACCCCCTGGTGAAGATGCCTACTCCGGCAGACATCCTTTCAAGCCTTATAAATCAAGTTGCCCCAGAACTGGGAGAGATGTCCAAGACTACCTGCCCCGCCTGCGGACTTTCTTATCTGGAGTTCCGTTCCAAGGGAAGGCTCGGATGTCCAATGGATTACACCGCCTTCAAGAAAGGGCTTGTGCCCCTGTTAGAAAAGATGCATGGTGCCTCCCAGCACATCGGCAAGGTACCGAGCCGTGCTGGCAAGGAACTGGTAGTAAAGAATGAGATGCTACAGCTTAGAAAAGAATTAGATAAGGCAGTAGAGAGGGAAGATTACGAAAGGGCAGCAAAGATACGGGACCGTATCTTTGAACTATCTGCCAGTGAAGATAAAAAAGATGAGGGAACTTTACAGCAAGACAGCTGAATGGCTCAGGGGTACAGGTTCTGAGTCGGATATCGTAATAAGCACCAGAATCCGCCTGGCAAGGAACCTTGCCAGCTTTCCTTTTTTGCATCGGTCTACAGAAGGACAGAAAAAGGAGATAGAAAAACTAATAAGGGAGAAGCTAAAGGAAGCAGTCCTGACCAAAGACCTCCACTACGTTAAACTCTCCGAAGTAAGTTCTCTGGATAGGCTCTATCTCATGGAAAGAAGGCTTATAAGCAGAGAGCATGCAGGAGGTGACGGTGAAAGGGGGGTGGCTTTTGGGAGGTCTGAGACCGTTAGCGTGATGGTCAACGAGGAAGACCACCTGAGGATTCAGGTCATCCGCTCAGGTTTTGAGCTGAGGGATGCATGGAAGATCATTGATGAGGTGGATAATGCCCTGGAGGAGAGTCTGCATTACGCCTTTTCACCCCGTTTTGGGTATCTTACTGCATGTCCTACCAACGTGGGGACGGGTATGAGGGCCTCCGTGATGATGCACCTGCCAGCCCTTGGACTAACGCACCACATAGAAAAGGTTTTTAATGCAGTCGGGAAACTGGGGCTTGTCGTAAGAGGGATGTATGGAGAGGGTACGCAAGCCCTTGGGGATTTGTTCCAGATATCCAACCAGTTCACCCTCGGCAAATCGGAGGTTGAGATACTGGAGATTATGGAGAGCGTGGTGCCTCGCATTGCCGGTTACGAGCGCATGGCCAGAAAGGCCCTGATAACCGAGAACAGAGAACAACTGGAAGACAGGGTCTGGCGTTCTTACGGCATGCTGAAGGCCGCAAGGATGCTCTCCTCGGAAGAGGCAATGCATCTCCTCTCCCAGGTGAGGATGGGTGTGAACCTGGGGGTAATAACGGATGTCTCTATGGAGACCCTTAACGAGCTGTTTATCCTTACCCTCCCTGCCCATCTTCAGAAGCTGGAGGGTAAGGAGATGGAAGCTAACGAGAGAAACGTGATAAGGGCCTCTTACGTCAGGAAGCGTTTGGGAAAGTTTTAGTAGAAGGGAAGGCAAGTAATGTTTGATAAGTTTACAGACAGGGCAAGGAAAGTTATGGCCCTGGCCAGGGAAGAGGCCAGGAGGTATAACCACGAATACATAGGGACAGAGCATATCCTTCTGGGCCTGGTGAAGGAGGGCAGCGGGGTGGCTGCTACTGTCCTTCAAAACCTGGATATTGAACTAAAGAAGATTCGTATGGAAATAGAGAAGATAGTCCAGACAGGGCCTGACCTTGTTTCCGTGGGACAACTGCCCTTCACGCCCAAGGTGAAGAAGGTGCTTGAGTATGCTATGGAGGAGGCCAAGAATCTGGGGCATAACTATATAGGTACTGAACACCTGCTTCTGGGCTTGCTCAGGGAACAAGAAGGGGTGGCCGCCCAGGTGCTCCTTAACCTGGGTGTAAAACTTGAGGATGTTAGAGAGGAGGTCATTAACTTGTTGGGTGCCGAATCCTCCCAGTCCAGCGAGAATCAAGAGCGGGAAGAAAAACGGGGTAAATCTAAGACCCCAGCCCTGGACTCTTTTGGCAGAGACCTGACCCAGCAGGCCAGGGACGGGGAACTGGACCCTGTGATTGGTCGTCAGGAGGTAATTGAGAGGGTAATCCAGATACTGTGCCGCAGGACCAAGAATAACCCCGTACTCCTCGGGGAGGCGGGTGTCGGTAAGACCGCTATCGTGGAGGGCCTGGCCCAGGCCATCGTCCAGAACAGCGTGCCGGAACTCCTTAGAGACCGCAGGATAGTGGCCCTTGACCTCGCCATGATGGTGGCCGGTACAAAATACCGTGGTCAATTTGAAGAGAGGATAAAGGCCGTAATGTCTGAGGTACGCAGGGCCAAGAACGTTATCCTCTTCATAGACGAACTTCATACACTTGTTGGGGCCGGCGGGGCAGAGGGCGCTATTGATGCATCCAATGTCCTCAAACCAGCCCTCTCCAGGGGAGAAATACAGTGCATCGGGGCTACCACCCTTGATGAGTATCGTAAATACATAGAAAAAGACGGTGCACTGGAGAGGAGGTTCCAGACCATTATAGTCGACCCTCCAAGCAAGGCAGAAACGGTAGAGATACTCAAGGGTCTTAGGGAGCGTTACGAGGCCCATCACAAGGTGAACATAACAGACGAGGCCCTTACCGCGGCCACCGAACTCTCAAGCCGTTACATCACGGGTAGATTCCTGCCCGATAAGGCTATTGACGTTATAGACGAGGCAAGCGCCAGGGTAAGGCTGAAGACCATGACCCACCCGCCAGACCTTAAGCACCTGGAGGAAGAAATCGTTGGTCTGGAGAAGGAAAAGGACGAGGCCGTGGCCCTGCAGGACTTTGAGAGGGCGGCAAGGCTCAGGGATAAGGCAGATAAACTCAAAAAGAAGAAGGAGGCCATAGAGAAACAGTGGAGGGAGCGGTGCTCCGAACTCACCGCTGTAGTGGACGAGGAAGTTATCTCAGAGGTGGTGTCCAAGATGACCGGCATACCGCTGACAAGGCTTGAGTCAGAGGAGGCCAAGAAACTCCTCCACCTCGAGGAAGAGCTTCACAAGATGGTGGTTAGCCAGGAGGAGGCCGTAAGGGCCGTGGCAAAGGCCGTACGCCGCTCAAGGGCGGGGCTGAAGAATCCTAACCGGCCGATGGCTACCTTTATCTTCGTAGGGCCTTCCGGAGTGGGTAAGACCCACCTGGCCAAGAGCCTGGCCAAGCTTATGTTTGGAGAGGAAGAGGCCCTTGTCCAGATTGACATGTCAGAGTACATGGAAAAGCACAACGTCTCCAGGCTCATTGGTGCGCCCCCAGGCTACATCGGTTACGAAGAGGGTGGACAGCTCACCGAGAAGATACGCCGCAGGCCCTACGCTGTAGTCCTCCTGGATGAGATAGAGAAGGCCCATCCGGACGTCTTCAACATGCTCCTGCAGATTATGGAGGAAGGCCGCCTCACGGACAGCTTCGGCCGCAAGGTTGACTTCCGCAATGTAGTGCTTATCATGACCAGTAACATCGGAGCAGAGGTCATAAGGAGCCAGGCTGCCCTTGGCTTCAGGAAGACCACAGAGGCCCAGTCCTACGAGGCCATGAAAGAACAGCTCATGAGGGTTATTGAGAAGCACTTCAGGCCAGAGTTCCTCAACCGTGTGGATGGCGTCATAGTCTTCAAGTCCCTCACGAAGGGCGACCTGGATAAGATTATCCACATAGAGCTTGATGCGCTCCAGAAGAGGCTGAGCAATTACAACATCACCCTGAACCTCACCGAAGAGGCCATGGACCACATCATAAATAAGGGGTACGATCCCACTTTTGGAGCAAGGCCTCTCAGGAGGGCCATAGAGAACCTGATAGAAGACCCTCTGGCGGAAGAGCTCCTCCAGGGCAGGTTCGCCAACGGGGCAAGCATAAAGGTGAAGATGGGAGATGGCAAACTGGTCTTTGAGGAAGAAAAGGCCCCTGCCGAGCCAGCGCTAAGCGGGTAACGGGCATGTCATTGCGAGGCCACCAGGGGGGTGGCCGAAGCAATCTCTTTCTTTGTCGGGAGATTGCTTCGCTCCGCTCGCAATGACACAAAAGGGCTAGTCATCGCGAAGTCTGTAGCGTGCGAGTCATGCCATAGGCAGATCCGCCTCTGGTGGACTTGTCTCGCACGATTCCGGAGTGTGCGAGCCTATTTAGTAAGTCCTTTTAAATGCGAGCCCCCGTCAATTCGCTAGGAAAAGGGGAGGAATAAAAAACCTCCCCTTTTTCTTTTTGGATTTTCCTATAGAGATCATGCTTAATGTGAACCCTTAAAGTTCCCGTATTTGATTTTGCAGAAAGGGGCTAGCTGGGGAATGTAGTGGCAAAGCTTGCTTTGCATTAGAGCCAAGTTCAGGCCGAGGCTCGGCCACAACTTTGCCCAATGTAGGGACAGGTTTTAAAACCTGTCCTATAGGGCTGTCTTCCCTCCCCCTTAATGGGGGAGGGAAGGGAGAGGGTAAAAAAATCCCCCCTACCCCCCTTTTCCAAAGGGGGGAGATATCATTGCAATTAAACATTGGCTAAAGAATGAACCACGCTCACAAGCCTGACAATCTACGAGGCTATAAAAATTTAAAATACAAGATTAGAATAATCATTTTATGGACAGGTCTAAAGGCCTGCCCCTACATTACCATCTACTATAAACATGCCCAAAGAGATTCGTGTTTACGCCTGGCAATCCTGTCCGTTTCAGGTGGAGAAGACCCACAAATTTAGATGGACATAAAATCAATTCAGGATAAGATAAAAAAGAGAAAATATCGGATTTCTGACCATGCTGTGAAGAAAATGATTCAGAGGTCTATAAATCGTCTAGAAGTTGAGGAAGCTATATTAGCTGGTGAGATTATAGAAGAATATCCTAGCGACAAATACTCACCAAGTTGCCTGATTTACGGAAAGACAAAAACCGGAAAAAATCTTCATGTTCAAGTCTCGCTACCCCCGAGGGTAGTAGTAATTACAACCTACGAACCAAATCCATTAGAATGGATTGATTACAAAATCAGGAGGTAATTGTTTATGAGGTGTTCGTTTTGTGGTGGCAGGCTGGAAAAAAAGAGAGTGACCTTCACCTGCGAACACGAGGGCAAATTTCTTCTGGTGGAGAACGTCCCCGCAGAGGTTTGCATTCAATGTGGAGAAAAGACGTACTCCCCTGAAGTAACCGATGAACTGCTAAGATTTGCAAAAGAGAAGTCTAAGCCAGCAAAGACGCTAAAAGTCCCCGTATTTGACTTTGCAGGAAAGGGCTAAGAAAGCTTGTAGCCGCAACCTAAAGGTTGCGTATTTTAGTGGACGCAGGCTATCCGCCTGAGGCGGAGCAGCTACTTAGAGTGTTATGCCTAAAGAAACACACTTTTTCGCCTGCCAGTCCTGCGGGTGGAAGACCCAGAGGTGGGTGGGACGCTGTGGGGGATGCGGGGAGTGGAATACAGTTGTAGAAGAGACCTGGAAACCCGCCCATAAGCGGTCCTCCACAGGGAGCCAAACGCCCATTTCCCTTGCCGAGATAGAGACGCCGAGGGAGGAACGCATAGCAACAGGGATTAAGGAGTTTGATAGGGTCCTGGGTGGTGGGATGGTAACCGGCTCCGCAATCCTCATTGGTGGGCCTCCAGGCATAGGCAAGTCTACCCTCATGCTACAGGTCTGTAACCGACTGGCACTCCTCGGACATAAACCCCTCTACATCACTGGAGAGGAATCCCTCTTCCAGATCAGGCTCAGGGCCAGGAGACTGGGGATAGAGGGAAAGGACCTCCTCCTCGGGGCCGAGACTAACCTCGAGGCCATCCAGGGGCACCTGGAAGGACTTAAACCTGCGCTCCTGGTGGTGGATTCCATCCAGATGATTTACAAGGAGGGCCTTGAATCTGCCCCTGGAACCGTTTCGCAGGTAAGGGAATGTGCCAATGAGCTCATCCACACGGTAAAGGATATGGATTGTGTCCTTTTCTTATTAGGGCACGTGACCAAGGAGGGGTTACTGGCCGGCCCGAAGGTGCTAGAGCATATGGCGGATACGGTGCTCTATTTTGAAGGGGAACTCGCAGCCCCCTTCCGCGTCCTCAGGGCCGTGAAGAACCGTTTCGGCCCGACTAATGAACTGGCTATCTTTGAGATGAGGGAGGACGGACTGCACGGGGTGGATGACCCCTCCAGGCTCTTCCTGTCCAGGAATAGGTCTAATACTGCGGGTACGGCAACAGTGGCCTGCATGGAGGGGACCAGGACCCTCCTGCTGGAGATACAGTCACTTGTTACCAAATCCAATTACAGCGTCCCCGAAAGGAGGGTAAGCGGGGTAGATTATAACCGTGTCTCCATGCTCATCGCCGTACTGGACAGGCGTCTGGGGTTGAGGCTACGGGACCAGGACGTATTTGTTAACGTGGTGGGAGGGGTGAGGGTGGAGGAACCGGCTGCCGATTTGGGCATAGCCCTGGGTATAGCCTCAAGCCTTACTGACAGACCTACCCCAGTAGATACTGTACTACTGGGTGAAGTGGGTCTGGCCGGAGAGGTAAGGGGCGTTAGTCAGATGGAGACCAGACTAAAAGAGGTGGCAAGACTGGGGTTCAAGAGGGCTATCGTTCCCGAGGATAATGCAAAAGATGCGCTGAAGCAGAAGGGATTAGAAATCCTCCGGGTGGGCCATCTAAAGGAGGCGGTGAAGTATCTGGAAGGCCCGCTTAACAAGTAGCCGCAGGCTTTAGCCTGCGACTAGTAGCCAGTAAGCACTATGCACTAAAAACAAGATTCTGCTTAGTGCCTACTTCCCTCCGAACTGGCAGGAGCATATCGGCTGAGGGGTCGTGGGCATCAAAGCGTTTGCGGGCCAGCTCGTGGTTCAGGTTGGCGTAGCAGTAAACACAGCCGTGGGGACAGGTATCGTAGGCACCAATGTCCCGGCTCTGGACACAATTGCATCCCTTCCGCGTGGGTACTACCTTCGTCTGCCTGGGTTTGTGGGGAAAAAGCTCGTAGAGGAGTTCGCCGTCCACGCATTGGGCCACCCTGACCCCTCCAACCGCCAGTGCCTCCTCGCAACACGTGTATAGAGTAATACCACAAGAACGGGCAATGCCCACCATCTCCTCTACTAACGTCATTTTATCCTGCCGCGATGGGTCGTAATAATTGTAGTGGCCGAGCTTGCTCGGCACAGAGGCAGAGTAAACTCTGCCACTACAAGTCGCATTCGGGCTTAGTGGCCGACCGGCCTGCTCAAGGGCTTCATTTTCTGACAACTTATGGAGATTGCGCCTGACCTTTGGATAAAGGCAGACAAAACTGAAGTAGCACCTCTCCGTAGCCCCCTTCAAGCTCCTGGCCAGGTTCTCAAAACTCTTCTTGAAATAATTGGCCCCTGTGAGGCTAGAAAAGACAATAGGGTCAAACCTCCAGAGTACCCTCTTAGGGCCGTAGTGGTCTGAAAGCCTTTTGAAACATTTAACTGCCTCCTGCCAGGGAGGGACTGGGGACAGAGCCCTATAGCCCAGGTGCTCTGTCACCTGGGTGCTATGCCCTGTCACCTGGGCTATATGCGGGTTGGTAACGCCACCTTCAAAGACCCTGGGTAGACCAGTTATTGTGAAATGGAAGATAAAGTCATACCCCATGGCCTCCAGTCTGGGCAGGTGGGGTTCCAGGGGCTGAGGGTTTTTAGACCAGAAGACAATGGAGTGAACGTCCTCCGGTCTGAGGGAGACCTCATATATCTGACCGCTGAAGGGGTTGGCGTACCTTACCCTCCCCTCTCTCACGCGGTTCATGAACCACTCGGTGTAGAAGGTAGGTATATCCGTCCGACGGCTTGCGGAGATGATGTTCATTGCTCCACTACCCTGTCCCAATCTCTCCCCCTCCCTTGAGGAGAGGGGGAAGGGGGAGGGCGAACACTTAATATACCTAAGTTTAGTTGGTAGATATATTCACCTTAGGCGGACTTAAATAATCACCCTCTCCCTACCCTCCCCCCTCAAGGGGGAGGGATTGCAGGGGTGAAACCCACCCGCCTGAGGCGGGGGAATTTTGCAGAGGTCTCCTATTGAAAGGGGATGCGAGGCAGGGTCCTAGTGGTGGACGTGGGAGGATGCGGTCTTCTTTTCTACCTTCACGCCCAGTTTCTTAAGGACGGGTTCCAGTTCGTCCAGTTCCGACTTGATGGCACCCAGTTTCTTGCCCAGTTCACTAAGGGCCCTTTCCATGTCAGGGTCTTTTGCAGGGGCTGTTGCTGCGGGGCCTGTCCCGGCCCTGGCCTCCAGGTCTCTGTATTTCTTTGCCATGACCGCACTAAAGGCCAGAGAGAGAACCACTAACAACCCCAGGGCCAGCCTCCCTGTAAGTAAACCACCACCTTTTGACGTGTGTTCGTGCGAATGAGAACCTATTTCTGTTTTATGTTCATGAGAACTTACTTCTGGTTTGTGCTCATGTTTGGATTCATGGGTCTTTTTCTGTACCATTTCTTTTCCTTACCCTCCTCTTTGTAGGTACCTGCTATGACTTCTTCTATAAGCAGAAAATATACTTATATCACGGGTTACAGTCAAATGAAAAAGTTGTTCTCAGTGTAGAGTATAAGACACGGGTAACACTTTTTAATTTTTATCTTTCTTAAGCTTGTCCTGAACTTGTTTCAGGAAAATGTAAGGGGCTTTGTCCCTCATGCCTTAGGCAGATCCGCCTTTGGCGGACTTACTACCCCCTAGAAATAAGGGTTGGGGAGTAGGGGATAGGATGTAATCGGAAGGGACTTTACACACCCCTCTGTCCCCTCTT